>Ga0214917_10000032_pt1 | contig 156881 bp, 165 predicted proteins | sample LL_1208_BB_MetaG_FD_177983 | JGI IMG/M metagenome (GOLD analysis project Ga0214917, IMG submission 177983) | Freshwater microbial communities from Lake Lanier, Atlanta, Georgia, United States - LL_1208_BB | ecosystem: Environmental > Aquatic > Freshwater > Lake | place: USA: Georgia...
TTACACTCGACATTCTCAATTAATTGCTTCTTTCGGGGAATTTGTACTTCTCACTACTTTCACTAAATTCATTTCAATTTTTTTTTACATTACTTCTTTTTTTGTTTTACTAAAAAAAATTTCTCCTGCAGGGAACCTAGGTTCCCCGCACCCCTCCTATTTAATCAGACTCGGTACCAACAATTTGGTTTAACCCATGCCCTCCCTATTTAACCGGTTTTTAGAACCCAGAAACTTTTTCAAAAAAATTGAAGCAAAATTTTTTGAAAACCTTTAATTAATACTAACACCCAAAATGGACCCCGAGACCCAACCCAAAAGACCTCGACGCCAATCTGGTGCAGACAATAGAAAGCAAAAAATCGAGTCACTCGCCTTGCAAATTTCCCAAGGCAATTATCTTTTCGAAGAAACTCAACGCTCATTTCAGAGAGAGCGAAATCTTGTGAGAGTTGCGCAAGAACAACTCGAACAATTTAAAAGGGATTTAAAAAACAAACAACAAAGAATGCGAGAAAAACAAATGCAGTATATAAAAGAGTCCAACCAAATTAATAAATGTAAGATTGAACTCAATCAACTACTCTGCATCGATGACCTAAAAAGTAAAGTTCAAAAACAAAAAAATAACGACGCCGTTCAAAAAAAACACGACAAGCGAGGCGGAAAAAAAATAGACCTATCAAATCTGGACAAACTTCCATTAGAAATTGCCCTCTATATTGGCGAGTTTTTGACTTGCGATGTTCGAATTCAATATTTGGAGGCTGCTTATAAACCTCTGCCCATTTTGAATAAATTAAATATTACTGTTAAACGACATTTCTTTACTCTTGCTCTAATGAACAAGAAATATTTCTCTCATCTTTCTAAAGAAAAAATTAAAGAGTCGGATAGAAAAATTCACTTTGCTGGGTGCAACACAATCAATGATGAAATATATTCACTCATTCATCACGCCAAACAAGAAAACCCACGCGGGGCATATCTTCTATTGCGTGCAATGTGTATCATCTTCAAAAAGGGGAAAAAGTACTACTCTAATTGGCACACTTTTCACGCAATTAGAACCAGATTAATAGTTGAAGGAAATTAATTTAACAATATATGTATATGAACTTGTGTCCTTATAAATATATTTTAGGTGTACCTGGAAAGGGAATACATCAATATCGTTTCTTTGGCATTGCCGTTGTCGATACAATACAAACTATCATCGGTGCTGCAATAATGGCTTATATTTTTAAATGGCCATTTTGGATTACCCTTCTTGGTCTTTTTTTGTTAGGTGAAATTTTGCATTATATTTTTTGTGTTCCTACAACGGTTATGAAATTATTGTTCCCAAATTCGTTTCCAAGTTCTTAAATTGCCGGTTACTTGCGATTTAGGTATCAACGCAGCATCATTGAAATCTGCGCTACTCAAGAACAATTCTGAAGTATAACTTTTGGTTTTATTTGAATTCGCAGTTGTGTTATATAATTGGTTTTCCAAAATTTTTGGAGTAGATACTTGAGATGTTTCATTCATATTATAAATCTCCAATATATTCGCTACAATTGGACTTCTTTCAATATCTGTATTATTCAACTCAACTATTTTTATTGCTGACTTGAAATTCGACTCATTGTATTTTCCTACATATAATTCCTGTGAATTCTGTTTCTCCTTAAATACTTTTTCATACAATTTATAACGTTTAATAAAATCAGAAAGCCCGCTATTTTGTCCCTTGTCAGATTGATTCAAGTCACCAGTAATCACCATTTTACTACCTTCACCAATTCGAGTAGTAAGCATCAACATTTGATTCGGAGAACTATTTTGCATCTCATCTGCAATAATAAATGATTTCTTGAATGTTCTTCCGCGCATATAAGCTAATGGGGATATTTCAATTATGTTATTGTAAACCATTAAATCAATGTCTTTTTGAGAGAAAAACTCGAGGAAAATGTCAAAAATGGGTCTAGTCCAAGGGTCCATCTTTTTATTTATATTGCCTGGAAGAAAACCAATATCCTCTTCAACGGGCACAACAGGGCGAGTCAAAACAATTTTATTTATTGACCCACTTTTTAACTCGCGAATAGCAGTGTTGCAAGCAAACATAGTTTTTCCGGTTCCAGCTGGTCCAACAGCAAATAAAACCTTTGTTTTGCAATCATTCAAATATTTTACATATTGCTCTTGATTGTAACCTTTTGGCTTGTAATATTGAGATAACGATTTTATTTCCGGTGTGTCTTTTTTCATATTAAGTGATTTATTCAAATGTTTCATATTTTTTATTGAGTGAAATGGTCTTACAAAACTGCTATTTGTTCTCAACAAAAAAACCGCCGTTACTAATCGAAATAGATGTTTCATTATATAAAGAATACAAGAGTTAATTTCTAAATTTTAACCACTTAAATATAATTTTATAATTTGTTTATATGGAAGACAGCGACGGTCATGTCATGTCAGTTTTGGAAAAGTTATTGGATGCAAAAAAACCGGCTAGACCTTGTTGGAAAAAATACTTGTGTTTTTGGTATAAAAACAAGTAATAAATGTTAAATTTGTTACATCTAATTAGAGTTGTTATTTCTCTTTTTAATTAAAAAATATCGCTTATATTTCTTTATTCCATCGAGTGTATAACCATCGCTTTTACGAATGGGTTCCATTGAATAATTGTAACATCCCAATATTTGGCGAACAAGATTTAACAAAGGCCATTTTTGATTTTTAACTGCATTTTTTTGAAGAGCAGTTAAAAAAGAGGAGCTAAATGTTTTTTTCACTTTTTCGATATCTTTCTCTATATTTTTATATTTTTCGTCATTTAACAAGGAATCTCGCAAAATAAGCATTCCATTTAATTCTTCCTTTTGCTCAAAAACAATACCGGCTTTATTCAAAATCAGTTTGCATTCTTCATCCATAATTCTATAATACAAATTATTTGAAATATTTGTACTTTATTATTTTTTTCTCCTATCATTAAAATATGAATAAAAAACGAGAATATGAAAGAGCGGCAAGATTACTCTTAATTGAAAAACAGAATGAAATAAAAAATAATATTAAAAATCTTATTATAAACAAAAATAATGAGATTAATGTTAACAATAATTTACCAATAATTAAAAACCAAATATTGTACACCTTCAAGAACATAGAAAATTATATTTATGGAGATAATAATAAAAACACGGTTTTATTAATTGAACCCAGATTTAAAGAAGAAGTAAAATATATTTTAGCAAATACTTACAATAAATTAGGAAATGATTGGAATTATGTGTTTTATTGTGGAAAAAGTTTTAAATCCGACTGGGAAAATATTCTTCCTAATTTTATAGAATTAAGACCATTAGACAATGATAATTTTGAATCTACAAGATTATACAGTGATTTTTGCAAAAAAAAAGAGTTATGGGAATCTTTATATGGCGATTATGTGTTAACTATACAATTAGACACATGGATAATGAATATTGACCCGTATAATATATCTTTTTTTATTAATTTAAATAAAAGTTTTATAGGAGGAAATATGGATTATAATTGGCTTTATTTTAAAAACATAGATTTGTTTCAAAATACAAGAAATTTTAATGGAGGTTTATCTTTAAGAAAAAGACTTGATATGTTAAAAGTAATAGAATCTTATCCTCCTGCGATAACACTTGATGATAGAACAAGTTTTGAATCAGAACATGAGGATGTGTATTTTGTTTATGGCTGCATACTTTTAAATTTGCCTATAGGAGATGATGAAAACAGTTTACATTTTTCATTGCATACTATTTATTTTGATAAGTATTTTGGAATTCATCAACCATATGACAATATAAAAAAAAACATAAATGTTAGTAAACCTTATTTGAAATATCTTAACCCACATTTGAAATTATAATTTAAAACTTAAATTCCAAATTCTGGAATACTAATTTGTTCACCATTTTTAACATACTTGGCAATAATCTTGGGATTTACCTTGTTGCTGATAATATCTTCTGCTTGATAAACATTTCCAGTCTTGTCGATATAGTAAATGATTCCTTGAATATCTTGAGCCCATACTTCAATCTTCTGCGTCTGAGGAACATTTTCCTCTTGCTCATCCACGACGCCATGAGGAGTTCCCTTCATATGTGTTCCACAATAACCACACTCCTCCTTCTTTCTTCTAGTGCACTGCTCACCATTCGCTCTTTTAGCACAACATCTATCGAAGAAAGGCACTACATTCTTTACACGTTTGCGCTTCATAAAATCATCCTTTCCCAACGCCAAGCGGTCATAATCATAAATGTATTGAATAAGCGAATTTGTCTGTTCATTTTTAAGGCCTAATCCAGCCGCTTTTTCTCGGATACTATCCTTGAAGCTGGTAATATAAGTCTCTATCTTCTTGTTGATACGGCGTTCCATATGTCTCTTTATATATGTTATTTCGTTATATATTTAATTCAATTTTTAAAACATATAACAAAACAACTTAAAGAACCGCCGCGACTTTAAGTTGTTTTCTCTAATAACAAAATTTTTTGTAGTTATTATCATGGCTTATATTTAAATTTATTTGTTTCAAATTTTCACATCCAATTGCGTAAGCCATTATTCTTTCATAAATTCCACCAATATGACCAAAATGTGTTCGATTTGGTGGTTGAATGCACCAAGGATATAGTTTTTTATATAATTGAATAACCCAACCCATTATTTTTTCATATATGCCAACTTCTATAATAAAGCTATTACACAAGGGATATTTTTTTGTCCTATCAAAATAAATACCAAAATACTTCTCATAATCTTGTATTATATATTCCATTGTTCTTGGTTCATTCCATGTACGATAACTGCAAAAATTAAAATCATAAGTATCCAAAGAAAAATATATCGACTCCTCTTTTTCTAATCTGTTTATTAAAAAATTAACAATGTTATCATTAAATATCATATCATATTGAAAAAAACCTATATGTTTATATTTTTTGTGTAATTTATTTGCGTATATATGATATATTGCAGAATTCTCGTTATAACCTAATAACTGAAATGAATCATCGTAGATAGATAATTCCCACTCATTTATAATTTTATATTTATCTTTTGTATATTCTTTTGGAATTGTTTTGTTAACAGCAACAAAAGTAAAATATTGATATAATAAGTCATTTGGTATATTTTTATAACAATCGTCGAAGATTTTTTTATGAAATACAATAAATAGTTGAAACATTGTATTATTCTATATTAAAATAATACAATCTTTTTCATTAAACGACTTATATTATCATCATGTTTCTTTTTTCTTTCTTGGTTTATATGTTCTCTTCTTTTTAACTGGCTGGGAGTGTTCTTCTTTTTTATCTTCTGATTCTTTAGTATCATTTGAACTATTCATTGTTACTACAGACATTTCATCATCATTTACTGGAAAATTTGATTGAGATATAATATCATTGTTAGGTTTTTCTTCCTCTTGCACCTTTGGAGTTTCAATTACTTTTTCTCTCGATTCAATAGATTCTGAATCGAAAGTTTCAACGATATTAATTGAACTCTCAATACTACTTTGAATTTGCTCAATTATTTCACATATTTCCATTTGTATATTGGTATTTGTTGGTTGTTCTGTATTTTCTAATGATTGTTCTTCTTCTTGAATCACTTGAAATACTTGATTTATTGCCATATTCTCTTCATTATCCACACTTATTGAATTAGGGGTTGGTAGCCGGTCAAACATTTCAAATTCAGAACCCCCTTCTGACTCTGTATTAGTATCATTAATACTTGCCTTCAAATCCTTCAATATATCATTTCCGACTTCTTCGTCTTGCAAATTATGCAACATATCATTATTTTTTGTCTTTTTTGCTTGTTCATTATCATCAAACTTAATATCATGTGATATTTGACTGTGCATTAATTGCAATTTTGTAGTAAATCTCTTGAAATACTTATTATGCAACTTGTGGAAAAATTCCAAATAAGTTATAAAGAGTATAATCTTTTCTCTCATCATTATGTTATTAAAGTTGAATGTGTTGACAAAATTATCAATGTTCAATCCTATGTTATTTTTAGATTGGTATGATTTCAAGTCATATTCTTTATTTGTCAAAATATTGTTCAATGAACTTAATAAAGTTATTAATAATTCGTGCAAATTCTGTATTATTTCGAAATCGTATTGTTTGAACGGTTCCAAATCTTTATAAATGGGATAGTTATCATTTACCTTTATAAAGTCTATTAGTTTCTTATCATCAACGCTATCTTTTGTGTATTCTATTATGATTTTAAATAATTTAAAATACTCGCAGTACATCCTATTTGTTATAGCTAAGAACAAACGCTTCATATCATTATACTCTATATCAATCAATTTGCCTTGAAAGCGAAATGAATCCAGACCAAAAACAAATAAGTTGTTCTTATTATTATTTACAAATTCAGCATACATCTCTTTTAACTTATTCATTCTTAATTCTAATACGGCAAATGTATTCAAATCTTCATTTTTTGTATCTATTATTTTTGTAAAACTTATTTTCAACTCATTCAGTCTTCTTTCTATATTATTTTCCATTACTATCTTTAAAATGAATATATATTATACAATATTAATATTTTTTCAGTAAAATAAATAATCCTTATAATATATAATAAAATGGACAATGACAATAAAAATGATGAGGAAGACCCTTTTTCTGGTCAACAACTTAGCGATAGCGAATGGACTCTAGAACACGAAAAAATTCTAATTGAATGGGCCGATAAAGCTATGTGCTATCGTTGGCTGCATTCAAAGTCGAATGCAGTTTATAGCAGTTTGAATGCGTGGTATACGATTCCAGTGATTGTGATTTCCACATTAACAGGAACCGCCAACTTTGCACAAACAAGAGTTCCAGAGGCTTATCAAAATTATTATGCGATGGTTGTGGGCGGTTTCAACATTTTAGGTGGAATTATCTCCACTATTCAACAATTTTTGAAAATTACACAATTGAATGAGGCACACCGGGTTAGTAGTATATCGTGGGATAAATTTTATAGAAATATTAAGATTGAACTCGCAAAACACCCTTCCGAGAGAATTCATGCATCTCAAATGCTTAAAATGTGCAAAGAAGAATTTGATAGATTAATGGAAACAAGCCCTGTTATACCAGACAAAGTTGTTGTCGCATTCAAGAGTGCATTCAAGAATTCTGAAGAATTTATAAAAATTGCAAAACCCGAAATTTGTGATGTTTTGGTTAGTACAGAAAATTTTAGAAACCCTTGGGCAAATGATGAAAATAAAGATAAAAGACTACAAGAATTATTAAAATCTCAAAATATAAAAAGTTATAAAGAGAGAAAAATTATTGAAAATCAAAATGCGATTGTTTCTGAATTCAAGAATATGTTTTATAATATTAATAATCGAGAACCTATGCAAAGCGAAATAATTGATAACTTGAAAGATAAAATTGAATTATCAACCCTCAAAAAAATTATTGAAGAGCAAGAATCGTTAGCTCAAAATAGCCACGATGCTTCTAATAATGTATAAGTTTATATTTTAGCATTTTTCATTGGGAGAACAAATGAATTTATTATCATAAATACGATAAATGCCAGATATATCCCATAAATATCTTGTCCTATGCCATAAAAATTAAGTATTTGAATAATAATGTACAATACTAACCATGTTACTCCTATAATTGTTATTGTTGTTGAAGAGTTCATATATAGTTATTTGAGAAAATTAAATAATTATATAATATTCAATGGTGTAAATTATTTTCGTCTTTTTTCCAAAAAACTAAAGACTTATATCTTTTTCAGAGTTAGATTATATTAAAATGCAAATTTTCTCAGATGTTGATAGGGATTTTGAATTCTCTGAGGTTGATAAAAAAACGGTGGCGGTCTTCTCCTGGGTACGGATACGGGTCCAGGTATATAATTATTTTGTTGAAAATTCTGAAAATATGTTTCTACCAGTGGTTGAGTTATTTCATCGATTGATAACTCTATTGTTTCTGTTTCCAGAGTATCTTCAACAAATGGAACCTCCGCTACAGTTAGATGCTCTTCTTCAAAAGTAGGTTCTTCTTCAATGGTTTCTTCTTCATCAAAAGCGTCTTCTTGAAGAGGTTCTTCAAATGCATACTCTTCTTCAACAGCAGGTTCTTCTTCAATGGTGTATTCTTGAAAAGGCTCTTCTTGATCAAAAGCGTCTTTTTGAAGAGCATCTTCTTGGGCAATATGTTCTTCTTCTTGAACAACATGTTCTTCTTCTTCTTGAGCAACTTGTTCTTCTTCTTCTTCTTGAACAACATGTTCTTCTTCTTGAACAACAAGTTCTTCTTCTTGAACAACATGTTCTTCTTCTTGAACAACAGCGTTTTGAAGAGGTTCTTCTTTTTTAGAAACCGGATCATCGGTGAATACTTTTACAACCTTCTTTTTTCTAGCCATTTTATATATCTTGAAAATATTTTTATTAAGTTAAAATTACAAAATAAAGTATTCTGATTCTCTTGTCCATTCTTTGTCTAAAGTTTTCTTATCAATAATATGACTTGATAATACAACTTGTTGATTATAATCTTTAACCACCCACAAAGGATAATCTTGAAATGTTTTTCCATCGTCTAAATCAAATTTCCCCAAATAAACACTATTATAAGCTTCAGTCCACAAGCCATCTCTATCTGAAACTCGTAGCATCATTTGTATATTCTTGAATTCGCAACTATTTTGGTCATATTTTAACAACATATCTCGCGTAACAAGAGATTCATCGACATTATCATCTGGTCTATTCATAGGAACCTTCATTTTTCCTAAAAATAGTGCACATCGTATTATTCCACCATTATCATTTAACCACCCACATTTCTTAATAGCGCTCTGATAATCAGTAAAATAGTAATATTTACCCATCAATGCTTCCTCATTCATAATTGAGGCACCAAAAGTGGCAACAAAATCCAATTCTTTTCTTGAACATCCAAAATAAACCACTGTAGGCGTCTCAATTACATTTCCATTGATATCAGATAAATACAACAAATCAACATGTCTTTTGAAAAAATCAATAATAGTATTATCAATACTAAAATTGCACACCTTTTCTTGATTAATTAGTTCATCTACTGTTACTAACCACAAATCGTTGTGTCTACTCATTTTGTATGAATCTAAATGTAGTATGCTACAATCAAAAAACAAATACACATTTTCATCATTTCCTATAAATCCCTTGTATCTATATTCTACATCTTTGTAATAGGTCAAACATAAGACTTGCATTATAGTCATACTTTTATTTATTACATTCATAGCAGAATCATATTCAAAACTGGGAAACTTGAAAACCTCGCCTTTTTCTTTACTAGGTTTAAACAAGAAATATTCTAAAAATGGCTCTTTATGTTGTTCATTTACATGATAAGCGCAAATATGAATCCTCGGGGTTTTCCCATTTTCATTTATACCAAAGAAATAATCATCTATATTTTGGTGCAATGAATCAATGCCCCCGTAAATATATTTTACTTCTTCTTTTTTTGACATTTCTGGTATTTTATTCTCTCTATTTATTTTAAAGCTATTATCATATAAATGATTTACACTTTCTCTTAAGTTGTCGTACTCTTCTTGAGAAAAATCCTCATGTGCATTGTCTGAATCTGCTTCTTCTTCTGCTTCTTCTTCTGCTTCTAATTTCGGAATACCAATTTCAATATCCCATTCATCCACAATAGAGGAAGGATTTCGTTTATTTATGCTTCTAGGAATCATTATTATTAACTATAGTAATGATTCTTTATTTATCTATTTTACGCTTAATTGTTTCTTTCACTTGTTCCTCCCTATTATCCATTACAAATTTTGTTATTTCTTCCGCCTGTACAGGATTAGACGAGAAATAACTTTTCAGCGTGCTCATAAGGGTTTTTGCATTTATTGGTTTTTTCACCTTATTCTTTTTATAAACTAAACTTCCCCCATTAATATCGAAACAATCAATTTCATTCTTTTTCATTACATTTACTAGCGATTCTGTCAAGCTCTTTTTTTTATTCCTTCGCTCCTTTATTTCATTCTGCAATTTCAAAATTTCACCATCGATTTTTATCCATTCCTTTATATTATTTACTAGTTCTTCCTTTGTCTCCATTATTTATAATTAGATAATTGATTTTATATTTATTTCTCTAATATTATACTATTCTCATTATTCTTTGTCTTATTCAATAAACCATAATGTCTTTTGCATAAATTATCTTGAAAAACTTTACACTCACATTGCTTACCCGCATTAGCGCCCGTTTTCAAGATTTGGCTACACTGAAACAAAGAATTTGTAGAGGAAATAATTACATTTTCATCTGAAATTGCATGTATTTTGTATTTTTTATTTTTCATTTTCTCCTCCAATTTCTGTTTCTTCAAATTTTCCTTGACAAGTTCTTTTTCAAGTTTTTCGGCCATTCTTTTCTTCAATTTTTCATCCTTTTGTTTTTCCTTCAATTCCATCTTCTTTTGGGCAATATATTGTTTTTGAGCAATATATTTGTGATGATAACAATATTTTTTTCCAGTTGGTTCAACTAATACCACTTGTTTATTTGTACAAGGTATTTTCATATTCTTTGTAGAGTCAAATATTTCAAAACAACATACACCAAACTCCCATTTATTTGAGTTGCCAACAGATTCATTCAATTGTTTCAATTCATCTATATGATTAACGCCGTGAATTTTCTCCAATCCAAGTTCTTCATAATAAGGAAGCACACTCTTTTGAACCTTTCTGCAATAAGGACATCGAATTTCGTTTGTTTTCAATATACATCTCTCCATATTATTATATTTCTTCTTGTGATTCAATACATCATTGTATAATGCTTCATAATTGAATTTGTGTCCGCATTCTAAAGAAATATGATAATTTGTAAGAGGCGAGTTACTTATGAGACATAGATTATCTTCAAGCTTTTCCTCTTCAACATCTAAAGATTTGTAAAGCTCTTCATAAAAATCTATTTGTCCTTCTATTTCATATTTTACCATCAATATCTGTTATTTCACGATAAGTCTTTATATTTATTATATTTAATACATATAAAATGTCGCCAAATAATTGGGGTCCACCCATTTGGATGCTATTCCATAGTCTCGCAGAAAAAATAAAGGAAGAAAAATTTAGTGAAGTTGGTCCGCAACTATTTTCAATGATAAAGGCAATATGTTCAACATTACCGTGTCCTGAATGTTCACAACACGCGACTTTATTTCTCTCTAGGGTGAATTTTTCATCAATAAGAACCAAGAATGACTTTAAAAGTCTTATGTATATTTTCCACAATGTTGTAAATAAGCGAAAAAACAAGCCTTTGTTTAATGTTCTCGAACTGAAGAGGTATTCAACATCAAATTTAATTCTTGCATACAATAACTTTGTTAATGTTTATCATACTCGTGGTAACATGAAACTTTTAGCAGAAAGCTTTCAAAGAAAACTGATAATGAAGAATTTTCGTACTTGGTTTATGAACAATTATAAATATTTCGATCCTTAAATATAGATATAGAATAGATTTCAAACAACGGAAAAAATTATGTATTTGCACTTCCAACTAATTGTCCATTTTTATAAACGGCGCATTTGAATGTTTGTTTTGTTGGCATTGAACACATATCCTTGCTACTGGAAGTTTCATTAAAAAATACATAATTGTACATTTTTGCACTATACATTGCAAACAATGCGCCTATACCTGCCAAAACTCCCATAGCAATATTCAACAATACATAAGTTAATTGTATACAGCCATAAAAACGACGAATTCCTATATCTAAGAACAAATAAAATAAGAACGCACTTAATACCCAGTAATTTACTTCTTTATTCATAATCATTGGACCACAAATGTAAACCATTGTAAATGTTATAAAAAACATACTAAAAGTGGAATTTCCAAAATTTGCATTGCTGCTGTATTGAACCATATTACACAATTCATTTACATCTTTACTTTGCCCTATAGAAAATGGTAAAAAACTTCTTACCCATGAAAATATAATTATCCACATCAAATAAATAATTCCTTTGAAATTCTGGAATATAAATGACATACTAAAAACTAGCAAAGCGACAATAATTGGAGAATAAAATACCAACATCACTGCCAATATTTGTGGCTGATATATGAATAATGGTTTATTTGGAATTGAATTTGATATTGATTGCTGATCCATTTTATATAATAATAAAGTAAAATATTATTTTTTATACTTTATAATTATTCAAAAACTAATTGGAACACTTCATTTATATGTTTCACCTTATGAAACACTATATTATTCAATAATTCACTGTTCTTATATTTGTCCATAAACTTTTTAAAATCTTTATCGTTTTCTAACGGGAATAAAAACTCGGTTACACCCGCCTTTATTCCTCCTAATATCTTCAAATCTAAACCACCTATTTCAGTTACGCATCCATCGAGAGAAATCTCACCAGTTATTGCGATGTTACTCTTGATTTTTCTATTATTCAATAAACTATAAATGACCGTTGTTATTGCTGTTCCTGCACTCGGTCCATCCTTAGGAACCGCGCCTTCTGGACAATGAATGTGTATGCCATATTTCGTTTCATCTGTATTGTACTTTTCTCTCAATTTGTTCTGCACATTTGCATCTGTCAAGTCCCACGCCAATGTCAACGCCACATTCATACTTTCTTTCATAACATCCCCTTGCATTCCCGTCAATTTCAAATCTAAAAATTTCTCACTCGGATAAAATTTCGACTGAATCGGTATTACACCACCCTTACCCACCGCATTTGCCCATAAGCCGTTAATAATACCTACTGCATTATCCGTGTGGATTTTTTTATTTTTCACCTCTTGTTTGTCCTTGAAATATTTTGTCTTTAAGTCCTCTTTTTTAATAATAATAGGAAATTCAATATTGGAGTTATTTGTTTTCAAAATGTCCAAGTTGATTTCACCGACTAATTCAAACAAAATTTCTTTCAATTTTCGCACACCAGGTTCAGAAGTATATTCATCTATTATGTATTTAATTGTTTCATCTTCTAAAACGAGCATATCTTCCAGCCCCATTTTTTTGTAAATCTCTGGTAAAATGTGCTTGTTTGAAATGACAAGTTTATCTTCCAATGATAAATTGCTGAACTTGATTCTATGTATTCTATCTAATAGAATCTTATCAACCAAGTCGGGGTCATTATAAGACAAAATAAACAATGCTTTTGATAAATCCAAGTCGATCCCTGCAAAATATTTGTCTTGGAAGCAATCATTTTGAGTTGAATCGAGCAAATGAGTTAAGATACCCACTATTTCTCTCCCCTGTTCACTTCTACTAATCTTGTCCAATTCATCAATAAAGATAATCGGATTCATACACTTCTTATCTATCAATATTTGAACTATTCCACCCCATGTACTTCCTACATAAGTATAATTGAAACCGTGTATGGTACTACCATTGGAATCACCACCCATTTGTATCATAGCAAATGGGCGACTGTTTCCCTTTTCATCTTTCAAACAATTTGACAATCCTCGCTTCGCGAGAGAAGTTTTTCCTGTTCCAGGAGGTCCTTCAAAACCAAAACAATAACCATCTTGCTGACCATTAATCCATTGCCCAATAATTCTCTCAATCTGTTTCTTTGCTTCAGTGTGACCGTGTACAGAATTATCAAGAGTTTCTTTGACATTTGATATATAATTGGTAATTTCACCAAAATTTTTCTCAATATTTTCAATCAATGAAGATTTTTTATCACTATTTGCATTTTTATTTTCATATAATTTGTATAATAATGGCATAAGCTTTTCATCTTTTGAACAGTTATCCACGAACTTCCATATTTCTTCTTTCATTGTTTTCTTATTTTTTCCAGAAACTTTTATTTTATCTATTTGCATTTTTGTTGAATTATCTGAAATGATATCATTAATCTTTTCAATATTCTTTATTAAAACCGTTTTATCTCCAAAAGTCAAAGTATTTTTAATTGCTTGTATAGAATTGGAACCATCCACTTGTTCCTTGTCTTTTATTTTTTTAAGATAATTTAGTATTTCAATGCTAGTATAATTATCTTTCAAAGGTATGTGAAGTAAATTATTGTCTACTTCTTTCTTATTTATCAATTCTTTGAACATTGTACGGTTTTCATCCATTATATCTAATATGGGTTCTTTTTTATAAATGGAAAAGGGGATTTTTAACAAACCATCCAAATATTGCCGTGCTTTTGACCCGGAATCTTCGGATTTTGCTTTTATTTCCTTCAACTTTATCATAGCCTTTTCTTTGACATTATCGCTTGCTTTCAACAAACATATTTGTTGTTCTAACGGTATTTTATTAATGTCAAAATTAGACAACTCATTTGTATATTGTATTGTCTTTTTCATTGCATCACGAAAATACTGTTTTATTGGCCACGGAAAACTATCAAATAATATTGTCTGTTCTTGAGTATCTACATTACCGTTTGTATCGTTCGAGAGAAGGTCATATAATAAGTATGCCAAATATTTATTCTCATAATTGTCAGAGTTTATCAGTAATTGTATAAGCGTCGTTCGTTTTGTAAATAAATCTGCTGAAATAAACTCTTTTACCATCTGAGACAAAGTTTTCTGTTTTAACATCTTATATTGACTGAAATAACCAATAAACTTGTTATTGATTTCTGTGTGATTATAAATCAAAAAATCTTTCAAAGTCAATGATATCAAAAAGCGACCAAATGATTCTCCTTTGAATTCGACATCATTCGGCAAATTTTCTTTTATTTTATTCATCTTTTCGTTAAGATATTTATTATTCATAAAATCAATAATGACATCATCGACAATGCCATAAATAAGCAAATTTTTCTTGAAATTGCTATTATAAATATATAACTTCATTCCATAGACTTTATTATGAAACTGTTTTGCATTTAATACAACATCACTGCAGTCCAAATTCTTTGTTTTATCTGAAATAAAATCATCGGCAAATGTCATCGCTTTTTTGCCATTATCATCCTTTTTATTGATTACCTTGTAGCTAATTGGATGAAAATATTTTTTCAATAATTCGAATTTGGCTTGTTCATCTTCATTGTTTATTATGCAATTATTATTTCCAAAACAAATAGACAACAGGTCCTCAAGTGAATCAGTCCCATAAGATTTCAATAATCCAGACAATTCATTATTAATAATTTGGAGATGATTGATTAATTCATCTGTTGTGGTTGGTTGGTCAAATTGGAGTATATTGCGTATTTTTTCATTCAACCCGTTCAATGTATTTATGCATGAATTCACATCGCTTACTCCTAAAATATCCATTGTCTTATTTTTCTGAACATTTAATATGGTTTTTTGTATAATGTCGTGAAAAAAAGAGACCTTCTTTTCTACCAAAGAAATTACATCCGTTTTATCATAGTTTTCTTTTTTCATATTTTTATTTGAAATCACGACTTTTTCATTCATTTTATATGTTCTATATAATATACTGATTTATTTTTAACATATTCACAATTGGAATTACTTTTTTGGGAAGGGCTCTTTAAGCCATTTGAAAATATATTTATATCAATCATATTAAAGACAAACGGACTATTTTAATAAACGAACTTAAAATGGGCATACCAAGCTATTTCTCGTATATTGTCAAAAATCACATTGAAATCATAAGGAAATATGTCAAGGCTTCTTTAACTGTGCACAATCTTTATATGGATTGCAATTCTATTATTTATGATGCAGTGAGACGCATCGATTTTAATGACCTTTCTGAAAGCGAAAGCATAATTATCATTAGAAGTGTCATTGCGAAAATTGAGGAATACATTGACCTCATTTCTCCTTCTAAAAATATTCTTGTTGCATTCGACGGAGTCGCACCAGCTGCCAAATTAGAACAGCAACGCAGTCGCAGATACAAGTCTTGGTACCAAAATGAAATAAGTAAATCTATATTCAAAAAAACGAGCGCCGACCCTTGGAATACTACAGCTATTACTCCTGGAACTCTTTTTATGAAAGAACTCAACGAAACCGTCCAGAAACACTTCAAAAATAACCCAAAATACTCTGGTTTAAACTTTATCGTATCTACAAGCGACCATTTTGGTGAAGGAGAGCACAAAATATTCGACTACATCCGTTCTAATAAGGAAAATCATTATTGCGATACAACCGTCATTTATGGTCTTGATGCGGACCTTATTATGCTTTCGATAAATCACCTTCCGATGAATCCAAATATTTATTTGTTTAGAGAAACCCCTGAATTTATCAAGTCGATTGATAGTTCTCTGGAACCGAATGAGACCTATTTGATGGATATTCCAGAATTAACACGAATTATTACTTTAGATATGAATAATGGCGCTGAGCTAACAACAGAAGAACAAAAGAACCGCATTTACGATTATATTTTCCTCTGTTTTTTCTTGGGCAATGATTTTATGCCGCATTTTCCTGCGGTAAATATTCGCACAGGAGGAGTCGATAAGATGCTCAATGCGTATAAGGCAACGATTGGTGGTACCAAGGAAAACTTGACGGATGGTAGGAATATTATATGGAAAAATGTCCGAAAACTAGTAGCATTTTTGGCTGAAAACGAAGAAACTATGTTCAAAACAGAAATGAAATTGCGCGATAGAAATGAAAAACGGTTTTATCCGACTGGTACACCCGAGGAAAAATACAAGAAATTCGATGCTATTCCCACCTATGATCGCGATCTCGAAAAATATATTAATCCTTTCAAAGAAAATTGGCAATTCCGTTATTACAAATCTCTTTTTGGCATTGAAAATGATGAGGAACGCATTAAGCAAATCTCCGTCAATTACTTGGAGGGTCTAGAATGGACGATGAAATATTACACAACAGGTTGTCCTGATTGGCGTTGGTGTTACAACTATAATTATCCACCTCTTTTGTGCGATTTAATCCGCCATATTCCATATTTTGATGCGGAGTTTGTGCCATTCAAGTCTCCATCTCCAGTAACACCATTGGTGCAACTTTGTTATGTGTTACCTAGGCAAAGTCTACAATTTTTGCCACCGAAGCTTTATAACGCATTAAAGAAGCAGCATCCAGATTGGTATCCAGCTGATTGCGATTTTGTCTGGGCCTATTGCCGCTATTTCTGGGAAGCCCATGTAGAACTCCCCCACTTGGATATTGTTGAACTCGATTCTTTCGTAAATGCGACAATGTCGATAAAATAATGCAGGGGGTACCCTTAATTTATTTTCATCGTTATAGTGTACATTATTTTCATATCATTAAATCTCAACAGCTTTTATGATAATCCTGATAAATTTTCCTTTTTTCTCGCATAAAGAAGAGCCAACCACTCCCAATGTAATGCAAGCATTTTTACCAAAAAGTATTTTGGGTTTTCGATTTTGGACATTTTTTTTGTCCATTTTTGAAAAGGGGATTTACTTTTCGACAAAAAGTTATGCAAAAATCGACTGTGAGCTTAATGCTCTCATTTTCATTTTTCAAAGAAAAAAATCGTTAGCATAAATTTTAAATATATTTTTTGAAAAACTATTTAGCAACTTTTTATATAGTCAAATATAGTATGGAAAGTTGCCCAGAAGTTGCTAATTATTTTTATTGTAACGATTGTGACTATAAAACGAGCAAAACTAGTAGTTGGAAAAAACATTTAATGACATCTAAACATCAAAATACTATAAATACTATAAATTCTACTATTCAGAAGGATGATTGTGAAACTGTGCAGCATAAATGCAGCTGTGGGAAAACATATAAGCATTATTCCAGTCTGTGGAACCACAAAAAAAGTTGCAAAGGGCTAAGTGTTGTTGAAAATTATGGGGAAAATATATCAGAAAAAGAGCTGATAATGCTGTTGTTAAAAGAAAACAAGGAATTCAAACAATTAATTATAGAACAGACAGCGCAAATGATGGAGCTAGCAACTATTCCCAAGACCACAAACAATAACAACAATAGCAATGTAATTAATAATAATAATTGTACAAATAATCAATTTAATTTGAATCTTTTCTTGAATGAGAAGTGCAAGAATGCAATGAATATGAGCGAATTCATCGATTCGATTCAAATAGAGGACGAGGATTTCGAAAACATCGGCAAACTCGGCTATGTTCAAGGCATTTCTAATATATTTGTAAAAGGGCTTAAAGGCCTCGATGTGACAATGCGTCCGATGCATTGCAGTGACATAAAACGCGAAACCTTGTATATAAAAGATAATGACACCTGGAATAAAGACGACACAAAACAAAAAGTTAGAAACGCGATTGCAATGGTAGCACATAAGAATTTTAAATATATTCCTGTATGGCAAGAGGCGAATCCTAGTGCATATGATGTCACTACTAAGAAAAATGAATTATATATGAGAATTGCCAATCAAGTTACAACATGTATTACTCCCGATGATAGTTCAGGAATAAATAAAATTATTCGCAATTTAGCTAATTGCGTTTGTATTGATAAAACCGTTTGATTTCTGACATCATATTTTATAGGTTAGATGCCAAAAAATGAAATAATATAAATCCACTTAAAGAAATCTTGTTACTATTTTGTAATAATAGGAAAATGGCAGAAAATACAGATAAACCAAAAATAAGAAATAAAAAGCCCAAGTTGGTTGTTGTTGAATCTGACACAAATGAAATAGTTTCAGATTTGAATTTGAAAAAGGATGATGTTAAACCAAAACCCCGCGTAAAAAAGGTAAAAACTGATGTAACCGTTGAACCCACAGAATCAAAAACAACTATTGAAGAAAAGCCAAAGTCTCGAGCAAAAAAAACAAAAACTGATGAAACTACCGAAGTTGATAAGTCAAAGAGGAAGCCTCGTGCAAAAAAAACAAAACCTATTGAAACAAGTGATAAAAAGGCGGAACCGGAACCAGAACCAGAACCAGAACAAAAAGCTGAAACAGAACAAAAAGCTGAAACAGAAGAAGAACCAGAAAATACAAAAATCCCTGAAACTAATATTGAAGTAACAGTTTTAAATGCGAATTCAGAGAATGAAGTTATTACTGATGACCATGTAGAAATAGTATATAGTTTTCATATTACAAATATGCACACCAATTGTACGGTTCAACAATTGAATGATAGTTTGGATATTTTGAGACTAGGCGAAATATTTCAAATCAGCATTCATACGAAATATGATGGACCTATTAGTGGAAAAGAAAAAGATAAAGATAGCAGACAAAGTGAAGCATATGTTTATTACAAAGGAACAAAATTTTTGATTAAAAAGCACCCCTTTTTGCAAAAGCTGTTGTCTGGAAAAAAAATCCCATTGGTCCACTTTTTAGAAGGAGACACTTGGTCCTGTGAGTTGAATATTAAAAAGCATTATCATTTCCGCACTGACGACTATATTCAGAAGCGCATTATTATCCAATCTATTAGCTCGAAAAAGCACAGTACTGACATTAACTGGATATTCAGAGAACACGGTGAGGTAGAACAAGTTGATATGATTTGGGTAAAGAGCGACCAAAACCCTCTGCCTACAAGATGTCAATCTTATATCTACTTCAAAGAGTGGGGCGACGAAGAATATACATATAAGTTGCTAGAAGAGTTGAATGAGACGGGTGTTTTTACGATTCGATATGGATTCAAGGATTATAATGATTTGCTTTGGGTATATGAACTTGCACCAAAGAGTGAAACAAGCACTGAATACGAATTTGAATATGGGCAATATCCACACTGGATACCGAAGGATGACCCAAAATATGGAAGTCGATATGACGAAAATAATAAATTAAACTGGATTTTTTCGGATGAAGGGCGTTTTGCTTATTCTAGGAGAATTGTGGAAGATGAGATAAAGGCGCACGGAGGACTTTTCATTGGTCCAGAAAAGAAATTTTTCAAAATAGAATTTGAAAGAAAACCGCCACAGTATTCAGAAGAAGGAAATGATAGCGAAGAAGCACAAAAAATTAAGCTTCTTATTTTCAAGGCCGTTCAAAAATACCTTGCAGATAATGGTATTGATAATTTGAGTAATATTAGTTAAACTCCTTCCTTTTCAAACGGTAGCTGTATTTTTGTTTTTATTTTGTTTAAAAATACAAAATAAAAAATAGAAACAATATAAAATGAATACAGGAAAACCCCCGAATCAAATCACAAAAAAAGTGATTAGCGTTTTCAAAACCCGCGATGAGTTTACTGAATTACTTAAAGTGAACCCAGGACTCGTTATTGTAAAATTCGGCGCAACGTGGTGTGGACCTTGTAAACGCATTGCACATATTGTGGAAGCATTCTTCGCGTCTTCCCCAGCAAATGTTATTTGCGCTGATATTGATGTTGACGAAAGTTTTGATTTATATTCATTTATGAAACATAAACGAATGGTTAATGGTGTTCCAGTTATGCTCTGTTATAAAAGGGGAAACCTCGGATTTGCTCCTGATGACTCGGTCACTGGCGCTGCCCCAAATGATTTAGACGCCTTTTTTAAGCGTTGCGGTATTCATTTGGTAAATGCAACCAAAAACTTTCCAAATCCTTTGCCATCTCGAATTGATTCGCGCATTCCATAAATAATATGTATTTCAATTACTTATTGCTTAAACTTGAATTATAATATGTATAAATAATCATTTAAAAATATTTTGACTATTATACAAATATGAAAATCTGTGCTTTTTTTTTAATTGCTAATACAATATTTGTAAATGCATTTCGCGGTTTGAAAATGTCCTCTGCCAACATCAATGAGGTTATTAAATTGAAGTATTTTTTACCAACAACCGGTTACAACTCTTTATTGAATAAGATTGAAAACCATGATATTTCGACAGTTTATTTTTCTGAAAAGTTAGATTCGGTAATATCCGAAAATAATGAAGAAACTGGTAGTATTTACGGAGATTATAGCATCACAAAAATAAATCCTCTTATCACAACTTCTTTAACCGACCTATCTGTAAAAAATAAGGTTGAAACCGTATTTCTAGTCGATCCAAGACCTCCTATTACTACTACTTTGGCGAATAGCGTATTGGGTTTTATAGAAGGCAATTTTTTCCCCATTCTATTTCTTTCTCTGTTAGTTGCAAATTTTCGTGCATCTCAAATGGGACCAGGAAGTCCTTTTTCAATGCCGGGAATGCCCGGGTCAAATTCCTTGGAAAAGGACAAAATCCTTGTGACAAAGGCAAATATTTCTCTATCTAGTTTTGCAGGTAGTCCCGAAATCTTCGAAGAATGCACAGAAGTTGTTAGTTATTTGAAGAATGACACTTTGTACCAAAATGCCGGTGCTGAAATACCCAGGGGAATATTGCTTGAGGGGCCACCAGGTACAGGTAAAACCCTATTAGCAAAGGCTATAGCAAGTGAAGCTGACGCGAACTTCGTTTCAGTTGCTGCAAGTGAATTCGTCGAATTATTTGTGGGTATGGGTGCAGCAAAAATCCGGTCATTGTTCAAAAGGGCTCGTGACAATAAACCGTGTATTATATTCATTGATGAGATTGATGCGGTTGGTAGACAACGAGGTACAGGAATCAATATGGGAAATGATGAAAGAGAACAGACTTTGAATCAATTGTTGGCGGAGATGGATGGGTTCGCGGACAATGAAGGTATTTTGATAATGGCGGCAACAAATAGGAAGGATGTTTTGGATGCTGCTCTTTTGAGACCGGGTCGTTTTGACCGTGTTATTACTGTGCCTTTTCCAGATAAAGAGTCTAGAAAGCAAATTTTAGCAGTTCATTCTAAGAACAAGGTTTTAGATGATTCAATCAATATAGATTTGATTGCTGAACTGACCAATGGGTTTTCTGGTGCTCAAATAAAGAATCTTTTGAATGAAGCAGCCATTTTAGCAGCACGTGAAGGGAAAACGGTGATTACAGAATCGAATATTTTGTTGTCACTGGACAAATTGCTTGTTGGAATTGCAAAACGCATTGATACACGAGATGAAGATGCAAGACGCCGAGTGGCTATACACGAAACAGGACACGCACTATTGGCCGCTCTGTTTGACCAATATTTTGAATTGAAGAAGGTAACAATTCAAAGCACTTACAATGGTGCTGGTGGATATACGATTTTCAATGAGCACGGAAATATTGTGGATAGTGGATTGTATACAAAGGATTTGTTGATGAAGCGGCTGGTTATTTCTCTGGGAGGCAAGGCAGCAGAGAATTTATTTTATGGAGATATGCAAGTGAGTGTAGGGGCGGTACAAGATTTGAAACAGGCGAATTCTTTGGCTCAACGAATGATAGGAAATTATGGAATGGGAGAGAAATTGGAGGTATTTTATAATGAAAATGTCGATAATGACCGTACACCCTTTTTGGGACGCAGTTTATCGATGGGTGATAAGTATTCCGATAAGACGAAACAGATTTTTGACAAGGAGTCAATCCACCTAGTGAATATGGCATATATGGAAGCAAAGCAGTTATTGGAGGAAAATATGCCTATAATGTGCAAAGTAATGGAATCATTAATGGCGAATGTTACACTAACAGGTAAGGAATTCAAGGATTTAATGTTGTAAAATTAAAAAACAATTTAAATATAATTTCATAATTTCATTTATATTCAGAATGGAAGACGAATTGTTGACACAATACTATGAAAGGAGAGACGATTTTTTTCGTTTGACATCAAATAGTCACTACATATTCGAGGTAACTAAGTGCTGCGGTTATAGTGAATGGGTATCTGTTTACAAAGATGCGCCTTTAAGCCGAATTTATGAAAATATAAATTGGCAGTTTAGTGGCTTAAAGCCAGAAAATTTATATGTTTCAAACGAAAGTGGAGAAAAGATGGATATTTTATGCGATGATTCTCGCAGTATTCGAAAACTAGTGTCAGAGAATTCTGTTTTTTTTCGTCCTATTTATCCAATGCCTTGTTCTGTTGTTTATCGCATATATTGGGATAAAGGATGCTGTTGCAAGAATGAGAATGAGAATGAAAAAGAAAAATAAATTTTCTTTGCTTTTTATAATGACAACAATATTGCAATTATTACGAAAGATAAAAAAAGAAATAATAAATGGTGAGGCAAGAGATTTGACCGCCGTGGAAAGTGCAATGATTCACATAAAAACAGGATTCTCCAATAAGGCCAATCCTACAACTAGCATACTATTTTCCTCAATAGCAATAAGAGATTTAGGTGTTATTGCATCATCTAAGAAAATTCATTTGAGTATGCAGGAGAGAAATATGATTAAAAACGAGATTATAAAATTGTCAAATAATATAATAGTAAAAACGCAAGAACTATAAACTAACACCACTTCCGTATAATTATATAAAAATATATATAATCATACTTTAACTATGAACAAAAATTTGGATTTTGACTTGGATTTAGATATTAATAATTATAATCTTCAAGATATTTTAAACTTATTCAAAATACCCACAGGTTTTACTGAGAGCGACCTTAAAAAGGCAAAAACTATTGTCCTGAAAACACACCCAGATAAGTCGGGTCTTAACCCCGATTTTTTCCGGTTTTATTCAAAAGCTTATAAAATGCTGTATTCTGTTTGGGAATTTAGAAAAAAAGGGGATGTCAATACAGGTGCAAAGAAAAATACTGATTACAGTACTTATGGAGATGATGAAAAACGCGAACTACTCGACCAAATGTTCGAAAACAATGAAAAATTCAAGAATAAATCCCAGTTCAATAGATGGTTCAATGAACAATTCGAGAGAAATAAGCTTTACAATGAAAACCAAGAAAAAGGTTATGAAGAGTGGTTGCGTTCCAATGAAGAGGATAATGATAATTCGCCAAAAAATGTCACTATGGAAAATATGGGTCGCGAATTTGAAAAAAAGAAGAGTCGAGCCCGTTCTCTCATTGTTCATCAAGAAGTACAAGAAATTTATGGCGTAAATTCTATTTCAGCATCAGATTTATCGAGTGATGCACCCCAAAGTTTCGACTCGGATTTATTTAGCAGTTTACCCTTTCAAGATTTGAGACAAGCGCATACAGAAACTGTGGTACCTGTTACTTTTGAAGATTATCAGCAAAAACAGAAATTCAATAGTGTGAATGAAATGATTAGTCATCGCAGTCAACAGAATATTAAACCATTATCAGAACAACAAGCCTTGAACTACTTGAAGAATCGAGAGAAAAACGACGAAGAACGGTCAGTCAGACGAGCATATGATTTGGCAAAACAAACAGAATTAGCACAACAACGGAGCCAAGACTTTTGGTCTTCTATTCAAATGTTGAAGAATGGCAAATGAATCATCAGTTTCATGCAAAAAAAATATAATGGTATAATATAATGCCATTTAAAATCAAAAATTACACAAATTATATTTTCTTATTTGCTATTTTGTTGGCAACGGCATTTCTTTATCAAAGATATCAGAACAAATTAGATAGAGAAAGTGACTCTGACAATTATGACGCTATTCAAAAATACTTACTGAACGACCCCGATTTAGCCAAGGATAAGAAACCAATTCTTTGGATACACATTAAATATGATTATAATTCACGCAATTGGCTCAGCTTTGGCTCTCGCAGTTCTCACGATTTGAATCAACCTTATCTCTATTTAACAGTGAAAACCATTATTAAACAATGCGAAGATTCTTTCCATATTTGCCTAATTGACGATGATTCGTTTGCGAAATTATTACCTAATTGGTGTATTGATATGCATAAAATATCTAATCCAGTAAAACACTATATGAGAGAACTAGGAATGGCACAACTCTTGTATAAATATGGTGGTATTCGTGTGCCCCCTTCCTTTGTATGTATGCGCGATTTGGGAGAATTGTATCAAACGGGAACAGCAGGCGGAAAAATATTTATTTGCGAAATGGTTGACCAGAACATAACTTCTACACATCGTGATTTTTATCCTAATATCAATTTTATGGGAGCAGAAAAGGAGAATCCTGTTGTATTTGAACTTGTGGATTTTATACAAAGAACCATATCTAAAGATTATACAGATGAATCTCACTTCTTGGGTGAATTTGACCGTTGGTGTTTTGCACGCATCGAGAGAAATCAAATCAATCTTATTGATGGTAAACTAGTTGGTACAAAGACAATGGAAGATACGCCGATTTTAATCGACCATCTTCTCTCGAATGATTATATTGATGTTTATTCAAATACATATGGAATTTATATACCAGCTAATCATGTATTAAAACGCCGTCATTATGAATGGTTTGCCAGAATGTCTCCTACTCAAGTTCTAGAGTCACCCATTATCATTTCAAAATATTTGTTGTTAGCAAATGCACCAGATGCCAAAATGGGTGTTATTGAACCGATGAAAGATAAACCAAATTGGGTAAGTTTTTGGAAAGTGCCTTCTGGAGCACCGGTTTGGGGATTAAATCCGATTGATTTGGGAGACAATGTTCCCAGATTAAAGTATCCGGACAATTAAAATGTATTTCCATTTTCATAAAAAATCTTTTATTATAACAATCAATTCAAAGAGTAATATTATCAAATCATCTTATTCGAAATTGTGCTTATCATAAGATATATTGCCCGGTTGATATAATAATTTTAAAATTTGATTGCGGGTTATAGTAGGATGTTTACTTTTTAGTTCTCTCATCTCATTAAAAGAGTCAAATTGAAAGCGCATATAATCTTTTTCACACCACCATAATTCATCCATTAAATTGGCTTCAACAATTTGTTTTCGGTTAGGAATAAATATTACAGTAACGAGTTTTGAAAAGCACAAGTGTTTTTTTTTTGAATAATTGCAAGTGTTTGAAAAAAACAAAAACATATTATATTTATATTTGTAAAATTTAATATTTATATTGTAACTATTAAATTTTAAAAAATGTAATTTATGAATTGATTAACTCGTTATATGCTTTGTATATAGCCTTTTCAAATTTTTTTTTATTTTGAATTTGACCTTGTTTAAAAGTACAAATAATATTTACATTGTTTCCACTTGATACGATGTTATATATCACTTCTTTATTTTTTGCTATTGTTAAAAAGTGCATATCATAAATATTCAAATCATTACCTATAAAAACATTTTGAGGTCCAATAATGTTTGAGTAGAGATAATCAATATTATTTACAAGAATATTATAGAAATAGGATATTATATCCAATTTTATTATTGATGTTGATAATTTTATAAAAAAACTCAAAATTGGGATGAATAATGAATACTTGAAATTATTGAACAAATCATTCACTCTTTTAATTAAATGTTCGTGAGAATTGTTTATATTAATAAAAACAGGACACATATTATTTATTTGAGTTGTTCCAGAAATATTAATTGGAGAACCTGTTATTAGATTTCTAGTTTTTTTTCCATATAATAAATCAGTTTTAATCATAAGAGAGTATAAAAAATCATTTACGCTAATTTTATTTTTTTTTGCAAAAAGTTTTATATCATCTAATTTGATTTTTTTACAAATAATATAATCAGTTTCATTGTTATTAGTTTCAGTGTCAGTATTATATAAAAATTTAAAAATTATATTTATAAAAACTTTAATATTCATTATTATCAAGATAATAGTTCCAATAAAAAAATGAAATAATGACTTGAAAAAGCTGGTACTTCTTTTGAATTTATTTGTTATTTTAGATTCTTCGAATGGGCTAGTTATTATTTTTATTATACCATAACCATCTGCATAAGAATGATGTATCTTGAAGTAAACTCTTGTTTTTTTATTCTTTTTATCTATACACCATAAAAATCTCCATTTTAACTCTGTTACAAACTTTTCATTTAATATATTTTTAATAAAATTATCAAATTTTTTGACATTGGTGTATTTTATACTGGAATAGTCGTTTAAATTAAAATTTTTTACATTGTCTAGAAAAAATAAACCATTAATTTCAATGATTGTTTGTTTTAATATAGGATTTTTTGTAATTATTTCAGTGATATAATTTAAAATATATTGTTCACTGGTTATCCCATCAATATCTATATATATTAATGCAGAATATGTTTCATTTTTGTCTTTGTAAAATATTTTAGATACTACATCCTTTAATTCTATCATTTTTATTTTATTATTTTAATTTAAAATTAATTTAAAAACGAAGACGAAGTTTTATCTTTTTTTTCTTTTTTATCTTTTTTGGGTCGTTTTATTCTAGTGCCCATATAATCATCCCAAAAGGTAAAAAATCCAGAATAATTTCCTTTTCCAAATTTATGATGAAATTTATGATATTTGCTAGTGATAAATAATGGTATGAATCTTTTTTTACAATCATAATGAATATAAAGAGAGTGAGAAAAATTTATTAATATTATAAATAAATACTCACTAATATTTATATCTAAAAAAAATAGCGGTATAATATTTGTTAAACTTAGATTCATAATACTTTCAGTTATTGTAGAGTGCAAAATATCAATCGGTAACAAATGTTCTTTTTGATGATGTTCTAAATGTACATATTTTTTTAAAAATGGAATTCTGTGAATCGTTCGATGGTACCAATAATACAAGGTATCAATAATAAAAAAATAAAAAATGATATTTTTTAATCTAGGAAAATTATTTTTTGAGTTCAATTTATTATTGAAATACTTCAAAACGAATAGAAAAATCATCCCGGAAATAAATATATTTGTAAATGTACTTAAATAAAAATTGTATGGTAGTTTTCTTTTCTTAAAATTTTTATGTTTTACTGTTAAATAAAGCATAAATATATAAAGCATAAATATATATATAATTGCAAAACCGGTCGTTAAGATTTTAAAATTCATAAGTATAAGTATAATTATATAAGATAAATAATTTAATATATAAAAAATATACGCGTTATCTAGTTGACAATTAATTGTTAAAATATCTATATTATGCAACCGATAATTATTTTAACAATAATATTATTAATGATTTTAGTATTCTATGTATTTTACAGAACCACAATAAAAATATATTTTACAGGAAATGATAATAAAATATCATACAGTTATTTTATAAAATTAATACAAATTGTAAGCAATGACAATTATTTTATGAATTACGGTCTTTGGGATAAAGAAAACAACACTCTCAAGAAAGCTAATGAGAATTTAGTAAATTTTATATTTGATAAATTAGATATATCTGAAAAAAAAAATATGAATATTTTAGACGTGGGATGTGGTTATGGTGAACAGGATTTAATTTGGTCTCAAAAAATGGACTCATCTTGTAAAATAAAGGCACTAGACATATCAGAAAAGCAAATATATCAAGCTCTAAAAAATAATAATAATGATAATGTTATTTTTGACATTTGTGATGCAAACTTTATTGATTTGAAATATAAAAATGAATTATTTGATAGAATCATATCGCTAGAATCAGCCTTTCATTACGAAGACAGACCCAAATTTTTTAAGAATGTAAATAAATTATTAAAGGATGATGGTATTTTTGTTATAACGGATATAATTTTAAAAAATTCTTATAAACCTACTTTTTTGAACAGTGTTTTATTAAAAATAGCTTCAGATTTTCTTCATATACCCAAACAAAATCTGATAAAACTTGATGAATGGATTGAAATTATTTCCTCCGAATTAGAAATTATAGAAATGTTTGATATAACTGATGAAACATTTTTACCTTATTACAAGTATTTTATGAGTACTTATTCAAAAAATAAGAATTTACCGGTTTTTTTTGGAAAAACCCTAGAAGATATTTTTTGTTCAATTCAACCATTTTCATATGTTGTTTTGAAATGCAAAAAAAAACAATAGTTTAAAAATAAATATAATATATAATATCGTAGTTAGACTTATCATATTTGATTTGCGAAGTATATTTCATTTTATTGAAATTGCATATTTGTCTCAATATTGTTGTAAAACTATTGTAAGTCAATTTTCTCTCCAAATATTTTTGCTTCGAAATGTGATAAAAGGGTTTGCAATATTCAATAAATGTTGGTATTGAGGTTGTAAATAGTCCTCTTTTATAAGACTCGTTATTAACAATATAATATTTTTCTGTTTTCAAAGCAATATCTTCTAATAAGGCAATAAATGTATCATTTGGTATTTGTTTTTTAAATATTTGTGTTGACATTTATATATTATATTAATTGAATATAATATAATTTCAAGATTCACAATATCACAATATTTGAATCAAATTATTTGTGAACAATGCTAATTCGATTTCATCTTCGTGAATATTATGGAAGATTGTTATGTATTTGCAAATAACAGGTATAATCTTATACTTTTCAGTTTCGTTCAACAAAGTGGTCGTCTTTACAAATAAAAAATAATTGTCTAAAATGTCCATCACCGAGTATCCCTTGTCATAAATCTCGTATAAAATGCCTATTGACCTATTCAAATCTTTAATTTTCAATGCTTCAGTATATTTTATAAATGTCAAAAAACTTATATTCGTACATATTTGATTTGCTAATTCAAGCGTAATTTCGCGATTCAATAATTTGAATTTTTCCATATAATTAATCAGAATTTTTGCAGTATTATTGCATATATCTAAAATAAAACTTTCCGCATCTGGTTCTATACTTATATTTTCATTGCCTTTTATTTTATTTATTATTTTTTGCAAATTTTCTCTCTGTAGTGGCTTTATTTTAATAATTGTGAACCGCGATTGAAGACTCTCTATCACTTTCTGAATATTGCTGCACGAAGAAATAAAATGAACATTGTGACTATATTTATCAATGCTATTTCGGAAAACTTGTTGGCTCTGTTCATTTATCATATCAATATCATCTAAAACAACAATTTTCTTCTTGTTTTTTATTGAACAACATGTTTGACAAAATGTTTTCACATCATTTCGATAGTAATTTATTCCTTGTTCTTTTAAACTATTAATATGGAGTACATTATCCTCATAAATTTTAGAATCCGAACTTTTGTAATATTCTCTTATTAGTGCATTTAATAGTGAAGTTTTCCCGCTTCCAACATCTCCTATAAAAAGAATATTGAGATTTTCCATTTCAATCAAGGTTTTAAGCATTTCAACTAGCTCTTCATTCATCTCAAAATCCGCAAAATATAAAGGTTGATATTTATTTATAAAAAGACTTGAATCTATTATGGTCATTTTAATAATATTTAAAATATATATTTAAATTGGTTAAAAAGTATTTAAGTTTATCTTTAATAATAATATTAAATGTCGGAAGAAAATCACTATAAAACATTGGAGGTTCCGGAAAATGCGAGTCCAGAAGAAATTAAAAAAGCTTACCGTCGGCTTTCTCTCAAATACCATCCAGATAAGAATCCAGGGAAACCGGAAGTGATAGAGACTTTTCAAAAAATCAGTTCAGCTTTTGAAGTTTTGGGTGACCCACAAAAAAAAGCGGAATATGATGGTATGAAAAACAACCCGTTTTTAAGAATGAATAGTATGGGTGGAAATGGAGATATGCCACCTTTTCAAAATATGGATGATTTATTTGCCAATTTATTCTTTGCTGGTATGCCAGGTATGATGCCTATGGGAGGAATGCAAGGAATGCCAGGAGGGTTTCCTTTTGCTGGTGGTCCCAATATCCAAGTTTTTAGAAATGGTGTACCCATCAATGTTCATCAGGGCTTGCAAAAACCGACCCCTATTATTCATACTATTTGCATAAATATGGAGCAAGTATTGAATGGTGCGAGTGTACCTTTAGAAATTGAAAGATGGATTATTGAAAATGGGAATAAAGTATTTGAAAAACAAACGATATATGTGAATATACCAAAGGGTTCAGATGATAATGAAATCATAATGTTAAGAGATATTGGAAATTTTGTCAATGAACAATGCAAGGGTGATGTAAAAATATTCATCAAGGTTGAAAACGATAGTGGATTTCGCCGTCACGGATTGGATTTAGTATTGGAGAAAACGATTTCTCTCAAAGAGGCATTGTGTGGTTTTACATTTGATATGAAATATATCAATGGAAAGAACTATTCGATTAACAATCAGGCGGGGAATATTATTGTTCCAGAATATCAGAAGGTGATTTCTGGTATGGGTTTGGCACGAGAAGGACACAAAAATGGCAATTTAATTATTCATTTCAAAGTGCAATTTCCAGAAAAGTTAAATGAAGAGCAGATTGCCAAGTTACGCGAGGCTCTTTAGCTCGTTCGAGAAAAAATACAGTATGTACAAAAATTACAAATTAGCATATTTTTTGTTTTTTATTATTTTTCGCTCTTGATTTTAATTCTATTTACAGTTGTGTGAAAACGCCCGAGTTGTACTTGTCCAACTTGATGCGCTTGCCAACGAATTGCGCATTGATGGTCGCCATTCGCTCTTCGTCTTCAAAATCGTTGGGACGAATTACGACGACATACATCGCCGACTCGATGACTTCCTTTTCCATGTAGCCCACGAGACAGGTTCTCCAAGTGCGAGAACCATCTTGACCGATGCCATAAGCAGTCTTGACCTTGTTGACAACCTCGTAGACCGTGTGGACTTGACGAGGTCCGTTCAAACCCACAACAATGAACCCGTTGGATTCTGGAAGCGTCTGAGTGATGATGTCCTCGTTCCACTGGTAGCCAAGAGCAGCAGCGTAAGCTTTTGCCCAATCCTTGTTCTGGAACACAGAGAATCTCTTGGTTTTCATCTTGAAAAGCGGATTTCGAATGCCGTCAGTTGCCTGTAGATTGGCAATGTTGTGCGCGGAAGTGATGTTCTTCTCCCTGCAACGAACAACACCCTCCTCTGTCCGAGTGTATCCCGCACACTGGTAGGCGTTCTCTTGCGACTCTGGTTCATCAGCAAAAGCGATGTACTGGTCAATCGCCTTCAAACTCGTGTAATAGGGACCAATCTTGTGACCCTCGGGATAGTCGGGGTATCCTAGCATTCGGCCTGGAAGTCCCTGAGCTTGCACATCATTGTCAACCCTCTTGACACACTGCTCGTGAACCGACCCAACACGAAATTTGTGTTTAGTAGCAATTCGGTTTGCAGCGCGCCAGAAACCCTTGACAAGAATAATCCAGTGCCGGTTGAGTGGGTCGTGAAAGAGCATTGTGTTCTGCTCGGGTGTAAGGCGGTCCTTGGAGTTGTGCTCAATCAAGCCGAATCCGCGTTCCAGAACGCATTGCTGGATGTTTGCAGACATCTTTGCATTGGAGCGAACCAAATGAACGCGAAATTCACCGTCGTAGTGGGTTTCAATCTCGTTAAACCACTCACGAGTCTTGTCCAAACTGTTCATGTTCTTCCATTCTCGGAGTACACCTATTTGCTTCAATTTCTCGTAACCCAGGTAATTCTCGGGGATGGTCATCTTGTAGAGAGTGAACTTGCCACCCCATTGGCTGGCGGTGTGGATGTGCTTGATCATCGTGGCGCTAGCGGTGACAATCTTGACATTCTTCGTCTCAAGAACGGCCATATTGAGCAAACCGGACTCAATCAAGACTTGGTGAAGTACCTGATTTTCCTTGGCACCATTTTGAATCTCATCAATGATCACACAGCCGCCTTCTTGGGCGATTCTCCTCAAAATGGGAAGAGCATCTCGCAATTTTCCGTGGTGGAAAATTTGCGACTGAAAGCAGTCCGGGAAATCCCGCTTGGTATCGGTTTCCCAAGCTACATTGCTCATACCCGTCAAGATGCACACATTCTTGGGAGCGACGACAATGTCATCATTCTCGTGAGTGCACAAGAGGTAAGGAATGTAATGGAGAAGACCAGTCATTCCTACTTGAGGTTGTTTGGTGATTCCGAGGAGTACCGCACCAGTGGTCGTCAAGAGGCTGACAATGTTGGTGGCATCGGTTACTTGATTGGCCCAAACATACTCGGTGGTTGCGTGGGGGTCGCCTTCCAAGTAACGGTTGTGGTTTGCCGCCTTTGCTGACTCAAAAGAGCTTCTCACTGAAGCCCTGCGCGCCTCCTTCAAGGCCTTAACTTGTTCTACGGACATAGTATTAATAGCAGACATTGTTCCTTAAAGTGAAATGAAAATGAGTTATGTAAATTATTTTTTTGGGAATATTTTGGCTTCAATTTTTTTTAAAATACTTAATAACCGGGTTTACTAAAAATTTTTTGTGTGGGGCCGCCTAATTAGTGAGTATTTCAAACCACGGCTTACCCCCTTGGCGCAATAAAAAGTTTTTGGAAGAAAACAACTTAGAGACAACCCAATTTTATATATTGTGCCCTTTTAGCTTAGTGGTAGAGCACCAGTCTTGTATAAGTGCAACAAGGATAACTGGAGGTCGCGAGTTCAATTCTCGCAGGGGGCTTAAAGAAATTATTTAATTTTTGTCACACAGTAGATAAAAATTAAATACTTTTACAGATATTAATACAATCCCCAATTTAAAGCATACGCGTTGGAACCACCTTTGGCAAATACACCCAGCCGCTGAGGTCCCTGTCCAAAAGTCCCGCATGTTGAAGGTAACAGTTTATTATTGACCTTAGTATTGCTATTGCTTGAACTATAAGAATGTATCAATTTTGCGCGTCTTTGTGCTACACTTGACGCACCTACACCAGCGCCAGGAACATATCGATTATTTACATCTTGTGGCTGATTGCAAATGGCTCCTAAAGACGGATTATATCTGGCACCGGTTGCTCCACTTTTTTTGTAAAAAAAGCCGGCTTTACCATAATAGAAATTTCCATAAGGCATATTTATATTATGATTATAATAAATTATTCCACTTTTTCAAAAAGTGGAGCAAAATTCTAGTTATAATAATATCACAATTGTTGAAAATCAATGGTCTCCGCAAGAGACCATCTTTTTTGCTATACTTTTTCTAAAAGTATAATTAGGATATCTTACGAGTTGGAATATCCGATGACACTAAATAAATCGAATTCTCCGTAATAATAATATACTCCGTTGCACTCTTGTAAAACTTGGAAATCGGAGAAGTGTACTCATCCTCCGACTTGACCAATAACTTCTCTCCCGACTCCTTCACTCCAACCAACGCCTTCTTGTCTAAAGAAGCCGACCAATAATCCATCATAATTGGCTTATCCTCTACAATCGCTAACTTGGTAGCGTGTTTCAAAGTTAAATCACTAGGCAATCTGTAATTTGTTTCAGGTGCCGCTGAAGCTCCCGCTTTTTGTTCACTTGTTGACATTATATTATAGAAATTTTAATAGTCTTTAAATACTTATTTAAAGAAAAAGTATTTAATTATATAAAAATGAATAATTCATCAAATACCAATAATTCAAGCAACAATTCAAATTCAAATAATTTTGCATTTTATTCATTACATAATGTAGAAAATTACAAATCTTCTCTAAACTATAGCATAAGCGAAATTCTTAATAAACACAACTTGTTAATAGTCGAATATTTGAAATTTATTACGGAAAAAGTTAGTCTCAAAAATGTTGCTTGTAATAAGTTTATTATCATCCGTGGTCTTGAAACGGTGAGCCATGTTTTCAATAATATTCTTTATTATACAAAAAACATTGATTTGGCCTTTTACCACGGGCAAAAAGCATTTTATTTTTATGTTGAATTCATAGAACAAATATCAGACGACCAACATACATTTCTCCAACTAAATTCTCGAGATGCCGCAATGTTTGTCTACAAAAAAACAATTTTTGATATAAATAATGAATACCGAAAAAATATGGATGCCGCTATGAATAATAAAAACTACTCGGATTATTTTGACATATTGCAATTATATAGTACTATTATTAAATTGATAATTTCATTTTTAATACATAAAAGCGTTTTCAATAGAAATAATGGAAAAATATGCATAGATATAATTCTAAATCAGTCAAAAACCATTTTTGAAAAAGTATGTTACTCAAAATATAATAAAAACGAATTTCATATTTTGTTAACATTTGTTGAACAACTGACCAAAGACATTGAGCACGATAAATATATTAAAATTCTCGAGCTATTCTTGAAAAAGTTTCAAAGGGGAAGGATAATTGAACTTAAAATAACTGAAAAAATTTATAATCAGGAGTTTCGAGAAAAACTCGAAGACACTCCTGAAAAGTTTATTTCTTGGCTATTTATATAGTTTCTATGCGCATTCCTATTCGATATTTACCAAAAAATCTAAGCCGAAAAGACAAAAAAAAGCAAATTAAAATGCTTACAAAATCGCGAAAACTGTATAAGCAACGCAAATATTACACTAGAAAGGCGGTTGCGTCTTACAAATCCAAACCCTCTAAACACATTGCAAATGCTCAAAAAACCTACAAGGTTCAACACATAGTTCCATCAGCGGAATTGTCTAAAGCAACTGGGTGTTCTATAGATGCACTTCAACAAATTGTTAAAAAAGGCGAAGGTGCGTATTTTTCATCGGGTTCGCGTCCCAATCAAACCGCTCAATCCTGGGGTTATGCTCGATTAGCCAGCGCATTAACTGCAGGTAAAGCAGCCGCAGTTGATTATAAAATACTAGAAAAAGGATGCAATCATACAAAAAAGGCATTTCTTTTAGCAAAGAAAGCCAAAAGAAAATATAATTATGGAAAATCTCATACACCTACTATAACTGTGTGAAAACTTTCTAAAAACAGTTTAGACAATTCGTCTATAAAGTAACATCCACGAATATGCTCTTTCTGCGCACTTTGCTCTTCTTCTCCTTCAATGGCGTGTTTTCAGCAGTGATAATCTTCTGATTTATCTTTGAAAACTCGCGCACCAACATCTTCTTCAAGAATTCGTAAATCGTAAAAAGCACATTCTCGTCGCACATTCCGACAATCAAGATACTACCTGTTCTAAAAATCATAAAAGAGACCTCAACAATATTCTTGTATTTCTTCCTATCTTCTTCTGATATTTGCGAACCTGTTTGCTCAGTCAAATCTGTGTTATAATAAAACTTGCATTGAATTCCCGGATAAGAGCAAGGGTCATAGATGCATTGAATATTGTACTTATATTTCATCAAATCAAACAATACCTCCCGATTAATAAAGAATCCACAATTGAAATTCGAATTAATCAACACAGTGTCACTCTTCTGGTTGTAACTCAGCGTTTCCTTTACAAATGGTTGCATCGTGGTAAGAATATTATTTAATACTTCCTGGAAAATAACATCATTTTGTATTCCCGGAATCTCCATTTTACCCGTATTGAATACCTTGATGTGGAACTCTTTAAACACCGTTTGAATCTTGAGACGCATAATCATAACAAAGCAATTATAAAATGCACTCTTCTGCTTGCAACGATAACTCATAATGTCCTTCTTTGATACCCCAACACTAATTTTTCGGATATCCTTGAACTTAATACGCCCGCTAGGATTATTTATACTCGTAATAATTTGCTGGTCAAAATGCACCTCGTTTTTTAAATTCTCTTGGACTTCATCGAGTTCTTCTTGAGTTAATGAATTAAATTTCATTTGTTTTTTGATGACACCATTTGCAGGTCTTGAATAAGGAATAACCTTTATTCCCCAAAAGAGCGTTTTCAAATCAATGGCTTGATTCAAATAAGCGATTTTAGATTTTGTCGAAATGTATATATCACTTGCTTTAGGAGCTTCTTGTTGTAAACCTTTAGAAATATCCGCAGATAAAATTCCCTCTTCAGATTCGAATTCTGGTTCGCAGATTTCTGCGTCATCATCATTATCATATTTTGCTGAAATAAAGTTTTGCCATTCATCATCTATTTTATTTGTCGCGTTTATTGTCATGGTTGCCATTACTAGTATTCTCGCTTTGCCTTTATATCTCTTTAAATTATTTTATTTCAATTATTTTCTTTATTTAATAATATAAATGATTCAGTCTGTGTCGCGCGTCATCGATGAAAGGACCAAATGGGTTCCTATACCGAAAAACTTATCTACATCTTCTAGTGCCTGTAATAAAACATTAAGCGAAGATTATAGCTTAAAGCAGAATTTTTTTGATCCAAGTAAAAGTTCGCCACCAAATGAGTTTATGATTAAACTTCATATGCGTATGTATCGCATGACGCGCGAAGACAAATAATAAAATTTTTGAATGCCATTAGTGTGACGCTATAAAAGATAGCAAACGCACCAAAGAATAATTTATATAATGAGAATTTTTACATTCCTGAAAATGCATAATATTTTCTATAAATACAAGGAATTCGGATGTTACTATTTCAGGTTTGTTTCGAATAATATAATTCAAAAAATGTTTGATTATATTTTTTTTATCAATATTGTAATTCATACTAATTTCTTGCATAAAATTGGACAAGATTTCCACTTTATCTCCTTTTTCAAATTTGGTATAAACAGTCTCCAATACATTATTATCAATTATATTAAATTTTTCATCGTGTATTTGATTCTGATTTGTTTGCATAAAATTTATCATACTCCTCATATCCGATTTATATAATTGTTGTATCAATTTTATTGATTGTTTACTCATCTTTAGATTTTCAGCGTCTGCTATATTCGAGAGAAAACTGATGATATCCTCTTCTGGCAACTGATTAAATCTCAATCTCAAAAACTCATTTTGCAACCCCTCATCTATTCTACTTATATAATTACAAATTAAACAAAATCGCACACCACTCGAATAACTTTGAAGCAAATATCGCAATGCTTGTTGTGCATTTTTTGTCATATAATCTACCTCATCCAATATAACAAACTTCATCCCTTGATTGAAAAGTGCCTTTGAATTCACAAACTGGCTTATTTGACTTCGTATAATATCTATTCCACGCTCATCACTCGCATTCAAATGAATTACCAGTCCTTTCATATTATGGTTGTGTTTATCTTGATATGCATTAATAAGATTTATGATGCTGGTTGTCTTACCAGTTCCAGGTGGTCCGTAAAAAAGCAAATTGGGAAAATAACCTGTATCAATAATATTTGTCATTATAACTTTATTAAGTGGGTCCAAAACAATGTCTTCAAATTTCGTTGGCCGCCACTTCTCTACCATCGGTACACTAGCATTTGTTGTATTTGAATTCATCGGTTTATTAATCTTATTTTATTGCTTTTAAGTATAAAAATTGAAATAAAATAAGTCGATTATATTAATGCAAACAGCGGATAGTGCAAAAATGTCTTCTCAAGATGGTGCATTGACAGGTTATTTGGAGCTATTTGTGGGTCCAATGTTCTCCGGGAAGACAAGTAAACTTCTTGAAATATACAAACAATACAAATTCTGCAACATTAATGTGTCTGTTATTAATCATTCTGCAGACACTAGATATCACGAGTCTATGTTATCTACTCACGACCGTGTGATGATACCTTGCATTCAAACGAATCATTTGATTCCTCTTTGGAATTATTCAAATTTAGATGGTTCATTTAATGATGAATGTGAAATGCATATGCTGCTGCGTAGTGCAGATGTTATTTTGATTAATGAGGGGCAATTCTTCGATGATTTGTATGATTGTGTTTTGCAAATGCTCAGTGAAAAAAAGAAGGTGTATATTGCTGGGTTAGACGGTGATTTTGAGAGAAAAAAGTTCGGTTCGCTTTTGGACCTAATCCCTTTGTGCGACAAGATTACGAAACTCACATCTTTGTGCAGCATATGCAAAAATGGAACGCCAGGAATATTCTCTCTTCGTTTAACTAAAGAGAAACAACAAATGTTAATAGGTAGCGATAATTACATCCCCGTTTGCAGAGACTGTTATGAAAATCACTAAAAGTTTTTAAAAAAATGTACTTCTATTATTTGATTTTTTCTAGGAAGAAGAAAAACACTTAACGAAAACTACTTAAATTGACAGTAACTTAATTTAAATATAAAAGACAATGAATAGTGATGATGGGGCAAAGATAAAACCTAAACGTGGTAGAAGGTCTAAAAAAGAGATTGAAGCTGCAAAAAACCTTGCTGAGATGGAATCACAAACACAATCTAATGTGATAATTGAAGAGCCTATAGTTGAAAATACAACTACAAATAAAAATGTAGAAATAGAGAACAATATAGAATTTAAAATAGATGGTGAAAATAGTGAAGAAAATGAAGATAGTGTTATTCCATTGGAGGATAACGAGGAAAATGTAATTATTAAACAGGGAAACAAAAAGAGGGGAAGAAAACCCAAGGGTGGAAAGATTGTTCAACAAATAACACCAACTACAGTTGAAAAGGAAAGTAGGCCTAATATTATATTACATTTGAAATGCTCATTAAAAGATTTAACAAGTAGTGGGGACCATAACTCAAACTTTACAACTGCAACGGTGGACCCATATAATTTTGAATGTAATAATGAATTTAGTTATGAATTATTGAATAACTCAAATTTTACAAACAATGAATCTGTTTTTTCAGTTCAAAATACAAATCAAAATCAGAATACAAATAAAATATATGCGATTAAAGATACAAATTATTCAAACGATGATGATGAAATAATTAATGCAAATACCAATGAAACACGAGAGTTATGGCGAAAATTGAAGATTTTGGAGCAAGATTTGCACATTAACAATATTTCAGACAAGAAATCAGCTTGTTTTTGGTGTTCTTGCGATTTTGATAGTCCACCTATTTATATTCCAAAGCATTTTATCAAAGATAGTTATCATGTATATGGATGTTTTTGTACACCAGAATGTGGTGTTGCCTATTTAATGGAGGAAAATATTGATAGTTCAACAAAATTTGAGCGTTATCATTTGATGAATCATATATATTCAAAAATATACGAGTACAAGAAGAACATTAAACCTGCACCTAATCCACATTATATGTTGGACAAATATTATGGTAATCTAACGATTCAAGAATATAGAGCACTGCTTAGAAGTGAGCGTTTGTTTTTAATTGTGGATAAGCCATTAACTCGAATATTGCCAGAATTTCACGAGGACAATGATGATTTTATTATTAACAATAAGATTATTCCGTCGAATAATTACCAAGTAAAGAAGAGGCTTCAGAAGAAGATACCTCAAACAAAAAGCAACATATTGAATGAGAAATTCGGTATTCAAAATGTGGTTGCTCCCGCACAATAAATAATAATATTTATACAGAACAATTATTATTTATTTTTTATCAATAAGGACTTTATTTGCGACATTGCGAATGATTTTATTTATACCCAATTCATCATCTGGCGTGATGCATGTAGTTACTTGATTCGCGATTTTCATATATAAATCATTCTTTTTGGTCGTTCCATCTAATGCTTGAGGGTTTGATTCTATCCAAATAGGAATGTATTTAAAGTTCTTATGAGCAATAAGTGCAATAGCATTCCTTATTTTCTGTTTATTATCATCTTTATTCCAAACATCATTGTCTTTTATATACAGCGTTTCCCGTTTCAAATCATTGCAATGCATCGGTCTCACAGTTTCATCGAGGTCTTTAAGTCCTTTTATGAAAATATTAGAAATGCCTTGAATATAGCCGAGTTTGCCGATATTTTCGAAATCTTCGTCTTGTATTTCGAGAGAACTGATGAAGTCGCTCATATTCATAGCATCCTTGCATTTTTCATTCAAGAATACATTCAAGTTGAATTGCTTATTATTGTTATTGCAGTTGGTAGTGATTGTAGTCGATGGTTTGCTTACAATATCTAGAATCATCGATTTAAATTCCTGATTATCAAATAATAATTGTTGGTTCTGCAGCATAATTTGCTTTATTATTTCATTTTTACTAATGTCTTGGTCACATTTATTTTCAATAAAAGAACATCGCTTCTTATGGGACCACAAATTCTGACGATGGTTGAATGTTTTCCCACAAACACAGACCATTAATGCTCTCAAGCTAGTTTTTTTCCCATTGTAATTATTTTGTAACTCATTGTGTTTTATGGTCTTAAGATGTTTCTCGTAATTGGTTTTTCGTGATGTATTATAATCACAAATTTTACATTCGTAAAATGTGCTACTTTTTGCTACAAAAATGTCATTGTTTGTCATACTTTCTAAAGGATGGGATAATTTTTATTCTGAAAAACTGAAAAAAGTATGCTAACACTTTTTTTCATTAAAAAATGAAATTGAGAGCATTATGCTCACAAACGCATTTTGCATAATTTTTTTCCGAAAAGTAAATCCCCTTTTGAAAATTGGACATTTTTTTTGTCCAATTTTGAAAACCCAAAATACTTTTTGGTAAAAAGTGTTGCATATACTGACCCCGACCTTTTTCTTGCAATTTTTATTCATTTTGTTACGATATATGGTAACAAAATGAGCCAGCAATCCACAGTCTGAGACCATAAGCTAAGTCGCGGGGGGGGGGCGGTGATTTTACAAGAGTGGGGACGACAAATCGCTATACAACTTGTGACCATTTTCAATGCCAAATATTCGGTGAAAATGTGGGGAAAGTGAGAGGACCGAATTGACGCGGTATTTGGCTAGAGAATGCGAGTCTTTCAATAAAAACGATACGAACTTGGGCTTATTAATAGTACGCCATTCTTTGGCATAAAATGTGTAAAAATCCTTTAATTCGTTGTCATAATTTGCACCTGTATATCCAGTCTCGATTAAGTAATCAATAAACGCCTTTTCTGCATTCAAAAAACCGCCTATATCCGCCAAATTCTCACTAAGTGTTAATTTATTATCTATTTTTATTTTATCGTCTTTCGCTAGCGTCTCGTAATGCTTTATAATGTCCGTTTGTTTCTTCTTGTATTTTCTCAAATCTTCTGGTAACCACCAATTTTTATATTCTCCATTTGCATTGTATTTGCAGCCTTCTTCATCAAAAGCGTGCATCATCTCGTGACCAATAATTGTGCCAATATTGGCCATATTATAGGCCATCGATTTGTTTAAATCCACAAAGGGTGGCTGTAATAAAGCATTTGGTATTATCAATTCATTTTTGGCATTATTGTAAGAAGCATTGACTTCAAATGTATCCTGGTCTAAGCCTCGAATTTGCACATCTTGCTGTGGTAAACGGAGAGAAAATCGGCGAACCATTTCTCTCAATCTCCAATCCATATACATTTCAAAATTGGTGAAACCATCATCTTCCACGAAATCGCAATCGGGGTCAGGTTCCCATTTTGTTTTTGAACCTATTATTATATGCATTGTATCCAGTTTTAATAAAAACCCATCAAGTGTTTTCTTGGATAACCATTTATTTTTTAATAGAGTATCACGAAATGAAATACTTATTCTCTCGACTAATTGTTTTACAAATGAAATTTCTTTCGTATTTTTATAATATTCCATATATTTCTTATTCATTTCTGTATTCATTATTTGTTCCACTTTGGAAATGGCCATTTTCACAAGTGAAGGTGGTTTCTTTACAAATGAATTGAAAAATTGAAAACTTGTTTCATATAATTCACTATGGTATCGAGACAATACACATAATATTTGATAAACCCAGTATTCATACCATTCTTCAGAGGCCCACGATTTATTCAATAACTGCATAATATTCTCAAAGTATTTCGGATTTTCTATTATTATCTTATTTGGAGTTTTGTGGAAACCTAGTAGTTTTGCAAAAATATGAAAATTGAAATGAAGCCGTTCTTTTATTACAGAATCACCATATTTATTATATAATTTTTCAATTGGTTGCTTTTTATTATAACTATATTTTACCAAGTGCCTTTCGACGGAAACAATATTTTCTGGTTTAAAACAAGAACCAGAAATGAAAGCTCGAGAGAAAAAGGATTTCAAAAAGTTCTCGTATTTCTCTCTTTGTTGTTTTGCAGAATGTGAATTACCAAAATAAAATTCCTTATTTTGAAAGGTAATGCCACTTTCTGCAATATATGGAATAAACTTTTTATGGTTTTTTATATCCACCATAATATAAAAATAGAAAGGTAATGAGAATCCTGACCTGATAAACCAAGCAAACATTTCATACATTGCTTCTTGTGTTCCTCGTCTCCTATATTGATTCAATTGAAATATACAGTAGTCCAGCTGTTTCTCAACCAAAGCATTATTCCAGCGACTCATTGATTCGAACAGATGTCTTGTCCGCTGCGCTATTGGCGATGTTTCTTTAAATACTTTTTTAAATAATATATCGCGCATTTCATTGTCGACTTTGTTTTGAAGAATTACGAATGCATTCGTCGAACCGCGATTATCGGGTACATATTTGTGATTTTCTATCCAGCGCTTATTTATAAATGTATAAAAATCATTTTTTTCAGTTATTTGATTTTTATTGTGTTTTTTAGTTTTTTGATGTTTTTGTTTTTTATGTCTTCTTGTTTCAACCATTGTTATATTATTATGTTATTAAAACTTTGATAGATGGTGTAAGCTTCGCGAAATACCTTGGTCATGATGATTCAAAAATTTCCTTGCTCCCTCCTAAAAATATTAGCTTTTAAAATTATTATCATTATTAACAATAATAGTTTTACACCTTTGTATAATTATTCAGTTAAAAGAAATTCCAAGAATTCTTTGATATAATAATAAACCCGCATCTTGTATTGGTAAAATATATGCATAAGTATTGCCATCATTATGATGAGAATGCCATAAACCAGGCGGTGTGATAAACATTTCACCTTGTTTCCAATTCACTTTTTTTGGATTTACTATATTTCCATTTTCATCTAATTCATCTCCAACTAATGTATATATATTTTCACTATCGCTGCAAGAAATGCATAAATCTAAAGCAACCGAATTGTGCCTATGCGGGCGCTGTTTTGTAATTGGTGGCAATTCATTGTACAACGACCATAATATTGGAGTAATTGTATTTACGCCTATTTTTTCAGTGTCAACATTGCTGAGTAAAATTCCTTTTCTGTTATTATTTGGATTGGACAATTTTTGTAAATTTTCTTGTATAAATTTATTATCATAAACACAAGGTTTAAAAATAGGTTTTTCCGCATAGGCACCCAAGTAATTCAGCAAAGGACTATCATTCACATAATAAACTTCTGTTTTTTCATTTTCCAACATATTGCACATTTTTAAACCTTGAAATGCGGGACAAATAAATATTTCACCACTTTCAACAATAAATTCTGTATCTTTAATATCTACATTCATTTCACCATATTCTTCACCTTTAACATAAACTTCTTCTTCTATCGTAAAACGACATTTGCCATTCAAGACATAAAATAAATGTGACGACGCATTAATTTCTTTTTCTTCAGAAAAACTACTCCTTTTAAATCTTATTAAATATCCTTCACTGTCACATCCATTATTTTCATCTAATACAACAAAACTAGCCAATAAATTCGGCGATGTAGCTTTACAATCAACATTATAGAGAGAGCCATTATCAATAAAATTTATACCGTGAACACATTCTTTAACATTTTTTTTAATAATTGGAACTTGATTTAGAGTAGGATTAACATTTGACTCATATTCATATGCTTTAATATATTCTTCCATTCTACTGTAATAATATAATATAAATAGTAGCCTTTATATTATTAATTAGATTTGATATAAACAAAGTTTATATTTCACAAGCAAAAGGTGTAATATTATATCAAAACATATTATTTTTACTGGGTATTCAACGCTTTCTATACCTTCTTGTTTTCTTCGAAGACTGTCTTTTTAGTCGATGACGACGACTCTTTTTTAATCCTCGACCAGTTGACTTTGCGGAATAGTGAGCTCTCGGAGAACTTGTTAAACGATATGCAGATGATATTGAAGCTTTGCTATTTTTTATTAACGGTGTCATTCCAAAGAAGTGACGACGAACAGCCGACGCAATCGACTTGTCACTTGTTGTCAACATAATAAAGATTTTTTTTACCTTGTTATAATCAATGCATTGGTCTCTTAAATCAGCCAAATCTAAATAATCGGTGGTTTGTTCACCTAAATTTAACGAATAATATGTAAATATTAATGCAACATATATATCGTTTAATGTAACCTTTGGATATTTACTCTTCAAGATATCACCGTATTTCATTATAAATTCTGTTTCCGATTCATTGCAACATATATTAACATCATCTTTTTCCCAGTGCGTTTGACTTATAACATTGGCAAAGGCTTCTTTTACTTCAGTAAACGCTTCTCTCTTTTCTTCTTCGGAGGTGCTCATATATATTATGTGAACAAAATTATTATTGTTTGAAATTAGCAATGAAATAATTTGTGTTTATAAGGCTCTCATTAACTGCTCTGTTAATTAATCCAATATAATCTTCCATATTCATATTCACACCATTTTTATACATAATAACCTTCGGTATTTGGTCCTTCCATATAAAATAATTGTTCCAATAAACAGGATAATTGTTGATTATATTCAGTAAATGTGTATTCACTTTTTCATCATTTTGAATAATCCCATCAATAATAGGGCTATATTTGGGTAACAAATATATCTCGCATTTTTCTATGCTTGACCAAATAATATATCTATGATGAATATATCCTCCATAATTATTTGTGAAAGATTTTGAATCAACACCTTTTGTTATTTCTATAAGTGGAGAAGGAGTTTCAATGTATCCCGAATTAGTTGTTCGAATGATTTCGCTAAGAGCAAAATCTGGATTTTGAATGTCTTCCATCGTATGTCGCGAATAAATAAAATCAAAGTGTTTGTCTTCTAATGGTATCTTATCTTTATCTATATCTAGTGACAAATAGTTTTCCACCTTTTCATTATAACCGATGAATGTCTTCGCTAATGGAAACGGATCTAAACCCGGACCTATTTCTAATACATTTGTAAAATCATTATCTGTGCAAAATTTTTCTACTATATTTGAAACTTCTTTAATTGGCCACCAATATAGATTTTTAACATATTGTAAATCTCTGGAATCTTCTTCGCATTCAAAATCTTTGACATTAAATTTTTTAATAATTTTAATATTACCTTGTTTATTTACTCTTGCAATCATACTCAATATTTTGTATATTATTTAAACAATTATTTCTATAAATACTTATTTATTATTGTTTTCTATTTCCGATGCCAATTTCTTATCTTGCTTATTATTAAAATCGCGTATAGAATCATCCAACTTGTGTCTTATCTCCTTATAAATTTGCTGTTGCAGAGATTTCACTGGTAGTGCCTTTTTTTCAGCGATTCCGAAAAAATCTTTAATCACCTTTATATGGTCCATATTTGCTATTAATAATTTCTCTCGAGCAATGTCTTCTGTATAATTGGTTTGTCTAGTAACAATTCCTATCTTTTCTGTCATATCTTCTTCACATACAAGGGTCATTCCTCCTGGATTGTTTTCCATATTGTCTATATGAATAGAATAAATATATTTTTAACTGTATTAAACGAATATTTATATAATAAAATATCTAACTTATGTCCATGGATTTTCAAAATAAAATAGATATTGAACCAATATTATCTCAAGTGAGTAATGTTGTTAGAAAGGGACTAAATAAAGTATTGTACGATTTTACTGTAAAGAAATTGCAATCCGAATTGGATAGATGTCGAAAAGAAATGGAGTTCTATAAGAAGGAGTTGGAGAAGGCGCAGAAATATTATTTAGAGAATGAAAATGCAACAATTGTTTCAGAAGATGGAGATGTAGAAGAACATATATTATTAAATATTGAAGATATTAGTGACAACGACTCTGAAACATCTATTGAGCACCTTTTGAATAGTGTTAAGGTTAATACTGCTAATACGCAAATAAAAACAGTTCTATTTACTAAAACACTGGTCCAAGAAGAAGCTGATGATGATGATGATGATGAAGCAGAAGAAGAAGACGCAAGCGAAGCAGCAGAAGAAGAAGAAGAAGAAGAAGAAGACACAAGCGAAGCAGCAGAAGACACAAGCGAAGCAGCAGGAGAAGACGGTGAAGAAGAAGAAGCAGATGATGAGGAAGAAGCAGATGATGAGGAAGAAGCAGATGATGAGGAAGAAGCAGATGAAGAAGAAGCAGATGAAGAAGAAGAAGATACAGCTATTTCAACACAAGCAGTAAAGGTAGAAGCTGAAAATGAAGACGATATTGAAACTGAAGAAGAAAGTGAGGCTGAGGACACAAGTGAAGCTGAGGACACAAGCGAAGCTGAGGAGACAGGAGAAACAAATGAAGAAGATGAAGAAGAGGTATTCGAAATTGAAATTGAAGATGTTACATATTTTGCAACTAGTGAGGAAAATGGACCACTTTATGCAGTAGATGAAACCGGAGAACCGGGAATTAAAGTTGGGTATTTAAAGGATGGTGAACCATTTTTCTTCTCCGACGGTGCAAAATAAAGTATAAATATAATATAATATGCAAATGATTGAATTATGTCCACCAGCTTTAATATATTTAATTTTTTCAATTACCCAAATTATTATTGATATATTCAAGGGTCTATACAATACAGCATTTTTCAAATTTATTATTATGATTATGATAACTTTTCTATTGAATGCTCTTTGTCAACAAGGTTTAAGCATTATTTCATGGTTCATTGTATTTATCCCATTCATTTTAATGTCCGTAATCGTTACAATGTTGCTTTATATATTTGGTTTAGATATTGCAACTGGTAAATTTAACTATAACTGTCAAAATGTTGAAAAAAATAAAACAGTAGTTATAGCAACACAACCCCAATTTCCTGTTAAAGTTTTTAACCCAAATTACAATACTTATCCTCAACCAACAGCGGCCGAAGTGAATAATTACAATACTATTGCTCCAGTAAATCAAAGTCAACCAGCTGCTGTCCAATCTACTATTTTTGTACCAAATTACTCAAGTTCACCCGAATATACAAGCTGAAAAATATATATAGAAACAATTTAAAACAAACATACAAAATAATATATTGAATGGGTCTTTTTGCGACAATAAACAATATATTATTTTTTGGGATGGCTGGACACATTTATATGACAAATTATTATCCGATGCAATACAATGCTTTTCTTATGGAAGCAGCACATTTTTGTATTTTGACTTACAGCAAAATTCAAATTTTTCTGGATAGACAATATAGAAATTTGAAAAAGAATTCCAAGTTTAAGAGTTACACGGATTACTTTGAAGGGCTTGTAGCGCAATTTTTCAATCCAGATGTGGGTAATGTGGAGATAATCAAGGATAGTCAGGTATTTGCTTATACCACAGACGAAAAATTGAAAGAGCTATTTTATCCAGCGGAGTTGATGGATTTTATCATCTATTCGGATAAGCAAGAATCGGGACAAGTAAACAAGATAGTTTTCTATAATAAGCCCTACAATTTCTCCTATGAAAAATGCAAATTCAAGTTCATTTCTTTAACGGTGCGATTCTCTCAGGAAGAGCAATACAATTTGAAGTTGCTAACCGACAAGGAGAATTATTTTATCGTTAACAACCGTTTGAACAAGTATCTTTTATGTTACCTCATAAGAAAGCAATTTGGTATTATTAAGGATGAGACCACGGTTTGTTATACCCTCGAAATCTTTGACCAAGATGTAAACAATATAACGCTTTCTGAGAAGGATGAGATTGTTTTGGAGCTAGAAAAGTACACAGTTCAACAAATGTACAGCGAAGTCGATGCAGCATATACAGAAACCCGCGCGGATGCAAAAGAGGATACGCATCCTCCTCCTATTGAGGAGTATATCAAGGTAGGCGATGAATAATTTAAGCTGCTCATTTTAAAAACATATTAAATATAAAAGTATATAAATAATATAAATATCATGAATGGTTTTTATTTATCCACAACAACTTTATTCTTATTGTTTCCAATCATTATTTTTTATACAATAACAAGCAAACAATTTGGGAAATTATTTTAGCATTTTTATTAATAACAAACATTATTTTATCATTTTTATTTTGGTCAAACCCAATAGAAAAATCTTTAATTCATTTTTATGATGGCGTTTTTGCTAAAATTTCATATATATTGTTTCCTATTTACATTCTATTTATAAAAGACATTAAATATAAAATTAAACTGGCATTTTTAATGATATTATTTGTATCGTCAATTATGTTTTATTATAGCAACATCAATTCAAAAAAAAATTGGTGTTCTAGTATGCATTTAATTTGCCACTCTATTTTTCATTTTTTAATTAGCATTGGGTCTTCTATTGCGTTTCTTTAAATAAGAAAAGGTATAAATAAAAATATAAAAATAATATATGAGTTTAGACTCCACTGAACCATACATTGTAACAATAGACGATGAGAGTTTAAAAGAACAAGAAGATAATAATACTATTATAAACCAAGATAATATACTAGTTTTTTCGTCTCTTCTTTTTATTGCAAATGCTGTTACAGCTTTTATAAGAGAGAGTATTATAGTTATTCATTAGTATTTATTATTCTAACCATAACATCAGTTTTGGTTCATTCTAATAAAGATAATATTATTATTAATTATACAGATAAACTTGTAGTATCAATTATTGTAATTTATGGAGCGCATTTATTATATAAAAAAATAAATATAAAAAACTTATTATCGTGTTTTGTGGTTTTCATAGCTTTTGTCCTTTGCATCTATTTGTACATTTATGGATTTTTTTGTAAAACTATGTGTTTTAGTCAAGATAAATTTATTGGAAACATTTATCATTGTGTTATGCACATTATTGCATCATTGGGACACCAGTTTATAATATTTCTATAAAACAATATATTTAAAACAATATAAAAAAATTGATAGATTAATGTATATAATGGTGACTCCACAATCAACCACAATGACTGCAGAACAATCCAGCGAATGTAATTTTCATAAGTTGTCGGATAACTGGACACTGTGGGCACATTTGCCGCACGATACAGATTGGAGTGTAAAGAGTTACAAGAAGATTTACACAACAGGCACAGTTGAGGAGACAGTAGCACTAACGGAGACATTACCGGAGGTATTGGTAAAGAACTGTATGTTGTTCTTAATGCGGGATGGAATTAGTCCTGTTTGGGAGGACCCGCAAAATAGACACGGAGGTTGTTTTTCCTATAAGATAGCGAATAAGAATGTCTATGAGGTTTGGCGAGACCTGAGTTATGTTCTTGTAGGGGAATCAATCAGCAATCAGACTACCTTTACTTCATGTGTTACTGGTATTACAATATCACCAAAAAAGAATTTTTGTATTATTAAAATATGGATGCGCAACACGGCAAATCAGAATCCAAGCATTGTTACTCAGGATGTGAGAGGGTTATCATCTCAGGGATGTCTGTTCAAGAAGCATACCCCGGAGTATTAGACAATTATATTTTAGCTATTCCTATTTAACTGATTGTAGCTGTTCATACTAGGTTCCTCTAATCCAAAATGCTTTTGCAAATAGGCATTTAATGTATGGTGGACGATTACAAATATAACGGCGTGTAATGCAGTAGTTAAGTATTTATTACCGGTAGGAATAGTGAATAAAATTCCAGGGACGCACAAGAAAAAGACAATACCACAAATGTAGTTTATTATCGACATTTATATAATTATTTTAGATAAAAAATATTTGAATTTTTTATCCAAAGTTGTAGAAAACTTATTAAGGGCACGGAAAAGGTCGATTGCGTTCTATTACCAAAGGTAATGGCATCAAAGTCGCCGGTTTTTTATAAATGTTTGCAGTTTCTAAGCATTTTAGTTCAGGAACAAGAGGAGGTTCAGGATTCACTAAATTCGTTGCATTGATTCCAAACAAGAAAGATTCGATTTGAACAGGATTACCTGATAATTTATCCATTGGGAGCTGACCTGGTAACAATCCATTTCCGGGAAGCTTTGTGCTATAAGCCTCACCATATTGCGAGTTTTTATACAAAGTGTATTGTTGATTTTGTTTATATTGTCGTTGCTCTAAAGCATAATTTCCTGGTGTATTTATATTACGGGTAGACGCCATTCTATATATTACAAGACTAGATTATTTTTTATACCAAACTAGATAATATCATTCAATGCATTTATTAATTCGTCTGATATTTCACCCTTTTCCAATAATTCACATAAACATAAATGCATCAAATGAAAATAACTGTAAGAAAACAATATTATAAATCCGAACTCTTCATCTTCCATTAATAATTTTTCAGATGCTTTTTTCATAATATTTTTCAGTTTGCCTTTTGATTTATGAGATTTGTCGTCTTCATTGAAAAAAAACAAAGAAACATACAATTCTTGAACTTTGGAATTGAACATCTTTTCATCAATCTCTTTCATATGAAATGCAGTCAATAATTCATTTTTATAGAGATAATCCGCCATTTCTAACAAATCCGCTTCAGACTCTTCATGAAAATTAGGATTTTGTTCAAACAATATTTTGGACCTGGGATTCGTTAATGCGAGAGAAGCATCATAGTAATTATATGTGCAAATAAATGATGAATTGTACATATAACTTAAAATTATTAATATTTCTTTAAGTTACTTTGTCTCTTAAATATTTCCAAGCGAGTAAAATATTACTGGTTCATGTATTCGCGGTCACGAGTTAATTCTCGAGAAGGTACGCCTCCACGAATCCACCCATCCGACGCAACACCCTCCACGCAATAAGCAGGATTAGTGACACGGTCTTTAATATCCGATAAAAGAGGTGTGGTTGTGTACTTCATATAGCTCTTCTCAGGAAGACGAGTCACCGAGCGCTTATTCGTTAAAAGCTCGCCTTGTTGGATTTGCGACTCCAAAATGGGGTCCACCGAACCACGGCCTAAATAAGGAACAGTAGCAAAGGGGCGCTGAAACAAGTCAATCTTGCATCGAGGATGCGTGACAAGACCTCCTAATAACAACTTGGAAGAGGTGTCTACGACGCAACCACCAGAGCCAACACAGCTGGGACCATTGTACATAATTCCGGGCTGAGTGGTGGCTAAATCAATGGGTTTCCTCATCGTGCAATCATCGGCAAAATAGTTTTGCAGTGTGTAGTTGCACGCCTGAATGTTCTGAATAGTTTCTTGGTCTTGATAACAAACATCGGAACCAATTCTGCTCATATTGTCAAATGTAAAGTTAGTCACAAATGCCATTTATATATACTACTTTTATTTTTTTATCAGGGAACCCAGGATACAAGGATTTCCGCCTCCAACCCCTCCTCCTAAATTACATTTTTATTCCAATGCAAAATAGATGCATTGAAGTAAAATCAACTTGGACAGCTAAAAAGGGTAAGGATTATATATTTTTAAAGCAAGAAGCTGCTAAAAAATTGGGATATATATATGAAATTTGGGTTTATGACCATAATGGTAACAGAATAGAAGAATACAAATAAATTAATAAAGCGTATACCTCACACTGTCTTGCACTCTTGCTAATGCTCCTCCTGCATTTGACTCCTTACTAGAAATCATGCTGCCATATAAAAATTGGCTGAAGGCGCCCTGGTCGTTGGCAATCCTAGTATTTGCAGTAGAGAAGAAATTGCGGTTCGACTGGTCCAAGTAAAAGTTTTCTCCTAAATCGCCGAACAACTGCTTATTCGTGTTCTTAATACCAGGATTCAACTTTTGCACCATTTTTTTTACGGAATGCGTAATATCTTCGTAAACATCGGTATTGAAAGAAGGAGGTGCCGATTTTCTCTCGGGATGATCGCCAATATCCGTCAATAAAACATTGGCAAAAGGATTCGTCTTTGTGTTTGGTTCAAAATCGCTTCTCAAAAATTCCTCTAATGTTTCAGGATTCACAATCTTTTGACCACCACTGCTTTTTCCAATACCAGAATTTTCAATAGACGCCAATGAATTAGCAGGATTGTCATTCTCAGTTATCAAATTTTGAAACATTTCCTTCGTAACCTTTTGTTTTCGACTCTTATACAATACAAAAATAACAATTAGTGTAATAATAGACACAAGTAATAATTTTACTGACATTGTAAAAATAAATCCTAAAATTGTTAGAATTATAATCAATCGACTAATCGCATTCAACTTTTGCTCAAAAGTCATTTTTGGAGTAGGCCATACTTCCAAAATATAGTCCTTATTCAATATAATTGTCGGGTCATTAGACCAAAATGGAATAGGTGTTGTCATTATATATATACTCTTACTTAATTTTTTACAGAAAACTCATAAAATCACAGTTTTACTTCTTGCCCTTCTTCTTCTTTCCAGAACTCTTGGGTTTAGATGCATCTTTTGCACCAGACTCCTTCTTGTCTTGACTAATAAAAGCAATCAAATCTTCATCACTCATTGCATTCTTTTTTTGAGCCTCAATTCGCGCCTCCACAGCAGCCTTTTCCGCTAATTGCTCCATCAACTTTTGTGCATTCTTCTGTTCCGCCTTCTTCTTCAAATTCTCCTTCATCTTTGCATTCTTCTCCATTCTGTTCAATTGACCCTGCATAGCATTTACATCAACTTTAGTATTTCTGCCTAGATTCGGCATCGCACCACCAGCCATACCCATCTGTCGCAACATACTCTGAATATTATCCATACCCGGCATATCCTTCATACGATTCATAATTTCTGTCGCTTCTGAGTACAACTCACTCTCCTTTATTTCTCCCGACTTGATTCTCTCATCAAGCTTACTTCCCACATTTTTCACTAGCCCCATCAACTTACCCGGATTCTTGAATAAATTCTGAAAAACATCCTTTGCATCCGTGACATTCTCCATATCAATATTCAAATTCCCCGCCGTCTCTTCAGCAATTTCTTTCGCTAATTGGCCCAATTTTCCACCCAACATACCCGTAATATGGTCGTGAATCTGTTCTGCATTTGGCAAATTTTCCATATTGATTGGATTTTCACCAGTGTCCCCATCCTTTTCAACATTCTCAAACAAATTTTGCATATTACTCAATGTCTCTTCAAGTTTACCCTTGAACTCCTCCTCGTTTATTGAGTCAAACAATTTTGCAGTATCACCAAACGCATCCTTGTTCTTCATTGAGCCCACTAATCCTAACAAAATAAGCTGCAAATACTTCCAAATAGTTTCCCTCGTTTTGTCACTAATATCACACTTCCATAAGTATTTGAAACTAATACCGGGCAAAAAATCAGTATTTGCAGAAGAGGTGTCCTCAAACATTTCTGCATTCTGATACAAAATATCAAAAAAGCGCTCGGGGAAAATCTTCAAACAATGCTTGAAAATAAATTCCATCTTAGAACCTTGCTCCTCTTCAGTGAGAACCGCAAAATCCTTCGTCCACCATTTTGAAATAATAGGTTCATATTCCGGAAAAGTATTTAATATGTCCGAAATAAAGTCCTTGATAATCTTCTGAAACTCCTCTGGAATCGGCTCACCTTTTTCTGCAGACATCTTATATGTTTTGATATAAAAAAACTTTTTAAATCAAACTATAAACAAAATATATTTATTTCATCTATTTATTCATTTAATTCAAATTCAAATTCTACATTGAAGCATAAATTGTTGATAATTTTGTCAAATTTTGAATGTATTTCATCGTTTTCGCCTGGTCTTCCGGTGTCATCATCTTTACTGGATTTCTTATTCTGTCAATAACTTCTATAATCTTTCGCGAATTTTCAGCTTGCACTAAATCATCAGAATAATCTTTATTAATGAAGAAATCAATATTACCTTCTTCAATTACAGCCCTGTACTTTCCAACAACATTACTATTCCAAATTTGAATAACAAGTCTTGGATTTGCTTTTCGAATTAATGCTACAGAATTCTTAGATGCTAATATATCAGAATCATTTGGAAAAACACGAATAATATCATCCAAAAACTCCATAAAATGATCATTGAATGCAGTTAAAATTGTCGAGCCATTTGACATCTAATATTATAGTTAATAAAATAATATTTTTTTAAATAGTTAACTAATAAAATATTATTTACATCACCCTTTTACCACCATTTAATGCTCCCAATTCCTGTTCTCTCTGCTGTTGCAATTGCTCAACCGTAAGATTATTAGATGTTTTACTTTGTTTATAATCATAATCATCTTTTGGAGTTTCTATTTTATCACTTCCTTGTAATCCAAAGTAGCTATGCATTTGTCTTAATCCCCCATTACCTTTTGCATTTAGATCATCGGCATCTTGGTCCAAAAAACTGTAATTATCAGAGACAACACCACTTCCAAAACCCATTCCAAAACCTCCTAAAGAAAAAGCCATCGGTTCCATATTGTTACTAGTCGCTTTTCTGGTAACTGCTTCTTGTCTCGGCTTTAAATGCTCATAAATTGCATCACCATATAAAACATTATAATTTTGATTCAACAATAAAAGAGCAGGCACTTTTGTAACATTTTCAGGCATTACAATTTTTTGCCCATTTTCTAAAATTATATATATTTTACCATCCTTTTCCTTTACTCTTTTGTCAATACATATGAAATGCAAATCTTTATTCACTTGTGTTTTTGATACTGTTTGTAACAATTTTTTAGAGTGTTCGCAAAAATTCGAATAATACAAAATTGATGCCATTATTTTATACCTAGTTTATTCGACCTATTTTTTAACTCATTGCAGGGAACCAAGGTTCCCCGCACCCCTCCTTTATTTATTAAATTTATTGCATCGCATAGAAGTAACAATTTATTAGTTTTATAATTATCATAAAAAAATGCTAAATAAAATACAAAATAAAGGAGGGGTGCGGGGAACCTTGGTTCCCTGGTTAAATTTAAAATTGAAACAAAAGAATATTAAATATAATTATAGTATAAACAATATGAACCCGCGCATTCAAGATGTTAAAGAAGATGGAAATAGTCTTACATTCACCCTGAGTGGTGTTAATGTCAGTTTGGCCAATGCAATTCGTCGTACAGTATTATCGGATATTCCTACATTTGTATTTAGAACCACCCCCTACGAAGAAAACAAGGCCGTCTTTTTGACCAATACAACTCGTCTTAATAATGAGATTCTTAAACAACGACTTAGTTGCATACCCATTCACATACAAGACCTCGAAATGCCCCTACAAAATTATATTTTGGAAGTAAATGTTGAAAATTTGACTGATACTATCCAATTTGTTACCACCGAAGATTTCAAAGTGAAAAATTTGACTACCAATAAATTCCTTTCTGAGAAGGATAACAAGGCCATTTTCCCACCCAATGATTACGGTTATTTCATTGATTTTGCAAGATTAAGACCAAAGATTTCTGAGGAAATCCCAGGTGAAAAACTTCATTTTACTTGTGAGTTTTCCATTGGAAATGCCAAAGAAAATGCCATGTTTAATTGCGTTTCAACTTGCTCTTATGGTTTTACACTTGATGATGAGCATATTGACAAGGAACTAGGAAAGCGCGTTAAACATTGGAAAGACCAGGGGCTGAGCAAAGACCAAATCGATTTTGAGTCTAAGAATTGGAGATTGTTGGAGGGACAAAGAATTGTCAAAAAGGACAGCTTCGATTTCATTATAGAAACAGTCGGCGTTTTTACAAACCAATACTTGATAAAAAAAGCTTGCACAATTTTGACAACAAAACTCACTGAATTGGAATCCGCAATCGACAAAGATGAATTAAAGATTATCCCTTCTCAAAACACAATGCCATTCTCTTATGACATTATTTTGGAGAATGAGGATTACACCATTGGCAAAGCTTTGGAATTTATGATGTACGCAAAATTCTTTGAGGACCTGAAAACTCTCACATATTGTGGCTTCAAAAAAATGCATCCTCACGATTCGGACAGCATTGTTCGTGTTGCTTATAAAGAATTGACTGATGTGGCAACAGTGAAGCAAAATCTGAAGGCGTGCATTACAGACGCGGTAATAGTATTTCAAAAGATCGGCGACAGATTTTAAAAATATAAAATACCACCTTTCATTATCTTTCATTGAAAAGGTGGTATTTTACTCATCATTTGCCTCGACTGCAATAAAATCTTGTCTTCTCTTTCTCATATTATAATTCAACGAGTACATTTGAAGAGTTGTCGGCATTTCATTCACATACTTTATTACTTCGCTATTAGTAATAAACTCATTCTTGGGCTTCAATTCATCAATATATTTTTTATGAATATGAAACATGTGTGTTCGAAAATTATCCGCAAATTCCAATAAAGGCTTTTCTTTTTTAATGTAACAAGAAACATAATTCTCATATAAAGCAAATGTAAAATCGTGCAGACCCTTCCTGAAAAATGCAAAATCCTTCTTGTATTCCGGATAATATTTCAAAAATTCTCCAACACTACCATTCTTTCTTAAGGATAAATACTGATACTGCATCTTTGGCTGATTTCCTCGCAAATGTCGAACATTCTCGTAAACAGGATTACGCAACTTTGTCCTTACACCCGTTTGTTTATTTCTTACAACTACACCCAAAATTTCATAAGATGTATTCATTGAAGAATATTGTGACTTCAAATCGTCATAAACCGACCAGTTCTCGTATATCTGGGGAAATTTAATACTGGTTTGATCCCACAAACCCGTCTTTTTTACTATTTCCATATCAGATTGAATAATATTTACTACACCTCCTTCCGTATGACAAATCTCATATACTGCAACCAAATATAATTGTGGAGTTTTAAATGGAACAACAATTCGATTATCTGGATGCTGCAATACAAAACTATAACAAAACAATGGATTCAACATATTCAACTCAAAATTACTTTTGGACGCAGCCTCCAAAAACATTGTTCGGAATGTCTTCGCATTTGCATTCTTGAAGAAAGATACCTCACCACCAACGCTGTTTCTAGTTGCAAGCTCCCAAGCCCCCGATAATCCTGCAGTCGAATCCCAAAAAACATTTATCATCGTACCCTCTACAAACTCTTCAGCTACAATATCACTCGTTTTAACAGGATTTTCTTTTACAAAAGTGTCCCAAGCTATCGATTTAGGTGGCGCAAAACTAACAATACGATTGTTTCCATTTATAATAACGGAACGCAATAAGCCATTTTGTGATATTAAATCAAATGACAAGAAATTTTTATCGTAGCGAATCACTTTATAAGATTGATTATTTCTCGTCACAACATTTGTTTTGCAAAGTTTAAGAGTTTTTGATTCAGAATCCAGAACACCATTTTCACCCAATAATTCACTGAATCCAGGTACTTCGCTTATTTTATATATAACACACGCAGAACTCATTGTTGTATAAAATAGAATTAAATCTTTAAATCATTGATATATATTTTATATTTTATAAAATAAGATAATCAAATTTTCGTTATTGATAAAAATTTCTACTATAAATATAGGATAATGTCATCAAAAAATGTGTCGTCTAGTCCAACAGGAGATAAAGAAGATAAAGAAGAAACAGAGAAGAGAGATAAGGAGGAAAATAATGACCAAAATATTATTTCATTGCAATTAGGAGATGTTATTCGAATTGAAGATGCAACAAATGATATATTGAACAATAATACATTTATTATCGACTATATTGACCGCGAGATTATAAAACTAATTCAAATCGAAGATTTAAATGCGGTTCAATTAAGAATTAACGAAGATGGCACAATTGGAAGCGGTTCTATTAGCACAATTGATTTGCTTTATAGAAACGATAAACTTGGATATTCTAGACAAAATGATTTATTACCCGGAACTTGGATAAATGTTTTTTTTGGTGGAGAAACCCCTGTTGTAATAACCGGCGAAATCACGAATTTGGAAGAAGATATGATTGAAATCCAAACTTACCCTGATGGAGATACTTTATACATCAATTTCGGATACAAGGGTATTCCACTCGATTTACCCATTGAAACCATTGAAATACGTAAAGCACCAGAGAAATTTGTAGCTCCTCTTTTAGAAGAAGTTTCCGCTGAAACAAAACCAGTACTAGGAGAAGCAGAAGAAGCAGAAGAAGGAGAAGATGAATCCTTTGGTTCAGAATTAGAACCTCTCGCAGAAATGGAAAAAGAGAGGGGAGTTCCTGTCCCGACTAAAGATGTTAAAAATCAATTGAAAGAATTTATTATTCGCGCAGACGAAATACATTTTGGTAGAGAATTAGGACCTATTACCCAATATGTTGATGTTGATGCAAGTCAACAGCGTTTTTCCATTGAAATGCAAACGAATGACATGTTGGATGAATTGCTTTCCAAAGTACCAAATGCCCAGCGCACTTCAAAAGTATTGAACAATATTCACATATTAATTGAGCGATTCAAACAATTGCGTTCTCAATTTTCAGAAGTGGATAATTTTGGGAACATTATTTCGGCAAAAATTAAAGGCGCTGATTGGAAACCCCTCGCACAAGACCTTGTTAAAATGAAAGTTCTTCTTTTTTGGCTTTTACCTGTTGTAAAAAATGTGAAAAAAGTATATAACATAAGCACAAAAGAGGATACCGATTATCCAGATATTGCAACATTTGTCACCTTTGATGATGTTGAAAAGATGAAAACAATTATTGATAACTATCACTCCAACAATGTCCCAGTTGAACAAAACAAATATATTAATATGATGAGCGAACTTAACCCCCATTTTACTCCATTTGAAGAGGTAAATCCCGAATTGAATTCTGACATTATATACAGTTTCAATGTTGAAAATGAATTGAACACAATTGTAGACAATTTGGGCGAATTTTATTCTTCTATTGCGGAAAATGACGCAATCAAGAGTCGCAAATTTGTTATACAAAAATATAATACCGCTTTATCCAGACTAGAAGCATCACAACTCACAGGGTCAAAGATGATTGCCCATAGAATAAACATTGGCCAATCCGACACAATGGAATTGAAATCCATTGTTTCATTGCCTGAACCAACCATCCGTTTTTCTAATATCAATTTACCAGGAACAAGTATTCTTGAAAAGGCAAATTTAAATACCGTTTTTTTAAATTATTGGCAGTTATTGAAACAAAAAACCAATGTAAATATGGTAAATGTTGATAATTTGGATACTGAACTTGAATTTGATGAAACCAACTTTGTTAACAATATTAAATCTTATGTTTTAGAATTTAAAGAAGAATATAAATCGATGACACCGCTTGAAATCTATAAAAAGTATTTGAATGTAGTCGTTCCTAAGACACGTGTTCTCTTTAACTTGATGAAAAAATACATTATTGGTAAATTATCCGTGAAAGATGTAGTGGGTTATTTAGAACCATTTCTTGTTTATACTGATGATTTGACATATATGCAGTTCAAAGAAATAAACCAGTTTTTAGAGGTAAAGATTTCCGAGTATAACAAAAAATTCATAGAGAGAAGCAAAGCATTTTCAATAATAAAAAGGATTGATACTTTTTCGCACAAGGTAAGTAATAACAAAATTCTTGGCTTATTGCTCAATCCTCGAACGCAAAAAGAAGTCTTTGGTGAAAGTTATGATTTACCGAATGAAAATATGACAAATTCTGAGAGCATTGCAAAAATAATAAAAACGGATTTCGGTAATGTATTTAATTCTGCTGTTTCACTAGAAAATTTGAATTTAATGTTGCCTCAAGATGTAAGTGCTCTGATTGAAGAACAACGCGAGGCGTTGGAAGCCGGAGTCGAAGAAGCAAAAGAAACAAACAAGTGTGCAACTTTTGTTATTGCCAAGCAATATTCAAATGTTGAAGAATTGACTGCTGATAATGGGAAAACTATTTATTTTGATAGGAAATATGATAATACCTTGTACAGTATACTCGACGATTATGAAAAAGAACAAATGAAAATGGACCCAGATGAATTCAAAATATTTCTTGTTGGAAAACTTAAATCAAAATACAAGTATGGTGAAAAAGATGCGGAATATATGGCAGAAACGCTTATTGATGGTGTAAAACGGGTTGTAGATGGAAATGTTGCTGCTGTTTTTGTTTTGGATGAAGACAAGGTCAAATATTATCGTCGCGTAGACAATCGTTGGGAACTAGATGAAACTATAAATGCGGATTCATTTAATGCAACTAGTCAAGATTTATTATGCAATTTTCAGAATAGTTGTATTGAAGTAGAACAGAAATTTGGAGCGCAATGCGAATCATATGATTTGAATAAGAAAGAATTGCAACAAAAGGCATTAAGATCGATTGTAGATGAATTTGACAAAAATTACCAGTCATCCAAGGAGGAGTTGGAATTGCGTATTCATCAGCAGTTTGATTATTTTATTGGGATTATGGATAAATTGAAAGAAATCGAGAGGAATCGCGTTTACAAGTACAACTATGAGCAATACAATATGGGTGTTCAAACAGAAGAATCTTCTTTGGCCAATATCGAAGAAATTGTGGTTTCCCCGTTTTTGAAATTGAGAGATATGATATTAGGTCAATCTGACTTTGTAAAAAAGCAAGATGATATTGTGCGCTTTGGAAATCGTTTTACTAGAGATGCCATTGTTGATCGAGGCTCGTCAGTCACCATAGGCTCAGAAGACCCCCATTGGCGATATTGCATTGAAACAAACACTAAATTACTGCCGAATTTTTTATATGAATTAGCATCTCAATTTATTGAAGAGCCTAATCGTTATATCCAGTTAATGGATGAAATTATAAAAACCAATGGTACAATTAGTGATGATGGTGACGCGTGGGTCGACAAATACAGTGGTTATATAATTCGTAAAATCGATTATGATATTGATGAAGGTTATGAAGAGGGATTCAAAGTATCTTCGAGAGAAGTAATGGAACAAGACGCAGGCGATGCTTTGCTCAGCGGTTCAAATAAACAAATCAAATATCAGACATTAGAGACGCAAATGGCCGCCAATGTGATAAATGCTATGGCTGCAAATATGGGTATAAATATTGAAGAAAATCGTGAATTTATGTTGAAGATTTTCAATGCAGCTCTGCCATTGGCCTTACCAACAGAGGCTGATTATAAAAAACGCGTAGAAGATGCAGCAAAAAGGGGGAAAACAATGACGGATTACAAAAAAGTCTACAATGTCACCATTTTATATTTGACTCTTGGCGCGCTCTTAATTGGTATCCAAGTAAGCATTCCATCTATTAAAACACGAAAAACATTCCCTGGTTGTGTTAGGTCGTTTGTAGGATTTCCCTATGACGGTGTCGGAGATTTATCAGCATTGAATTACTTATGCTGTATTGCATACAAGATTAGAAAAGCGGGTGATGACCCGTGGTCTGGGTTTTCAGGAGTAAAAGAATCAACAATTGCAACAAAGTTGAAAGAAGCAATAGAGACTTATTATTTGGCAAATGTGGATGTTATGCAAAAATTCAGAGAGAAGACGGATTATTTATTGGCAAATCCAGAAGAAGATATACCCAAAGAACACGATTTAAGTCAGTGGTTAAACTTCTTGCCTCCACTTGTGCCGTTTAAATTGAAGCATTTAGAGAATATTTCAGAGCAGTTCAAATCGACATTTTTGCGGGATTTAAAAACCGGTTCTAGAGAACAGCGAGAGAAAATGCTTATTATCGAGTCAAAAATCATCTATTTCTCTCTTGCTCTTCAAGAAAAGATACAGAAAATTATCGCAAAAAAGCAAATGTTATTGGCAAATTCGGTGAATGAACCCTTTTTGGAAAACGCTTGCTGCAATACTGAATCACGAGGTGAAACTACCACTTTGGAATATTTTGAAAAGGAAGACGCGGACATTAAACAATTCAATGAAATTGTACAGCAATTATCAAATATTCTTTATGATGTCAATCATATTACGGAAGCACCCTATTTGTTTTCTCGAGAAAATACGAAGAATATTTATCCCCCTTTAAGCGATGAATTCAGTGAAGAGACCATTTACCGAGCATTTATAACCTTTTGCAGGTTTAACTCTCTCGTTTCATTAAACGAAGATTTGGTAGCAATATGCACAGATAAACCAGATTATTTGAATATGGCGGATTCAATAAGCGAAAAAATAAGAAAGTTGAAGCAGGATGGTCGCATTTATAATAACGACGCGATGTTAAGATTATTGCAAATAATAGGTCGTCAAAATATTGTACATTTGTCAATGTATGAACCAACTATTACGCCCATTCAAAAAATAAGAGTTATATTGGAAGATGTTATAGATGAGAGTGATGATGTTATTCCGAGAGCCCTTGTTAAAAATATTACTGAAATATTGGATACATATGATATTGCAGTTCAAGAAGATACAGAGGAAATGCGTAAATTGAAAAACTATTTGGCGCGTTCAAATGGAGAATTGAAAAAGGAGATTTTTGACTTTCTCTCAAAGTATGGAACTTTAACAAAGAGAGACAAGGCAAAAATGAAAGATGTACTTGACCGTCTTGTTTTGTGGGAAGACTTAGATATGCAAAGTTTGGCGAAAGAAAGTACAAGTATTTCAGATGATGCAATGTATAATGCAATTGAATTTATCAAATCGTATTTGCAGAATATTTTGAAAACATTTCCAAATATGATAATAAATTCAGTTGATTTTCAGGATGTAAGAGTACCTACTTATCTAGGCTTGTCGAGAAAACACGCAACAGATATCAAAACATTTGTTGGACAATATTATGCTTCTTTAAATGCTTTTTATAAGAATAAAGGATTAACAAATGTATTAAGATTTATTCAAGAAAGAACAGATAATTTGCTATTGTTGGCAAATAATACTCCGGCATTTACAAACATAAAGTATAAGGAAACTTCGAATCACTCTATTTTCGACAGAAAAACGAGTTTGTTGCTATTTGAGAATTATTTTTTGCAAGCTTTGAGAGAATATGTGCGTTTGGCTGATGATGAATCAATGATAGTAAAAGAGATGCCTATGGACCCAGAAGAAGAATTAGAGGCGCGAACGGTGGATTATTTGGAGGAAATGGAACAGAGGTTAGCATTTACTAGAGTAGGAGAAAGCACTCAAGTACAAGTTGGAAATATGAAAGATTTGAAAGAGAGAACGGCAAAACTCTTGATTAGTTATTTGAATATAATGAACGACCACAAGAACCTCATTGATTTTTCATATGAAAGAATAATGGACCTTGTTTTTAAAACACGAGAACGCGAGAAAGATACTTTTACCGATAGATTAAAAGCAAAATCAGATGAAGAGAGAAATGTAGATACGATTCTGAAAATTAATAAACTAGGTGTGTGGAGCAAAGGATTGCAAAAGGGTCTTACTAGTTATGTGAAGGAGGATTACGATGATGAACGAGAATATATGGAACAATTGGCGGAAGTAGAGAGAAAAGTGATGAAAAACAAGAATGTTAATGCTGCAAATGCTGAGCAATTTTTAGAGGATTTCTTAGAGGAACAAGAATCAGCTGCTTTTATCGACAAAGAAGAAGCTGATATAGGATTCTTGACAGAAGATTATATGGATGGGGATTATCAAGGCGGAGAAGAAGAGAATTATGGCGATTATAACTGAGTCACCTCGAGAGAAACCGCGCAAAATATTATATAAAAAAGAACTTAAAGAAAGCGGCTTCAAAAAATATTATATAAAAAAGAACTTAAAGAAAGCGACCCCATATTTTAATAAATGGTGCAAACTCTCTATTATTTATAATTACTGCAATAAAATCATTTTATTGCAGTAATTCAATATTTTGGAAAATTTTCTAATACACTTATTATTATGTATATATTAACCCATAAATGTATTCATCTTTATTAGGATATACCGTGCCACAAATACAATCTATCCAATATTCACCATAATTGTAATTGCGATATTTATGATGCAATAAATGATGGTTTCCTATTAGCCACGAACATCTATAATCGTGACGCATTAATGCTCTCGCTGCTATTATTAAATACGCTAAAATAAACTCTTTATAACTCCATCCACTTATGAAGCAAGGAACAAAAAACCCAAGAGGTTGAACTACATGCTCGATTATATGACCTTCATTTGTATCTGAATAAACTAATTCATCATACAATTTTTTGTGATGTATTTTATGTATCATTATATACCATTTGGGCTGATGCAAAAGCACATGTGAAATATAAAACCATATATCATAAAAAAACATGTGTAAAAATATAAAAAGCATACTATATTATTATTCTTCTATATTTTTATATTTTGTAAAATATATTTAAATAGATTGTGACAATTTTTGTTAAAATATGCAATACTCTCAAGCACTTGTTTTTATCAAAAATGGTTTCTACATTCACGCAATCCACGCATTTCTTCAATATCTAACAAACAATACTTATGTATCTGCTATTCTTTCCATCAAATTATATTCGATTAATTATTTTTATTGGTACGGCAATTATTACACCTATTTACCAAATCCACGACATAACTGGACCAAACAATTCATTCGTTTTACTGATACAGGGCACTTGGCGTCTGTTATTCCATTGATTTACCCAAAGACTTTACCAGTAGCACATAATGTACATTTCATTATTATGGCCGGCTACTGGATAGGAAAGTTGGGTTTTGGATTAAAGGATGCAGACCGTCTAGGTAAAGCTGAAACCGGAGACATTATTGATTGGCACTTGGACTTATGCACCTATATTCATCATCTTGTACCCTATTTGCTGATTTATATTTTATCATTTGAACAATGGAATAAAAATGTGATTGTTTGTGTAAATGAATACAATAATGAAACCCTGTTTTACACTTATATGTGGCTATATGCGTGGTTTAGTTTTATTTATGTGCCGTGGCGTTTATATACAGGAGACGCAGTTTATTCCATATTGGATTTGAAACAAACACCAAAACGAGTGGCACTAATGTTTGTTGCATTTATTCATCTCTTGGTATTTTTGTCAAATTTTGTTGGTTATTCGACTTGTCTGTTAGTAAACTAATTAGGATTGCCATAAAAAGTTAAACGAATGTATAATAATGTCAATACTCCATAAATAGCAGCAGTTATTCCATTTTTTATTTTAGCACTACTTTTCTCTCCTAACGCATCATTTACTAAAAAGGTCAATTTAGACCCAGTAAATATGCCCACAATCAATCCCAATACAATCATTCCACCAACATAAAAATTAATTTCTTTATGAATGTAATAATCGTATAATCCAAAAAGACCTAGGGGTATTGAGCTAATAAATAACATTGTTCCGGCTATCATCGTAACATTGTCAACCAATTTCCAATATTGGAGTAAAAAAATTAATATTGCTGCACCACCTCCTGTACCTACAAATGCGGCATATAACCCAACAAATAAACCTAGTATAACTGATATTATTCCTTTCAACATAGAATGCTATAATATTCTTATATTTTATTGTTGCAAGCAAAATAAAAATAGTTTATAATTATATTTATATAGACAATAATTATGAACCCCACTTTTATTCGAAATAATCCCGTTTTGGTTAGCATTATTCTTTTTTTAACATTGTTTATTATATTTCAATTATTGAAACCAGGATTCTTGTATAATAAAGAAGGTAGCTTACGAAAATTCGGCATCGGATATCGAAACAAAACTATATTGCCTGTATGGCTTCTCTCCATTATTTTAGGCATTCTTTCCTATCTTTTTGTTAGATTCTATTTGTCTAAACCGGTGTCTTTTTTTTAGCTACATCAATCATTATATAACAAATTTATGCACTAGAAGCATACACTTGTTTACTAGCATTCGAATTTTGTTTTAATTTTGCATCTTCTGCTTCAACAAATTTCTGATGATTTTCAGCCATAGTTTTTGGGTCGAGTACACATCCTCGTGTTGTTAAATTATATTGTACTATTGAAATCAACAAAATTGCCGTGTAAGTATACCATAATGCTTCGCCAATATTATCACGCATTATCACTGCATTTAGTAATTGCGATTGTAAATTTTTTAGTTTGGCTTGTGCTTCTGTAGTAATACCTTGTGGTTGATATTCATCCTTCATTAATGGTTGTAAAATGGCCCAATATTCCTCAAAATTTTCAGGGACTATTTGATTTATCATAATAGATGTATTTCCACACAATTTGATGATAGCTTCTGCTGCCTTTTGCAAATTTGCCCTTTTATCTGGAGAAGTATCTGGGCTATTAATGGCTTCTTGTATATTTGAATTTACTAATAGTTCATTTAGTACTGTTGTTGCTTGACCAGCAACTGCAAAATACCCAATGACATTCGAAAAAGCGGATTTAAAACCTGGAAAAATAATTAAAATCAAAATGACTACTCCAAAAATGAATACCCACGGTATAAATGTCATCAATGCACCGGCCGCAAAATTATCCTTTAAGCTTCCACCACATTTGTTTGAAATTATGCCAAAATTGACGAAAAATTGTGATATAATAACAAACAAAAAATAAATAATCAAATATAAATAGCTTTTCTTGGTAAAATTTGCTGATAATTGATTTTTTTGGTCCTCTGTCAAAGGTGTTCCTGTATCTGAATTACCATATATTATATCTAATGTCTTTTTTGGTTTCAAAACATAATATAGAATGGTAATAATTGCAAATATCAATAATGAAAGATAAGTTGCATCCATGTTATATAAGATATTAGTATAATTTAATTTGATATAATAAAAGTATAATTTAACAATATGAATTTTAATAATATTTCTAAACCCATCCTAACTGAACCAGGAGTAAAATATTTCTTAAACGAAACTTTGAAGCAATGTAGAGAATTTAAAAATAATTATCATAATCTACTTTTTAATTTTGCACTTTTCATACTTTTTATGGTAATTTTAGGCACACTATTGCTGATTAAATACAAGGGCAAGCTTACACCTTCTGAAAAAGAAATGAAAAATAGACAAAAACAACAATACATTTTATCCAAAATTAAAAATTATCAAGATGCTAAACAAATCGCACAACAAGAGCTTATTTCAGGTTTACCTAATTGGGATAGTGAATATGATATTATTCATCGTAAAATGACAATCTAATCCAAAAATATGCAAAATTTGCAAAATAATAAAAATATAATTTTATAGTATAACATAATTAGAGATGGATTCAGAGAAAAAAAGAGAATATAATGATGCTTTGAATACTTATTACAAGTTAAAAACCGCATATGAAAATGCATACAATTCAGATAAAAATAAGATTATTAAAATGAAAGGATTAAGTTGGAAAGAAAAGCGTGTAGAGTTTGCAAAATTGAAACCAAAGTGTGTAAATTGTAAACGACCAGTTGGTTCGTTATTTTTAACTTCTTCTCAAAAAGGAGAACGCTCACTTATTGCAAAATGTGGTGACAAAATAAATCCTTGTCCTTTGAATATTGTTATTAATTTGGGATATATCATCAATTTAGATAAGGAATTAGTAAATGATGAAAAAAGTATTTCAGATGTAAAAAGGGAAATAATTTTTGATAAGAATGATTTATTATTTGGATATATTACATCAAAAGAAGCAGTCGAAAAATTTGATGATATAAAAGAATCTTTTGCCACTACTAGTTCAAATTATGAGTTTTTGATGCAGACTTTCAATGAAATTGTGGATAACAAGGAAAAAAAAGAGGAATTGAAAACACAAGAAGCTGAAGCGCAATTAATGTTTGACAATATAAAAAGAATGATGAAAGATTTTGAAAGAACGCAAGATGTCCAATTTGTAAATGATGTAGTTGAATTATATGTAAGGGAGTTGACTCCAAAATTAAACGCTATTATGAAACAAAAATATGCCTTATCATTAGTTGATTATGATGAAAGTGATGGCGTTTACAAACTTATTCAAATGCCTATTTCTGTAGAAAGTTTGGAGTCTGATTTGGCAGAAAATGAACACGGTGTTGTTTCTTTACAAACTGGTACAGATAAAAAATTTGCAAAACCCCGCGCAAGAACTGCAAAGGCGCGTCCAGAATCTGAAATGAAAATTGTTATTCCCAAGAAACAGACCAGGAAAATTCGAAAAAAAGCTCTGGTTTTAGAACCTGAACCAGAACCAGAACCAGAACCAGAACCAGAACCAGAATTAGAACCAGAATTAGAACCAGAAGAAGAAGAAGAATTAGAACCAGAAGAAGAACTAGAAGAGGAATCGGAAGAAGAAGATTAAAATGTTGCTTTAAATTATAGAATGCTTCAATATATTTCTATCCCGGTATTTTTAATCAGTTTAGCCATAGGTTTGTTCTTTGTTTATATTTTGGGACCAGATATGAAAACAATTATTGTATATCCTACACCACAAAATGTTGGTCAAGTGCAATACAAAGATGAAGCGGATAATTGTTTTGTTTACACAGCCACTGAAATAAAATGTGCTTCCGATAATAATATGATTAAAACTATACCTATTCAATCCACTCCAGAAAATCTTGTAAAATAAAAATATGCAAATAGTATAATATGTACTTGGCCAAATTTGTTCATTCCAAAACAGGAAGATATGTAATGTCCGCATTATTAGGATTTGGACTCGCTTCTCTCTTTAGAACCGTTTGCAAAGATAAAAACTGTATCATTTTCCACGCACCACCTTTAGATGAAATCGAAAACAAAGTATACAAACAAGATGGCAAATGTTATAGTTATAAAAGTGAATCGACAAAATGCGATTCAAATAAGAGAAATGTCAAAATTTAAATGTCGTTATATTTTTATACTTTTTCTAAAAATATAATTATATGTCCGCAGATACAACAAGTATAAACGATTTACCGGCCGACCCTGCTAGTGGCGTTAGTGGAAACATTAGTCTCTCAGTAAATGAAATGAAACAAACAGCAGACCCTCAAAGTTCTCCCGCATTAGCATTGGACCAAACTACCATTAATCAAATTGTAAATGGTTTGCAGCAAGCGAGTGCAACTGGAGCCACGCAATTAATGTCGCGTGATATTCCCCAGAATACACAAGGATATACACAAGATGCGCAAATACAACCAACTTATATTCCTCAATCATCGAATGTTGATTATATTAAGGATTATGAAGACAATGCTGATATTATAAATAATTACAACAGAAGAATGGATAATTCAAATACTTTGGACCAATTATACGACGAATTGCAAATACCCCTCCTAATTGCTGTATTGTTCTTTCTTTTTCAATTACCTATTTTCAAAAAGTTTTTGTTTCAATATTTTCCTATTTTATTTTTCAAAGATGGCAATGTCAACATTTATGGATATGTATTTACTAGTGTGCTGTTTGGTCTCCTTTATTATCTTCTTTTCAAAATAATGACACATTTTAGTAAATTTTAGCTTTAAATTTCTCTAATTATAATAGGTAATGACATTTTTCAAAAAGGATATTATTGATGATTTTCTCTCGAGGTTATTGACTCCAGGAATAAAAATCTTGGCGAATAAAGAGTTGAATGAACAATCGTTGAGAGAAAACGGTGTTAGTATATGCAGAGGTTCTATATTGGATAGTTATTTAGAAGAAGCATTGGATTCGGCGTTTGGAGATAACCCAAACTATGAAGTTGTTGCGTTATTTGAAGGGTCTGATTCATCAGAGCCAATTTCCTTTTTGATTGTTGAAAAGGGTGAATGCGAAAAATTGAGTAATGCTTGGTCCGTCAATCTGATTTGCGCGGTTCTTCAAAGCCCCAAGGGGTTGAAAGGAATTGGTCAAATACTGATGGGGTTGTATTTGTATATTATAGCGGAGAACGAGGAAGTGGAAGAAAAGACGGGTGTTTTAGAATTGGCTAATGGTTACATTAATGCTGGTGGATTGGCGAGTTATTCAAAATTGGGGTTTAAAATAGACAAGTCTTTATATGGCGAGGACTGTTTTCCAAATTATAACAATTTACCAATGATTGCAACTGATATTGACCCAGATAGAATTATCGATATTTTGAACAATGTTCCGAGTGCAGCTTACGATAAAGAAGCAGTGTGTCTAATTGGAGACAGAGATATACAGCTTTACGCAGGAATAGGTTTGAATTTATTGACTTTTATGAATCTTGTTCCTGAAACTGAGATAAAGGAATACATTATTAAAGACTATGGATTGAATTATGGTCCAAATGATACAAGAAATGTGAACTATAAGTATTTGTATAATCTGATAAAAAAAGAACCGGGAGAGTTTGAAACGCTGATTATTGATATAGAGAATGGTAGAAGAATGGACTCCAACCAGTTTCCTGGATATTCGAACTTGCATAAAAGAATATTTACAAAAGAAGAAGCTGAAACTAGTGCTGTTACTAGTAAAGTTGAAGAGCCATTGGACAGAAAATCAAGGGCATCTAGAGCGGCAATTACACCCGCTCTTTCCGTAGTTGCAGAAGTGCCATCAAGAAGCAACAGAAGAACAAAAACGACAACACATACACAAACGCAGAGACAGTCAAAAACAAAGAGTCAGTCAAAAGTGTCAAGACAGAGTTATCCAGTAAAACGGGCGAGACGAGGGAATCCATTGTCGGTTATAGAAGAAGAACAAGAAGAGAAAAGTCGCACTCCGTCAGTATTTTTGCCATTGAAATCAATTTTGTTTACAGAAAAATCAAGAAAATCAACGGCGCGCGGTTTAAAAAAGAGAAAGCATTCGAAGGTTACTAGAAGAAAAAGAAGAAAATATTAATTAGATTTACAATATAAATGTGTAATATTAAAAACATATTAAACATTTATTAATAAAAGTTCTATAATGGACAGCATATCATTTATGGATACAATACAACGAGTAACTAATGATTCCATTCGAATGTCTATATTTGATAAATTAAAAACAGGTAATCCAATTTGTGATACAATTATAACCACATTTGTATTGACATCAATGAGTTATTTTGTTAAAATTTTATATGATAAAAGTTATGATAAGGAATTTAAAATCAAACATTTTAATTTATTGGAAACATTAAAATACTGGTTTTATAAAAAAAATGTTATAACAATGGCAGGGAAAAAATGTTCCTCCATTAATTATCACTGTGCACCTGTTGTAAGTTCGGCCTTTGGCGAAAGATTCAAAGCGGTTTGGAATAAGATAATCAATAATATTGACACAAATCCTTCAATCTATGAAATAAAAGATTTTTTAACATTTACTCCAAATAATAATTATTATGCAAATACGGGAGATGATAATAACAATAATGATGATGATGTTTTTATTGTATCTCAATCAACCCCTTTTTTATTCAACAAAGAATTGCGTATTTTTGCACAAACCAAGATTTTTTCTGAGGACCAAACGGGTGACAAAGAAAAAGGAATAACATCAAAAATAGATAATATAGAAATAATTTTATATTCCTATGAATCGTCATTGTCTGCAATGAAAGATTATATTGATGAACTTACTAGAAAATATTTGACTGATATTGAGAGAAATAGGAATAATAAACAATTTATTTATACATTAATAAAAACAAAATTCGAAGAAAGTAGATTCGAATGTTGGAAAGAGAGTTATTTTGACACAACTCGTTCTTTTAATAACATTTTCTTTGAGAGAAAAAAGGAAGTATTAGAAAAACTAGACTTTTTTTTACAGAACAAAGAGTGGTATTACAAAAAGGGTATTCCATATACAATTGGTTTTGGTCTGCACGGACCACCAGGAACTGGTAAAACTTCTTTTATCAAGAGTCTGGCAAAATATACAAATCGCCATATTATTGTATTGTCATTAAAGTTAATCAAAACAACTCGACAATTGCAAACTTTTTTTTATGAAGACAGATATAATGAAAACAATAAAAAGGGTGGAATAGGATTTTCCAACAAAATAATTGTTATTGAAGACATAGATGCTCAAGGTGATATTGTTTTGGACCGTTCAAAAAAGAAGGCGAATGTACCATCCATTGATTTCACAAAAATTAATGAAAAAACAAATGTAGGAGATGTAATTAAAACAATAATGGAAAATGAAAAAGAGGAAGATAAGAAGATGATTTCATCTGTTATGAAACCGCAAGATGATGAGCCAATAACACTGGATGATATTTTAAATTTATGGGATGGTATTGAAGAGACGAGTGGCAGAATTTTAGTAATTAGTAGCAATCATTATAATGAACTCGACCCGGCACTAACACGACCAGGTAGAATTGATGTTTCAGTGGAAATGAATAATGCATCTCGTGAAATTATTGCAGAGATGTATTATCATTTATATGAGAAGCGAATAAATGCAAAGCATTTGAATAAAGTGGAGCAATATTTTTATTCACCAGCAGAAATAATCAATCTATATTTGATGTATAAAAATGATGAAAATGCATTTATTGAGAGATTACGAATGAACAAAAAATTGCAGTGATAATCTTATTCATAAAAAAGGTCCTTTATATAGTTGGTGTGATGACATTCTTGATGTAAAATATATTGAGAAATATCATCATATTGTGTTTTTCCATCTTCTAGTGCAATCATAGGATAAATTAGAGCACGATTGCCTTCTTTAGTAATGGTCCAATCACTGTTAAATGGCTTCATTGAACTATTATTTATTGACAAGTCAGCATATGGTGGCGAATATTTAGATAATAAAAATCCGGCTTGCGCTTTAGACAACATATACATTTGAGCACCCCAAATAGAGTCAGAAAAACTATAATATGAAAATGGATGACTTGAATCTGAAGCTTGTTTTTTCAAATGGGTGCCAGGATAGTTCTCATCAATAGTATAGGGAGTTAAATAGCCGAGTAAAAGTAAGTCCAAATTCATTGACTCAAAATTTTCAATAATTTTTGGTAATTGCTGAATAAAATCCTTTCTTATAAAAATGTCATCTTCACAAAAAATACCATATTCTTTTTCACTAGTAAAGTAGAACTCGCGAATCAAATCAAAATGTCCATAAGTAAAAGACCAACATCGTTTTGAGTGGTCGTGTAAATCTCGTCCTGCAATTCTTTCGTCATCGAAACCAACGCCTAGGTGAATAAATGCCTCAACTCCTAATTTTTGGAAACGATGTTCCATTGCGGATTTTCTTTCTGGATTCTTAAAAGACAAACAATAAAAATCGCATTTATCTGACATTTTCTTTAATAACTTATTCATTTATTTTATCTTTAATTTAGTTGATACTACAAAAGATAATTAATTGCTAATATAAAATATAAAATCAATGATTAAAGATTATGTAAAAAAACTGGTTGAAAATATACCAATAACTGAAACGAAAGAAACAATGCAAACATTTGATATAATTTTGGACGGAGGTGTATTTAATGGTAGTTATCAAATAGGAAGTTTATATTTTTTGAAAGAGCTGGAAAACCAAAATATAGTTAAAATAGAGAGAATTTCTTGTTGTAGTGTGGGGGCTTTTTGTGCATTGCTTTATTATACAGATAATTTGGATTTATCATTAGATTTTTATTCTATTTTTTCAAATTACTTTATAAAAAACAAAAATATAGCATTTTTGCATAATTATATTGACTCGAAACTTTTTCCATTGTTACCACGAAATTTATACAAAAAACTTTCAAATAAATTTTACATATCTTATTACGATTTAAAGAATCAAAAAAAAGTAATAAGAAAAAGCTATAAATCCAATAGTGATTTGTTAAAATGCATAAAAAGGACAACATTTCTTCCATATTTTATAGATGGTAGTCCAATTTACGAGAAAAGGTATATAGATGGTTTGACCCCTTATATATTTAAATTTAAAAGCAATAAGAAGATTTTGTACATTGATTTGTTTGGACTAGATAAAATAAATTATGTATTTTCAATTAGAAACGAAAAAATAAATATTCACCGAATATTAGCGGGAATTTTAGACATTCATTTATTTTTTATAAAGCAAACAAATACACAAATGTGTAGTTGTGTAAATAAATGGTCTTTATTATTATGGACAAAAAATCATATTATCAAATATGCCATTGAAAAAATAATTGTTTATACACTTCTTTTTTATATCTGGATTTTACAGTTTATTCCAATACAATTTAAAGACTCTTTAATAGGAAAAATCGCAAATAGAATTTTTGGAGTTGTATATGAATCATTGATAGAGCACTATTGTATATAAAAATTATCTAATATTATATAAATGACTAAAAAACCAACAAAAACATCAAAAATAACAAAAACATCAAAAATAACAAAAACATCAAAAATAACAACAAAAAAAAATAGAAATCTAGTTGGAGGAAAATTTGAAACAATATCTGGTCCTGGCTACACAAAAGACTGCGAAGAGCCTAGAAAAATGTGTAGCAAAGATGATGTTAATTTTGCATTATGCGTTGAAAAAGATGCCGATTGCAGTAATTCCGAATATGACTTTCATTATAATCCTGAAACAAGAATGATTGAACGAAACACAATGTCTATTGATCGTTTTATAATAAGACCAAATGCTGAATTATCAGAATCTCAGAAAAGGAAATTGAAAGAAGATGTTTTAAGACAAGAAGAAATCGGGCGTTTGAAATCCTATGTACCAGAATTCGCACCGACTTCCTGCTTTGTTCAAAAAAAACAGCCTATAACTCGTGAATATGAAATTGTCCAACAAGCCTTACCAGAAACCTTTTCTATTGTTACTCAAAATGCTCTTGGATTGTATTTTGGACAACCTGAAGAAGAATTGGATTTAACTGATGAAAAAGATAGAAAAAATAAGGCGGTTTTAAATATAATGCGTTTAAGAACTGCTTATTTTCGCAAGTTTTTAATGGAAACGACATATCCAGACTTTTTATGTTTTCAAGAGATGACTCCAGAGTTTTTCAGATTTTTATATCAAGATTCTGAAGTAATGAAAAGAGAGTATCCATATTTTTATCCCAATGGGGAAGACTTTGCAAACTTGACTTCACAAGGTGCAAATGCAACAGTTATGCTTATTTCAAAACATCCAGCTTTAAAACAAACCACATATATGCTTCAAGGCAATTCTAATTATTACAATGCATTGGGAGTTTATGAATTTGAGCAACTGGTCATTTTCAATGTTTATTTACAAGCCGGCTCTCCATTTTCACCTGGTTTGAAATACAATTGGGAAAATGCCTCGCGTTGTCGTCGACAACAACTAATGTTTATTAAATCATTAATTGATTCTTATGGCACTGAAAAAGCTATTGTAGTTTTGGGTGATTTCAATTTTGAGTTGAATTCAATTCATTATGACGGCACACCAGATGATACAGATAATTGGTCAGAACTCGTTTTTCTAAAGGCACTTGGTTTAAGTGATTCTTTTAAATCTTTGCATCCAGAAGACCCAGGATTTACTGAAAATACAGATGTCAATACATTGCGCTATTTGGGAAAATTAGAGGAGAAAAAACTTCGTTATGATGGTATATTTTGTAATAGTAAATTGACAGCTGAAAGAAGCGTAGTCGTAAATAATAGGCCTTTAAAATTGAGTGAAGAAAAATTAAAAAGAGAAGAAAATTTTCCCGAGTTAGATTTACCTGGTATGCCATTTGATGCCGATAGAATAAATGATGCCTATGAATTGGCCCTAGTTTTTAAACCGGGAAATGACCAAGAATCGATTCGAAAATTGGTTGCCTATAAGAAAGAAAAGGGTTTGAATGATGGATACGAATTATTTGTTTCCGACCATTTTGGTGTTCTAACAACATTCAAATTTGTTACCGAACCAGAAGGTGGTTCTTCAAGAAGAAAAAAAATAATGACAAAGAAAATGAGAAAACAAAAAACTACCAATAAAAGCAAACATAGGTCAAAAAGATAAAAATGCATTTTTTATTTAAAAAAAATTGAAAACTTTTAAATAAAATAAAATACTTATACACACACCGATATATACCCAGAACAATGGATACTTCTGATAGCCAAGGACTTACTATTCCTGCCACGGGCCCCGTTGAGCAGCGTGTAGAATACCTAGAAAATTCATTCAATATGCTTTGCAAAGATATGCAAAGAATCTTCGGTTCAGCAGACTTAGATACAACCGATTTGTCAATAAAAATCGATGCTGTTATAAAAGCATTCAAGGGACTTAAGCGAGAGGTCGATTCCAATCGAAACTGCACTCTATCCCTTGAGGAACTGTTTCAGAATCTAGAAAAAAGAGTGGCCAAACTAGAGAATCGTCGGTCATAAATTTTGATTTTGATTTTGATTTTGATTTGAAGAACTAGTTCCTGGTAACAAATAATGTAATAATTCGTAAATTCCAAACCCCAATAACAAATAAAATATTACGAGGATTATGATTAGTTTTGTTCCCGAGTTGAAATTAGTTACATATGTTTGAGCACTACTTACAGTTGATATTATTGAACTCCGAATACTGTTTCCACTTCCACTGCCTTCATCATTTTCTACTATTGAGCCTCGCGGCGAAGAAACTGGACTTGGAGGAAGAGAAGTGGAAGAAATTTCAGAACCAGATGTAGATGCGCCACCAAAATGCATTTTTTTTATTCTGCGACTCTGTATAAAAATGGGTAATATAAAAACTAGAATAAGAATGAGCCAAAATAGTGTTTGCTGTATTGAAGAATCGATTAAAAGCATTTTTGTAAACTATAAACTATAATAATATAAAAACACAAAATTCTTATTTTAGGTGAGATGAGGAGGATTTCGAGGAGTGTTGCATATAATATAAACTCCAAATATAGCTAAAACCCAATATGGTACATTTGGTTTGTTATCTGGGTCACCGTGAGGGTACATTGAACAGTTTCTTTTCTGAAAATTCATTTTTTCGTGAAATGTCGGTTTAATAAGTCTGCACATAAAAGGTATTGGTCGTATCATTCGTTGTGTTTATTTGGGATGGGAATGGAAAATGTATTATTAGCTTCCAATAATACATTCAATTCAATTTTTTTATTACAACCCTTTAAGTTGTTTTACAATTTAATAAAAGAGCCCCCCGCGACCACGTTTTTTTGTTTTCTCTCGTTGTTTTCTTTTATTAACTGTTCTTTTATAGTTTTTTACTGTTTTCCCCATTTGTTCGCCGTCTTTTTTACTTGGTACTTTATCCGCCGGTCTATATCTCAAAAAGTTCTCTTCATATTCTTTTGTCCCTTTTTTATCTTTCAATTCCATATACTTTTCTGATTTTTGTGCTCTTAACTCCTCCATCGTCAATTGATGACCATAACAATTTATACTAAAACGCTTCAATAAACCCTTTTGCCGCAATCTATTTTGTTGCTGCACCTTGAATAAATACTGTGACATACACAATATTCTATCCGGGTCATAATATTCTCGAGCTGCATATAAAAAAGCCAAATAAAAACTCAACATTGTATCTATTGTCGCTATTTTAACTGAAGTGCCGTGTATCTTTATTATATTGTAACTATGACACGCTATCGGCTGGTATATAAACGCAACTGTATCTGTACCAACCCTTATCTCGTAATGAGGGGCTACTATTTCTCCTATTGCCGGTTTCTTTACTATCTTTATGCCTTTGATTCCTAGGTCTTCCAATCGCTCTTTTACTATTTCAGCCGTTGTTTCTGGTTCTTCGGACAATACATCAAAATCTGGGTTCTTCTCAAACTTCTTCTGCAACGCTCGTGGCATATATGATGAATATAAAGTCATAGCATATCCTCCAAAAAAAACTACTCCCTGGTCTATTAATGTATCTTTAACAGTGTCGTATATTTCATCAACATTAGACCTGTCTTCCATCTTCCTCTGAAAATCGATTTCACCGCAATTGTGCGCTTTTAAGGGATAATTTTTGTTTAATAGTGTTAAACGCTTCAATACTTTTTCCCAACGACTTATTTCTCCAGCCGGTCTTGAAAGCTCTAAATACATTGCCATTCTTAGAAAATTCGGTGGTGCGTAATAGATGCCAGCTACCCTTATTGCCTCTTTCTTTATTGCTTTAAATATATCCTTATGTAAATAGGTTACATCGGCAACAGGCATAAAATTCACAAATACCTTGAAAGTTCCTGAATGTACACTGTTTTTTGCTTCTACTTCTACAAATCCTTCCTTCGCATAAATATCGCAAAGCTCTTTTGCATCATCTAATGCGTTTGGTGTAAAAAAATCATAGTCGGGCAATTCATATTCCATATTATAAAATTGGTCTTCTTTTGGTAAAATCGAATTGATTGCAGTTCCTCCGTAAGCAACCAATTTTTTTCTTCTTAAAAAATTCTCCACTATTTTTACTATTTTTGCCACTTCTGGTGAATTGACTACTTCTTTTCCCATTTGCTTTTCTGCCTTGTCTGTTGCAACGCGTAAAATAGCTAATTCACATTCATCAAAAGTCATTGATTTATCGCAAATTTCTTTTTTCATAGTTATCTAAACTAATATGTAATTAGATAAAAAAGCAGGGAACCTAGGTTCCCCGCACCCCTCCTAAATAGATTTATCCACGGATAGAAATTAATTAATATCATTGTCAAAAATGAGATTAATAGTGTATTATAAAAATATATCAAGGAGGGGTGCGGGGAACCTTGGTTCCCTGCATTATGTCTGAATTGAATAATAATCTGTAGTTGTTGTTCGCGTTGCAAAATTCAATTCTGGTGGATTAGGTGGCGTTTCTTGTATTACTTGCTGCTTATATCTTAAACGCTCCGGTTTCAACACAAATGCTGAACCAGCTTCATCAAAAAACATAAGCGTTTCTTGCAAATTCGAATCAAATTTCTGATATCTCATTGCTATCAATTGGCATCCCATTTCTCTGCAAACTGGCCCACTAGGATTCTCCGGGTCCGCACCGGAATCTGGCATAGCAATAGTCATATTTTGCTTATTATATTCTTGTAGCTCATTCATATCTGGCGTAAATTTTACATCATAATAATTTAGAGCACGCATAAACATTGAATTACTTGTCATATTTACATATTCATAAAAATCCTTATTATCCATAAATGCGGTATTTAATCTATCAACAACTACTACAATTTTTTTTCCAGCTAAATCTGCTAGTTTAACATCGCCTAAATTGTGCGTGAAATATTTATCCGCAGAATTAGTATTATTTGTAACATTTAATGACGGGTCTACATAAGTATATTCGTAACTATAATGAGACTTTAACATATAATTATCATATTTTCTAAAAATACTAGCACAATTTGTCAACATATTTTGATTTGTACTCTTTATTCTTAAATGTATTATGATTGGGTCTGTTGAATTTGGTGCTGTTGAACCAGAAAATCCATAATTAGCTATTGTGTCCATTGCACTTGCAAAAGGTACTGAATTATAAGTTTCTTTTACATAATAATTAGGAACAGTGGATGTCGCGACCACTGGTTGGTCATCAATAGAATATATTTCGAAATCTAAACATCGTACACCCTGTTTTAGTATAGTTTGTAAAGCACATGTACTTACAAAATCATTCTTATAGGACCCGCCACTACAGCAATTATATGCCGTTTTAATATAATAGTCTTTTAATGTGTAACCATATTCGGGTTTATCATAATCTATTGGAGCAATGTAACTCTTTGTTTGTCCATTTGAATATAAAGAATGCATCATTGAACATTCTCTATTATCCAAATTCAACATATAATAAACATAACACGCTATAATAATAATCAACACTAAAATCATTATAAAAATTGCATTGCCTACAAATTCCTCCTTAAGCGATAGTATATCTTTTGTTGTTTTTGTTAAAAAATTTGTTGCTCTTTGTTGTATTGTTTGGGCTTCCATATCTAATCTATAATAATATATTTATTATATATTATTATTCAAAAAAGTTAAAAATATAAACATAAGTTATATAAACAAAATGCCTGGTGGTTTAATGCAATTAGTATCTGAAGGACAACAAAATATTATTTTAAACGGTAATCCATCAAAAACTTTTTTTAAATCAACATATGCAAAATACACTAATTTCGGTCTACAAAAATTTAGAGTCGATTTCGAGGGTTCAAAAACTTTGCGTGTATCAGAGCCATCTTATTTCACTTTCAAAATCCCTCGTTATGCCGACTTATTAATGGATTGCTATTTATCCATCGACTTGCCCAACATTTGGAGCCCCATTATTCCCCCCAATTCTGACCCTACAAATGCCAATTATAATGATGGTCAATGGATTCCCTATGAATTCAAGTGGATTGAATATTTGGGTGCTCAAATGATATCCAAAATTGAAATCACATGTGGTAACCAAACACTTCAAGAATTCTCAGGAGCATATTTGGTAGCAATGGTACAGCGCGATTTCAGTGCAGAGAAACGCGCTTTATTTGAGAAAATGGTCGGACATGTTCCCGAGTTGTTCGACCCAGCAAATGCCGGCACTCGTGTCAACTCGTATCCAAATGCTTTTTACTTTGCAAATCAAGCCGGCGCCGAACCATCTATTCGAGGCCGTACTTTATATGTGCCATTAAATGCGTGGTTCAATTTGAAGAGTCAAATGGCGTTTCCTTTGATTTCTTTGCAATACAATGAGTTACATATTAATGTAACAATGCGACCAATTCAAGAATTGTTCCAGGTTCGCGATGTTTTCGATGTAGCAAACAATTTCCCTTATATTGCTCCCAATTTTAATCAATATTATATGCAATTGTATCGTTTTTTGCAGACACCACCTGATATTGAACTCGGACCTTTGTCCTATGTCGACACGCGTACAATATGGAATGCGGATATTCATTTGAACTGCACTTATTGTTTCTTGTCAAACGAGGAATCGCGGATTTTTGCCCTCAATGAACAAAAATATTTGTTTAAGCAAGTGAGAGAAACCGTTTATTACAATGTGACTGGACCCAATAAGATTTCCACTGATTCGATTGGTATGATTTCTAGTTGGATGTTTTATTTTCAGCGCAGTGATGCAAATTTGCGCAATGAATGGTCTAATTACACGAACTGGCCTTATCGCTATATACCCAATGATTTGATACAGGCGCCAACATCCGGAAATTATACAATTATTAGAGACGGTCAACCGGTCCAAGTTGGTCCGGGTGTAAATAGTGATGGTAAATTAACCGGTTGGATGATTACAGGGTTGTATAATTTGGAGAATGTAAAGGATATTTTAGTGAGTATGGGGGTTTTATTAGATGGGATTTATCGAGAGAACGACCAGCCTGCCGGTGTGTACAATTATATTGAAAAATATACGCGCACTTCAGGTAATGCTACTGATGGCCTATATGTTTACAATTTTTGCTTGCATACTTCACCATTTGATTTACAACCAAGTGGTGCAATGAATATGAGTCGATTCACAACAATAGAACTGGAGACGACTACAATTACGCCGCCGTTGGACCCTTATGCACAGTCATTAGCAATTTGTGATCCACAAACTGGTAATGTGATAGGTGTGAATAAACCTACATGGAGAATTTATGATTACAACTTCAATATGGTTTTATTTGAAGAACGCATTAATATGATTACATTTGTTGGTGGAAACTGCGGTCTTATGTATGCTACATAAGAGAGAAATTTATTTGCGGTGGCATATGGACTGTGAAATATATGGCTGGGCATACATATATAATTCGTTCTTTCTCATTTAGTCCTTGTTTTCTCGAATGAAGCTAATACAGCCAAAATGGTGTTGCATATTGTTTTCTTTCTTTTCCACCTCCGACTTTTCTAGTCATATTATATTTACTACGCAGATAGTTATTTATTGATATTAGTTAAATTATTAATAATTAAAATAATAATATTTAGTAAGCATAATATTATAATGAGTTTTTTTTTCTCAAATAAACAAATTCCTAATAGCTATGAGATTAGTAATGAAAATGTAGTATTATCATCTTTTTTCAAAAATATACGAAAACCAGACCCATCTCAACAAATAAAAAATATAAAAAAAAATACAAAAAAAAATTTTGTATTAAATTCAACTAATTCGATAAAGTTGATTAATAGTAATTCAACTAATTCGACTAATTCGACTAATTCAACTAATTCGATAAAGTTGATTAATAGTAATTCAACTAATTCGACTAATTCGACTAATTCAACTAATTCGATAAATTTGATTAATAGTAATTCAACTAATTCAAGTAATCCAAATGAAACAACAATTTATATAATTTCTAATATTACAGGCGGTGGAACTCTAAAATATATTAATGATTTATTAAAAGAATATTCAACTTCAAAAATAGTAATAATAAATGACGCGACTAGTCTAAAAAAAATTATTTTCTCTCCATTAGACATTTTATTTATCCAACAATTATTGTATACCGATATTTTACCAAAAGATTTAATATACATTAATAAAATTTTTGGGAGCAAAATTGTTATAACATTACACGATTTTTGTTGGTTTAGTAACAATATAAGCAGTTATGATAATAGTTATCATAATAGTTATTTAAAAAATATAGAACCTACACCAGAAATTTTTGAACTTATGAATAATGCGGCCTCATTAATAATCTGTAATTCTATTTTTACAAAAAATGAATACTCAAAATATTTTTCAAATAAAAATATGGTTCTGGAGGAAAATAATGACATTTCTATTGATTATACAACAAAAAGAGTCCCTGCAATAAAAAACAATATAATAAATATTGCAAACTATCAAGAATTATCACAATACAAAGGCAAAGAAAATATTGAATTACTTATGAAGAAATATAAATTTTATAAAGGATATAAAATACAGTTTTTTATTATAGGTGACAATATACCAAGGTATAAAGAGAATAACTGGCACCAATATATAGAATACTATAATTTCCACGGATTGTTACATTTAAATAAATGGGGAGAAACATATTCATATGCATTAACAAAAAGCATTAATTCGGGTTTACCAATTTTATATAATAATATTGGCTCTTTTCAAACAAGAATACCCAAAGGTATAGAACATTATATAAAAGTTATAGATTATGAAAAAGACTTTTTTAATGAAGAATTATTGTTTCAACAATTTGAAAAAATGTTAAACTATATTATTAAAAATAATGGTTCATTTAATAAATATAATTCAACTAGTGAAATAGTTTTTAAAGACACATATAATTTTTTATTTGAAAAAAATTTAATTTGTTCAAAAATTAATAATAAGATATTTAAAAAAGTGAAACCATTTGCAATATATTTTCCTCAGTTTCACAATATAAAAGAAAACGATATAAATTATTACGAGGGTATGACTGATATTACAAATTTAAATTACTTTAATTCTATTAATTCTGGTTACAAATTAGATGAGCCGTCATCACAAGAATTAGGATTAAAAACTGTTCTAGATTACAATTTGTCAAATAAAAAAATAATAAATCGACAAATAGAGATTGCAAGGAAATATTGCATTTATGGATTTGCTTGTTATTATTATTGGTTTTCTACGAATTCTATTACAAAAAAAAATACTATTATGGATAAGTGTTATAATTTATTTTTCCAAGAACCGATTAAGGATTTTAAGATTTTTTTTATATGGGCGAATGAAAATTGGACAAATAATCCAGCGTTTAATGCAGAAGGACAAATTACTAATGAATATACAAAAATTAATTTTATTAAAAATATAGAAAATTTGATGAAATATTTCAAACATGAAAATTATTATAAAATAGATAATAAGCCTATCTTCTATATTCATCATCCTTTTTTTATGAAAAAGGAGGAATTATTGATGTTTAAACTTATTTTAGAAGATAAATGCATTGAAAATGGTTTTAATGGAGTTATTTTAGTTCTTAATAATTTTACTCAATCTTACAATGATTTTAATAATTATAATTTTCATCCTAATTATAAAAGAACGACTACAATCGATTATAGTGAATATATTGATAAATATTTAACTATAGATAACAATGTTAATACGATATTTTTTGATTTTAATAATAGTGCAAGATTATCCAAACCAAATAAATTACACCTTGCAACGATATATGAAAATAATAGCATTTATAATCAGGACAAATATTTTAAAAAAATATTGCATCAATACAATAATTCGAAAATTAGTGAATTAAATAAAATATTATTAATAAACTCGTGGAATGAATGGGGTGAAAATATGGCAATAGAGCCCGGAGAAAAAAATGGCTATAAATATTTACGGTTACTAAAAAGCAATTTAATATCCTTTATAGCTGATTCAGAGTAATTATTATTTTAAAAAATAATGAAAATAATAATTAAAATAAAACAACATTCGTGTTATTTTTGCATTTAAAATATGAACTAACTGCCAAACTAAATGATGAAACGCTGTGCCCTATAAAACTTTCACTATCGTATGCTATCAATAAATCTATTATTGCTAATAACTCTCTATTATTTAAATAATAATCATTTATAAAACTTTTACTTTTGTCGCATAACAAATTGTTATTTTTAATTAAATTTACATAATAGTTGTAATTTCTCTCTTTTCCGTAATGTAATATACCCGAACAAATGTACATTGGTGTTTTAATATTTTTAACAGCGTTGTCATAAAAACTTAACAAATTGTTATTATATTCATCAATAGAATTATTAAAAAACTTATAAAATTCATTTACTGCATCATCTTCTATTCTTAAATGTGTGGTAGAATAATTTATTAAATGTAATTCTTTTTTTATATTATCTTTTATTTCATAAAATTTTTTATTAAATACAATATTTGCATATATTTTATAATATAAATTGTTAAAATCATCAACTAAATCATTAAACGAATCATAAATGCTCAAAGAAACAATATTTCCCAAATATATAACATTTTTATCTAAGCTTTTTTCAATTTCATTATTTATGCAATTTATCCAAGCCATTTTTTCATAATCTACATTTGGCATTAAAAATTCATGTATGTTTTCAATTATATTTTTATCAATTTTATCATAAATTTTTATTTTAATGTCTAAAGTTTTCAAATATTCATTTGTTTTTGATATATCAATTACATCATTAATGTCACACAAATTATTATTATATACATTTATTTGAAATTTATTAAAGTAAACATCTCTATTATATTTTATACCTAACAAAATTCCTTTTACAATCGACTGCAATTGATTAGACAAACCAAATCTTGGAGAAACAATAAACATTTATAATATAATTATGCATTTTAAAATAATTATTTTAATACGAATACGAATTTTAGCGTCTAAAAATTTATTTATTCGACAAAAAAGCATTCGCTGCTAATGGTCCGTCATCGACAAATTCACCACTTAGTGATGGCCTTGGCGGATACTTTGGCAAAAAAGGCAAGACTTGAATATTAGGGTTAAACTTTTTGTTGTATAATTCCATTCCAGCATCAAATGATTTTCTCCATTGGTCGACTCCCTTGAAATATTGCGGTGGGGTCAAATTTTCTCCTTTTCCGTACAACTTAGCTTGAGTACCTATATCCGTCGTTAACACTGAATAACGCGGTGTTATTCCGCTTGTTAGTTTACCTGCATCATTTTGTCCACCTATATCTTTTTTTGTGTAAGCCGGCTCATAAACTTTGGGTTGACAACCATAACAATCCACATCACTTGTGCATTGCTCACCTGTCTTTGAACAACGCGCCAAAGGCCCGCACATATTTTCACAGCTAAAAGTGGTGTTAATAGGCAAATTTACGGTGTGGCTAGTATCAGGCATACCTAAATCTAATGTGGGTTGAGCATACATATCAAAGCCTTCTTTAAAAGTTCTATTAACGCTCCTATTTTGTTTGCATTCGCAAGTCTTAGTTTTAATCAAATAATTTCCCCATTTAATGATTCCCATAAACATAAATACTGAAATGACAAGTAAAATAATATTTACTATTGTTTTTGTTATAAGGTTCATAATATATTATATTATTATTATTTTAGCATAGGCACAGGAAATAATATTAAATTTGTTTTCAAAAATTTATAGTATATTATTATTATATGTCAGATCTATCTGAAACTTCTGTTATTGATAAAAAAAAACTAACATCCACTTCTATAAATCCATCCTCAGATAGTGGCAACTTCTTTATGAATGTGGTGTATCAATTGCTGTTTTTGATAGTTTTCATTATTACTGGAGGGGCAATGTTATGGAGTGCAAAGATAGCCCAAACTAATTTGATACCAACTGATTTGTATTGTGAACCATTTGCAAACTCGACACCTAGTAATAGTAGTGGTTCCACTGAAGTTAATATTGATGTTCTTAAAATAAAAAATCAAGATGGAACTAGTACAATAAAATCTACCAAACTTGAATTTCCATCTGAAAAAAATATGTATACAATTAGAGATGGATATTTAGGGTCGATTCGTAAATGGGTAGACGGAAAAGACTCGAATAGTTTTTCTCTTTATCAAGGAACAGTATGCACCAAAATGGCTGTTAATTATGCAACAATGATAAGTGGTTTCTATAATATGTTGAATCAAAATTGCAGTGAAAGTACAATAATATTTTTAATGCCTATGCTAATTCCTTTTATATTATTTTTTGCTGGATTAATAAATTGGTTTTACGGATATATATTGTGGTTAACACAAATATATCTAATTTTTAGTGAAGATAAAGGTTGTTATGAAGAGGATGAATTAGTGAAAACAAAGACTAATGGACCCGATGGAAAACCAATTGTAAGTTATGAACAAACAAAAATCAAAAGAAAGCTATGGGTTTATGAAAATGGAGCAACCAAAGGTTGGTGGAGTACATTCTTATATATTTTATACACAGTCTTAGCATTTTTAAGTTTATCTACAATAGGTACATTAGTAATTTTGTATTATTTAATTCGCGTGTCCAGTACAATTCTATTTCTACCTTTATTTTTTAATGCATATATTAAACCAAAGGATGGAAGTTCTGAAACAGAAAAAACACCATACACATTTCGAACAGCTTTATTTAACATATTCAAATACAAATTGAATATTATTATGTATTCTGTATCTTATGCAATTATGAGAGCGGCTTACTCATCCAATGGAACTTTGGGTATATTTATTACACTTGTTGGATGTTTAATCGTTTTTTCATTTTATCCAAAAGTTTATAAACAAGAAACCGATAATCCTAATCTTACTGAAGGGATGGTATCCACGGAACAAACTATAAAAAAATGCGCTGAAAAGATTTTTTCAAAAATAAGTTTACAACAATGCAATGAAGAAATTCCTATTCCTGCTGCTATTGCTAGTGCTACTGCTACTCCTGTTACTGTTAATGGTTATCTTGATTCTGCTAGACAAGGTTCGGGTAGTCCTATTTCTGGTAAACCAGTTGTTTTTGGTAAACCAGTTGTTTTTGGTAAACCAGTTCAACCTACACCCGGAACTGTTTCTCCTCCAGTACCTACTGCAATTGGAACTGTGTCTCCTCCAGTACCTACTGCAATTGGCACTGTTTCTCCTCCAGTACCTACTGCAATTGGCACTGTTTCTCCTCCAGTACCTACTGCAATTGGCACTGTGTCTCCTGAAGTATCTACTACGAATTATAAAGGAGGTAGAAGTATGAAAAATTTATCTAAAAGAAAAAATTAATAAATAAAATATTATCATTTAACTTTAAATTAAATAATGATATAAACAAAATCTTTATAATATAAATAATTTAATGGGAAAAAAAAGCAAGTCAAAACAGAATAAAAGAGAGTCTAAGAGTCCCTTGTTACCATTTGTAAGCATTTGCACACCTACATTCAACCGCAGGCCTTTTTATAAAATGGCAATCCAATGTTTTAATCACCAGACCTATCCAAAAGACCGTATGGAATGGATTATTATTGATGATGGGACTGACAAGATTGAGGACCTTGTAAAAGACATTCCACAAGTAAAGTATTTCAAATACGATGTAAAAATGAATCTTGGGAAAAAGCGAAATTTGATGCACGATAAGTCGAAAGGAGATATTATTGTTTATATGGATGATGACGATTATTATCCACCGGAACGCGTTGCACATTGTGTGGAAACGCTACAAAAGAATCCGCAAGCGATGGTTGCTGGTTCAAGTGAAATGTATATTTATTTCAAGCATATTAACAAGATGTATCAATTTGGACCTTATGGACCGAATCACGCAACAGCGGCGACTTTTGCTTTTAGGCGTGAATATTTGAAACATTCGAGATACGAGGATGACGCTGCCTTGGCTGAGGAGCGGCATTTTCTGAAGGGATACACAACACCTTTTGTGCAGATGGATCCGTTGAAGACAATTCTAGTTTTTTCGCATATTCACAATTCATTTGATAAGAAGAAGTTACTGGAGGAGCAGGGACCTAATCCTTTTGTAAAGGAGTCTGCAAAAACAGTGGAAGATTTTGTAAAGGAGCATGAAATACGCGATTTCTTTTTAAACAAAATAGATGACTTGTTGCAAAATTATGAGCCAGGTAGACCAGAAAACAAGCCAGAAGTATTAAAACAAATACAAGAAATAACAGAAAAACGCAAAAAAATGCAAGAGGAACATCAAAGACAACAAATGATGCAACAAGGACAACAACAAATAGTACCGATAACACCTGATATTATAAAGCAACTGCAAGACCAAGGTGCACCACCCGAATTGATACAACAATTTATAATGCAAGGTGGCGTCCCTATAAATGGACAGCAACAGCAACAACATCAAGAGCAACAAGTAATAAATCCGCAAATTCTACAGCAATATGAAGTAAGATTTGCAGAACAGCAGAAATTAATCCAGACCTTGATTAAAGAAAATGTTGATTTAAAAGAGAGGGTGTCATATTTTGAGAAAAAAATGCGGTCTTTGATTGAGGCCAAAATCGAGGAAAAGAAGACCGCCGCGGTTCTTTAAGTTTAAAAGGGCAATTATATTTTTTGTAAAAATGAATATAAAACGAGAACAAGAAGGCCGATGGGTAGAAAGAGTGGTTCATAATAGTTCAAATAAGCCCAAATCATTACAAAAACGACGGGGAACCAATGAGTGCGGGGTATCATACTGTAGCATTCTGCCGTGCGAAAATATATCCATAATCCAGCACAAATGACTGAAATTATCACCTTGTTATTGAATGAAATATAATTGTCTAAAATCATTATATTTTATAGCTATATTTTATACTTGAATGTTTACAGATTTATATTTACAAACGAGTGACCCAAAATTGTCTTTTTCCGCATTATTTAGCCCGAGTATTTTTACAAAAATAATTTTATCGGTTGTCTTTCACACTATTATTTACGCAGCATTTTGCAATATGGTTAGCTACATATTTTTTGGAAAGATTTTGTCAAACTCGGTTAATATTCGTCTTGTAACTTGTTTGGTATTCATAATGTTTTTTGGGTTCTTTGCTCGATTCACTCATGTAAAAGAAATTTATAAATCATACAATTACAATTTAGAGAAAACAAGAGCACACTTGGACAGGCTATACATAGGATGGATATTTATATCTTAACCACCTTTCACAAGTTGCGAGAAAATAGGGTACCAAATAAGTTTTCCGGGTTTTCAAACCCTCAATTTTATTTTTATTTAATCATTTTAAAAAAAATTGATTTAAAGCCAAAATAATAATTAAATTACACACAACCAAAAGACAATAGGCAAGAATGGCTTACGAGTACGATAACGAGTTTTACGGTTATACCGCCGATGATGATGCCGAGACCTTTGCATCAGATTCGCGAATGACCAAGAAGATGCGGAAGGAGCTAGCGGAGCTGAACAAGGCAGACAAGAATTTCTTTCAATTGAAACGCGCAAAGCCGGGACAATATGGGAGCTACGAGATGGTTCCTGTTTTCGGCTCTGGCGATGTGGGTACATCGATTCGAGATGCAATTACTGGTATCCGCAATTATGCGCACAAGGTAGGCAGCGTCTATGAAGACCTATACTTTAAGGCGCGCATCTGCACTGGTGATATGGGACAAGATTCACCCACTTTCTTCTTCGATTCGCCAGAGCAATATGAGAAACATATGCTTACAAATGTCAACCGAGATACAAAGGTGAAATGGCATCAAAAGAATTTGATTGCTCGGCAGGAACTAGGAGGAGATGCAGAGCCAAAGAACAAGATGACTCTCTTGTCGAGTGGTCAAATCGCGACCATCGTCAAGTAAAATAGAAAAATGGTGTGGAGAAATAAGAATAAAATTATTGGTTTAAAAACAATTCAAACAATATATTATATGAATTTTATTATATTGTTTTTTTCTTTACTGGCTTCTTCGATTTCTCCAGTTATCAAGTATAACTTTGAAAAAATAGGAAAAGACAGTTATAGTGGATGCGATGGTCGCTATCCTCTTGAAGAAAATAACATTGATGACCAATCTTTAATAACAAAAATAGGCGAATATATTATATACAAGGAATTACTAAAAGCACTCGAAAATGAGAATATTGGAATTCTTGATAAACTTCGAATTATTGATGAAAACAATATTATGATGCTTAGTAAAAAAGATTCAAAATATACAAAAAATTTATATGCTGGTGGACTGATGGACGATTTTGATTTTGATTTTGATTTCAATTGATAACTGTGAAAAAGCTTTCAGGAGAATAAATAGGAATCCCTATATTTTCAGCAAAAACTTTATCGCTATCAGAAAAGTCGTTTTTTCTTCCAAGAGCATCTCCTACAAAGAAAGATGCTTCTTTGTTTATTTTATTATCTTGAATTAGAACATCCAATAATATTCTATTCGGTTTATATTCACATTTATCTGTTGCAACAACTATGAAAATAGGGATGTCCATTGATTCAGCAACTATTTGTATTTGTTTATGTTTCCAAATTTTAGATTGATTTGTAAAAATTACAATCATATAATCATCTTCATAATATTTCTTTATTTTTTCAGAAATATTAGGATATAGCCATTGCCAATCGTCCACATTGGACGGAAATATTTTTCTGCCTTTCGGTTTAACAAGAGTCCAATCAAAATCAAAAGCAGCCATTTTCTCTCTATGAATAGCATTTTTCACATTATAAACTGTATGCGCCATATTATTTGTATTTCTTATAATTTGCACAATGTTCGCTTCAATTTTATTATAATTTAATCATCATCATCACTTTTGTTGTCAGTATCTTGGTCTTCTCCTGCATCCTCCTTTGTATATTTTTCTAAATAACGGTAAATTCGATTAATATCTAATTTGGTTATTTCATAATTCTCGAATAAACTTATCATTTCATTATCATCATACTTATTTTTTAAATCTAAGAAAAAGGAAAATATGTCTTTCTGGTCCATTCCTAGTTGTTGACACAAGTTCTGAATGAAAAGTGAGTTATTGTATTCGGTGGAATACTTGGTTAACACCTTGGTAAATCGGACCTCTTGCGGATTGTATTTTTGCTTCTTCTTGAAAGTGTCGTGGTATATTTTATTGTTCTTAAATGTTTTGATGAGAGAACTCATTTCATTGAATTGCCATATTTGCTTTTGAAATGTTATTCTATCAATATAATCAGCAAAACACATATTTTGCAATATATTCAAATAAAATGGAATACTTTGTTCCTTTTTCATTTTTCCTAAAACATCGATAATATTTTCGTGCCATAACAGTCCTACAATAGTCCGGTCCGTTTCATTCATCAAAGTCAAATGTTCATCCATTGTGAATTGCTGGTTTATGAGTTTCTGTGTTATTTTCTTCGTATCGTCATTATAAGACTTGATTTGAAATATGTTTTGAATTATTTCGTTTTTCAACATTGACTGTTTTTTATTGTATATATTGGCAATCGAATTTACCTTTCTCAAATCGGATTGAACAAATTTTATTATATTTTGAAGCAAAGACTCTTCCAATGTAGGCATAAGAGAGGTCACAATAGATACCATTTGTTGCTGAGTTGGCAGTTTTAACTCAACGACATTGCAAACCTTCATTAGTTCTTTGATTTTCTTATCTATGTGGTAATTGCCAATGCATATAATGGGATTCATCGTCACCTCTTCCAACTTCTGTTTCTTCGTCTTCTTAGGTCGAATAAGTTTTATAAGAGTATTGATGCCCCCCTTATCACCATTGTTCATTCCATCTATTTCGTCCATTACTATAGCTATTTTCTTTACCTTTTTATGAAACATTGACATAATATTCTTATCTGACATGTTATGTTTTGTTATGGTGTCTATTATCGACTTGTTTCTAATATCTCCAGCGTCATATTTCACAACATCATAATCCAGTTCTTTCAAAATATTGCTAACAAATGTTGTTTTTCCTGTGCCGGGTTCACCATAAACATAAATACCTTTTTTAAGTAAGGGATTGCTCTTGTTCAATTCAAAATCGCGCAAAACATCCTTCATTTTATCAGCTTCGCATTCTCTCTTTAAAATTTTATTTATTTCTAGTTTCTCCATCTTATATTCTTAGTAGTATTCTTTTTATGTTGATTTTTACTCAAACCCGATTTTGTAATATATCTATTTACCACTTGTTTGCATTTATCCGACTCATTTTCAATACTATATTCCAGCAAAAAATAAATATAATTAGAGAAAAGCATTGTTTTATAAACATAATTCTTGAAAAAGAGCCATCGTTCAAAGTTTTCTTGAATCAATAATGCAAATACGAAATCATTATCTCGCCGAATCATAGCTCGAATATAATTTTCATATTGATTCTTAGGTACCATTTTTCTAACCAATGAGCGGTTCTTTAAGTATATTTTTTTATTTAAAAACATTGTAATTTTGGTAGGAATGTAAGAATAAAGAAAACTAACCAGTTCATTTGGAAGTTTCAAAATATTGTCAAAAATGGATGCTTTATTTGAAAATCTGGATGAATTTATAGAATTTTGAATTGTTTGGAACTCTTCCATTAATACAATATATAGAGATAATTTTAAATATTAAAATGTTCACTTATTATAATGGCATCATATGTACCAGAGGCATTACCACCAATAAAAAATATAGAATTTGAAGCGGAACAGAAGTGGCCTGATGAACCTGTGAAAAAAATCAGAACAGAATTTAATCATCCTGAAGAAATGCAATTAATGTTATTGAATATATTTATTCACGATTTAGGACACGATTACAATTTTTTAAAGGAAGGTTATTTGAGAAGAATTGTTGCAAATATAAAAGAACTTGAGGACCTAGGTCTTGAAGCTGGAGATAATTTACTTAAAACTTTGGTTACTATTATTTCTAATGAACCAAGAATACCCTACATGTATAATGATACAAATTTTGAGGATGTTGATAATCCAGAAGATGCATTTTATTCAATGAAACATGCTTTTCATACTAGATTGAGTAGATTTGAGGTTCCTACTATAAAAAGGCAATTAGACCAACAATATGAAGAATATAAAGAATTTGAAAAAAATAAAGAATTTGAAAAAAATAAACAGTCGCTCCAAACAGAACAATACAGGAAAACACAGCGATTAAATAAAGAAAAAATAGAAGGTGGTGATAAGGATGCTCCAAGAACAAGACAATACAGTATCAGTGTTCAAGATAAATCTTTATTTGATAAATCAACGAGTGACAAAACAGAAGAAACAGAAGAAACAGACGAAACAAGGAATCTCGGAACAAAGGTCGCTCAAGATGCCGCGTCACAAGTGAACAAAATCAATTTATATGTAAAACAGCGTTCAAATGACGCGGATTCTCTCGCAATGCTTTCGACATTAAAGTTATACATTGTTTCTTATTTGGGACCCAATTATTATATTGACCTCATTCCAGAAGGACTTGAACCTAACACAGACGCTTTTTATAATTATTATATGCATTATTCAATTATAACGACCTTTTATGGTTTAATATGCTATTATGATGATATGATTAGAGAGAATTTACTTGATAAAATGACTGCTATATTAACAAAACTATTTTCTGATTTACTGTTTATTCTTTTTTCAAGTTATTTAGATATAATTAAAGAAAGTGGTTTAACTGTATTAGAGAGAACTGACCCATTTTCAATTTTAGATTCGGATGAAGTAATGGACAAATATAACAGTTATTTTGTAAAATATGTTCAATTTTCCGATTCTCAATTTGACGCATTCAAAGGAAGAGTTTTGTTTGAATATCAATTTGAAGAAGAAGAGGAACAAGAAGGTGGTATGGAACAAGAAGATGAACCGGTGGTTGAAGCAGGGGAACATGTGGTTGAAGCAGAGGTACCGGTAGTCGAAGAACCGCGTAAAGAATTTATTTATGTAAAAAGAAAATATGGAGTTTTTCATAATAATCTGCTTACAACGGTCGCCCGCGGTATTTTTTTAAAAACAGGCGTATGGCAAAAAATTTATCCATCATTAACTGAATTTACATTAGAAAATGTTGTTCAAATTACTGAAGAATTTTTAAGAGGACGAGGCTTTGAAAATAGTCTACTTATTGCAGAAATACTTATTTTGAAACATATGTTACTAGAACTTTTTCCGGATATATTGCATTTAGCTCATAGTATTGATGATAAATTGAAAGATTATTTGGATGTTTATTTGTATAAATGTGGAAACTTCTCGTTGAATTTAAAACCTTTATCAGAAGAAGACAAGGCCTTAATTGAATATTTACCTCCTGCGCCTCTCGAAGATTTTATTGTTCCAGAAGAAGAAGTTGAAATAATGTCTGACGATGAGTTGAATGTTGGTGGCGGTTATGATGATGTTGAAGGTGTATCTGGATTATTCACAAAACAACAAGAACAACAAGAACAATTACCAGATTATGATTTTTCAGACTTTGAAGGACCTCTAGGATTAAAACAATTGTTCTCACAAGAAAGAAGAGAGAGACAATTAACAAAAGCAGAAATTGAGAGAGCCTACGAAACTAATAGTATTGTCATCCAAAGTCTAAGAGAAAGTAAAATTCCAAGCATTAGATTGGAAGATGGTACAACCGTGGACAATATGTTTGATTTATTGAAAATGAACACTGGTTTGATAAAAAGAAAGGGTACAGATTTTTCTTATCCTGCTCCCAAAAAAAGATTTATTTTAGACAATGCATCAAAATTGAATTTTAATGTTAATAATTTAAGATTATTTCACAGAGTACAAGCATTAGAAAATTTAGAAGAGGTTGAGAGTACCCCTGATTATGATGAATTATTAAGAAAATTTCGCTTGTCACAAAAATTTTTTGGATTGTACAAAACACTTAAACGAGGTGTTATTTGTGCCGGGTCTTCAATGATGGATGCAATGGACAATTGTTCTCTTGATAAGGGAGCTACTGAGCCCAAAGAAATAGGTACAACAAATTATGAACTTGTTTTTAAAAATCCAGATGGTACAGATGTTCCATATTTCCCCACACTATTAAGTTATGGCGGAACTGTTTTATTTTATAGAGGGAAGAATACAAGGGGCGAGGATTGTATAAATGTACATATAGATTTTTCTTTAAAAACTGACTTGACTGGTCCATCAGTATCAGCATCAGCGACAGAAAATTATAGCGATTCTCCTTACCAAGGTGATATTGCACATATTGTTGTTGAGGAAATGGATGTTGCAAATTCTGAAGATTTAAAAGCAAGAATAGTGTATAAATCGATATTAAAAAGAGTAAATAGTTTATGCAGATGTGTACATAAAATTGAAGATACGCAACAGTTAGAAGTAGAAATGGAAGGTGAAACGGTTATCTTGGAATCTTCAACAGAATTAGAAGCTAGACGACAAAGAATGTGTCAAAGAATGAAAGCATTTTGGTCATTTTTACAATTTAATCCGAATATGCGAGTAAATAGTGCATTTAATGGATTACTAGGTGCCACTGCTATAAAAAATCTAGGGGATTTGCTCCAAGAAGCTCAGGGCACTATTCAATGGGGTGGTTATGTCAACTCTATAGATGAAATGGAGGAAGATGTTCGTGCTTTTATATCGAGAAAAATGGAATTAGACCCGACATTTGAAGATAAAATTATTTATAGAAGCGTGAGTGCACCCGATGTTATTATACCTTATGATGAGAATGGAGATGCATTGCGTTTAGCAATTCAAGGAGATAGACCATCTGCATTTCGTGCAGTATTTTTTTTATTATTTGCTATGGTAGGTATTAATTTGATGTCACTTGCTGGTTATATGCAAGGAGGTGCAAGAAGCATTATAGTTTCAAGAAATCAATCTTCTAGAACGAGTGCAGTTGAAGCTGAACCAAGTTCAACACAAGAACCAGTACAATTAACAAGAAGTGAATCACCTATTTTAAGAGAAAGAACAACTTCAACAACTTCAGCAGAGGCAGAAGAAAGACCTGTTAAAGAACAAGAAACATTAGATGAAGTAACATTTGTACCTTGTCCTCCACCTTATGGAAAAGTAATTTATGTCAATTCAGAAGAAAAAAATATAAATGTAAAGTCTGTCCGAATCAAAGACCCTCAAAAAATGGTTCCAAGTAAATCTGAAAGTAAAGGTGAAAAAACTGTAAAAAGGTCAAAATCAAAAGCGGAAGCAAAACCTGCTTCTCTCGAAGGTGAATTACCAGAAAAAGAAAAGGTGAAAAAATCAAGAGATACAAAAATTTTACAGGGACAAATGCGAAGTGGAGGATTTATACCGCCTCTGCGCGTATTAAAAGAAAAACAAATTGAAATGGATTGCATTTCACAAATTTCTCGCGAATTTGTTTTTGATGTTTTAAGTATAGCTCTACCCGGAAAAGGAGGTAAAACTCGGAAGTATAAAAAACCATTAAAAAAGAAGAGCAATACTCGTAATAAAAATAAAACAAAAAAGACGAAAAACAGTAAGAAGACAATTAAACGCAGAAATAAGATAGTTCAAAAGAAACACAGAAAAACCCGTTAAATCCAATAATTATATATTTTTGTAAACTTATAAAAATACTTATATATAATTATTTATTGACTGTTGCCACTGACGTCGCAAGGATTTGCTGCGCCATATGTGATGCCATCCCACGAAACTTTGCAGCTATTTGCCCAGTTATATTTTGCACATAAACCATTTGATCCAGTAAATGGGCTTTGGGTAAAATCCATTGTTGCGTGTTTTGTATCGCTAGAATTGCAACTGCCTAAATTTTTAATATTAACGCAGTTTCCTCCGTTTCCAGAAGTATCAATCCAGTAATCAGGACAATCTCCAATTAGAGGTGGCCATTGTTGAGCACTTTTGGAATTCACTAAAACAATACCAATAAGTATTAAACAAACAATAAGAAGGACAATAGCAATAGTTAAAACGATTCTTTGAAAATTCATTGGGTATATAATTTAAACATATATTATATTTTATAAGCTTCATAAATTATAAAAAATATATAGTATATATGTCGGCATTTGATTTTTTAGGTTTAATGGGTTTAGGTGCAAAAACAGGGCAAGCTTTTTATGATGTAGACATTTATAATATGAAAGACGCTGGTTGCAAAAAAGCTGGTGGCAAATTAATATTCAGTAGTAACGCAAATACTTGTCAAGTAGATGATCCTGATGGTTCAAAAAGATATCTTTATCCAAAGGAAATCATATTTGAAGAGAGAAAAGAAAAACTAGCCGGTGGAAAAAAGAATAAACGACATAAAACTAAAAGGAATAAAAGTAAAAAGAATAAAACCAAAAAGCGGAAAATGATAAGAACGAAAAGGACATAAAATAAAAAGCTAGAAATACTTTATATTTTTTTATAATTCTAATATATACTAAAATGCAAAACCCACAATTAAGTTCAAATGGAAGAGTAGACATAAATGGTCCTAGAACCCAAGACTTATTTCAAATGTATGACAAGATTCCAGTAAATCAATGTGCAACCTTTAGAAATCCCACTGAAGGTCTATGGGACAATACTCAATTATCTAGTGCTTTCTTCTCAGGCCACAATATTTGCACTATTCAAAACGGTATTCGTGCTGGTGTCTACGAGAGATCAAATGGTAGGTTTGTCATAGGAAATCAAGATGAAGACACATTGAAAATCATTATGCGCTCTGTGTTTTTACAACACGCGGCAAATCAGCTTACAAATGTAAAAGAGCAAGTGATGCAGCTTAATAAGATTGTCTGGGATTATTGCATTCCTCAGGTGTATGGTGAGGCGCAAGGTTATCATCAATACATTATAGATGCGTCAACAATGTATACACCTATTCCGCCTCCAATAATGGCGGACAACAATGATAAGGAACTTATCCTGAAACCTTGGTTCTAAATTGAAAAATATAAGTTACATATTTTGTTACCATTTATGATAACAAAATATTCTCATAAATAATAACAATTCATATCATAACTTCCGACCAGCGTCTCTTTAAGCCCTTTTGCCAATATATTATATTCCCGGCCATTCTTATGCAGCGGACTTTGCGTTATAATTTTGGTTACAAATGCATTTTCAATCTTATTATAACCAAAAGAACACGCAAAAACCCGCGAGTCAGTGTATGCAAGGTTTTTTTCACAAAAGTGTTTCCGATTTTCGATTTTGGACATTTTTTTTGTCCAATTTTCAAAACCCAAAATACTTTTCGACAAAAAGTTATGCAAAAATGGCTTGTGAGCTTTTTGCTCTCATTTGCATTTTTTGTTCAAAAAAATCGTGAGCATATTATTTTTTGATTTTTTCGGGAAAAGAATTTAGGGATTTTTTATGTAGTCTAATTATACAATAAATGACTACATTTTTGGGAAAAATTCAAGACCAATATATTTGTGATTGTTGTAACCTGAAAACCAATAACAAAAAAGATTTCGAGAAACATAAATTGACAGCAAAACATTTGAAGGCAATAAATGGCAAGAATTTATGCGTGTTAAATGGGGACAAATTTAAAAATATCCCATTAGCTTGTCAGTGTGGTAAAATGTATAAACATCACTCAAGTTTATGGAAACATAAAAAGTTATGCATAAATAAAAATACTCAGAGCGAATTAGATATGGTTCAAAATATGAGTGATAAAGAACTAATTATGTATTTACTTAAAGAAAATAAGGAATTTAAAGAACTTATATTGGAGCAGAGTAATAAAATGTTTGAACAAAGTAATAAGATGCTTGAATTAGCTGCCAAACCTACCAATATTATAAATAATACAAATTCAAACAATAATAATAAACAGTTCAATTTGCAAGTCTTCTTGAACGAGAAGTGCAAAAATGCTATGAATATGAGCGAGTTCCTAGATACTATTCAAATCGAAGATGACGACTTTGAAAATATCGGCAAACTCGGATATATACAAGGAATATCTAATATTTTCATAAAAGGACTTAAAGACCTCGATGAAACCTTGCGCCCTCTACATTGCAATGATATCAAACGAGAGACACTCTATATCAAAGACAATGATGTTTGGGAAAAAGACGATAACAAACACAAAATCAGAAATGTAATCGCTATTATTGCCCACAAGAATTTCAAATATATTCCTGTATGGCAAGAAGCAAACCCTAGCTCTTTCGATGTAACTAACAAAAAAAACGACTTATATATGAAAATTGCCAATCAAGTTACAACGGCTATTACTCCAGATGATGAATCCGGAATCAATAAAATAATTCGAAATGTGGCAAATAAAGTTCTTATCGATAAAGAAGGGGCTCTTTCAACATCCGCGTAATTACCTTGTGAAATACTTTTTCTCTCGAGGTTGTACTTCTTTGAAAGTCAAAAGATGTCAAAATTTAGGTTGTAGGAGCTTTGCACCACTCTATAAATAGGTCCTTTATTCTATAAAGCATCAGCAAAAAAGTTTTTGAATGGGTACAATAAAATAATATTTATAAACCTTCGCACTTTTCAAGTGCGTGGTAACAGTTGTCTTTGTCACTGATAAAAGCCGACTGCGTCGGCGATTTAATTGTGCAAAGGCGTAAAATTAATAATAAATTTTTTAATACATTTTTATTATTAATTATGCGTCTACTAGAGCCAGTTTCGATTTCTTTACTGTCTTCTTCTTCGGCGCCGATTCACCCAACATAATTCGCTCCCGCTCCTCCTTGTACTTGCCATACTCTTGCTCCAACTTGTTCAACTCACCAAACCACATTTGCTGAATGGTTTGTGATTGCACACTCGTCAATTCTGCTGTCTTATCTCCGTGTTCCTTCAACAATTTGGCAACATTCTCCTCTGTTACACTATCCATCGGCATTCGAGTCAAATATTTGTAATCTTCGTCATCATCCATAATATCGTAACCCTTTGCCTTTAACATCGTAACAACTTCATCACGCTTCTTCCTTCGCAAATCAATAGTTCCATCCAAGTTTTCTTTGATATATTTCGACTTGTTCGATAGCAAACACAATTCTTTTGTGAGAGCATCAATAAGATAATTCTTTCTGACTTGAAACAACTGCAAACGCGTGTCAAAATAATCATCAATAATTTCTACAACATTCGAATATTTCTTCAACTTGTCATTCGCATCAAACAAATGCATATTTGTCGTTGTGTTCGTCGTGAACAACTTGAATTGCTTCTCAAGCCCATTGCATCCATTATCCAACTTTAACGCCTCCAACTCATCCAATTTGCCCTTTTGAAGCGTAATAACAAAATCAACCGTTGTATCTTTGCTCATATCGTCATAATCCTTGACAATTGGAATCGTCTTCTTGCCATTCTTGTCCGTCGTCTCCGCAAGAGACTCCAAATATTCCTTGAAATCATCCGTCCAAGTTCCAACTGGCAATTCAGTAATGCGGATTTTATCAACACCCATCTTTTCATACTTTCCACGAATCAAATATTTACTTTCAGAAATCTTGGTTACACTACCAGCGAATCCTTCGTAATAAGGCGCGAATTCTGTGGGTACAGCCTTCAAATGCTCATCGACCAACTTGGCCTTCAAATACTGGATAATCTCGAGCGGATTATAAGACATAATGTCAGTGCTGAATCCAGTACCAATACCCTTGGAACCATTCACCAAAATCATCGGAATAATTGGCGCATAAAACAAGGGCTCTACAGGAAAACCATCATCATCCAAATACTTCAAAATCTTGTCATCTGCCTCCTGATAAATGCATCGAGTAATCTTCGACAATTGTGTGAAAATATATCTTTCAGATGCCGAGTCTTTACCACCCGCCAATCGCGACCCAAACTGACCATTTGGCATAAATAAGTTGATATTATTGGAACCTACAAAATTCTGTGCCATTCCAACAATTGCTGCATTCAATGATGCCTCACCGTGATGATACCCCGAGTGTTCCGATACATAACCACTGAATTGTGCAACCTTGATTTCTGAAGTGAGACCCTTCTTGAAAGCCGCATACAAAATCTTGCGCAACGAAATCTTGAGCCCATCCATCAAGTTAGGAATACTGCGGTCACAGTCGTATTTGGAGAAGTGAATGAGTTCCTTGTGGATAAATTCCTCATAAGGAACATTATCCTTACTCGTATCTAAATAACTTTCGCGGTCATAATCTTCTAGCCATTCCTTTCTATCATCGGCTCGCTTCTTGTTGAAGACCATATCAACCGCATCATCACTTGGCTTTCCACTATGCTCAAAACCGACGAGCTTCTTCTTCTCAAAGTACTCGCGGAATTCCTTGCCAGTACTAGTACCTAGACCTTTGTAGTACTTGATTTTCCAACCCTTAGTATCATTATCTTCCTTCCAAGATTGATATTCACCTTCATTGTAAAACACGAGTTCTGCAGTTCCCTTTTTAGCCTTCAAAATAGGCGTGTTCATAAAACCAATGAATCCCGGAATTTGTGCGAGACTTGGCCACTCGGATTGGAACAAGTTGATTCCTAGACCCTTGATATGACTTCCATCCAAATCCTGGTCAGTCATAAAGAGAACCTTGCCATATCGCAATGATTTCTTGACGCACTCCATCGACTTGTACTCTTTGCCGGTTTCCAAACCCAGAATCTTCTTGATTTCAGCGATTTCCTTGTTTTCGGCAATCTTCTTGACTTGCTCACCACGAACATTGAGAATCTTACCCTTCATCGGATAAACACCAATCGTGTTTCTATCTTCAGACGATAATCCAGAAACGATACCAGCCTTGGCTGAATCACCCTCACAGAAGATGATAATACAATGACTCGACTTTTCAGTGCCTGCCCAGTTTGCATCAATCAGCTTTGGGATACCGCGAACATTCTTGGTTTTGGAACCATCTGTCTTCTTTGCAGCCTTGTTTTCTTTGACTTCTGTCAAAGCACAAGCTGCATCCATCACACCCATCTTGGCAATCTTCTCAATGAATTTTTCGGAAACGGTACATGAAGAGCCGAACTTCGACGACGGCGTGTTCATAAAATCCTTGGTCTGACTATCAAACGCAGGATTCTCAATGTCACATCGCAAGAACAAAATGAGCTGTTCCTTAATCGCATTTGCATTTACAGCCACCTTCTTCTTCTTTTCAATATAAGCCACGAGCTTCCTAGTAATTTGCCCTAGAATATATTCAACGTGCTTTCCACCCTTGGCGGTATGAATGCCGTTGACAAAACTGACTTGCACAAACTCGTGAGAAGGCGACAATCCTACTGCATATTCCCAGCGTTCACCACCTTCCTCATATGCACGCTTCGTGTCCTCCTTTCCACCAATGTACAAATCAATGTATTGCTGAAAATTCTTGACGGGAATAACTTGTGAGTTGTACTTTACCTTTAGCGACTTATCGGTAACAGCCGCGACATCATAAACACGCTTCTTCAAGAGAGAAATGATGTCAGGGCTCAAACCAGTAATTCCAAGTCGAGCATAATCGGGCTTGAAAACAATCTTGGTATAAGGCTTGCCCTTGCATTTAGTAATTGTTGGCTTCTCAATGATATCCAAATTATTCCGGAATTCCTGAGTGTACTTGAGTCCACGAATATGGTCAATGGTTTCAATGTAACCGTAGGTGGACCAAATCAAAACCAACTTGAATCCAAAGCCGTTCTTCCCACCAACGATTTTTTTCTCCGTCTTGTCATAATTTGTCGATGTTCTCAGATGACCAAAAATCATCTCAGGAATCCACAATTTGTACTCGGGATGTTGTGCGACATCAATACCGTTGCCATCGTTAATCATAATAATGGTTCCATCTTCTTGAATAGCTACATCGATGTAAGTAACTGGCAGTGAATTGGGTGTACCTTCAGCAATGGCCTTTTCCATACGAATAGCGTGGTCACGACAATTTACGATTCCCTCATCAAAGAGTTTGAAAAGCGCAGGTATATAATGAATATTGCGCTCACAAATGCGAAGTGAGTCTTCACTGAGTACCCAAACATCAGATTCAACTTGCTCGACAGAACCGATGTAAGTATCGGGATTATCAAGGATGTGTTGTTTATCAGTCTTTTGTTGATATTTATCAGCTAGCTTGATTTCAGCGGCGTTCATTCTTCTACTATGATTTATTATTTTGTGTTTAAATGTCTTTCAATTTTTAAAAGAAATCTACTTTTTTTTAAAAGAAGATATTATATGACTTCAATATCGAATGCTGCTTATTTTGGACCCGGAGGAGTCACTACAGTTACTCGACAAATTATAAATCGGCAATACTTAACAGGTGGTCATCCACAATGTTTATGTGTTCCAGCATCAAGTAATAAAAAAGTGTTATCTAATGCAATTTACAATGAAAATGGAATAATAATAAAACCAGAAATAATAAAAAATATGGATTTAGTACAAACACAGAATGAAAGAATTGCAACAATAATAAAATATTCCCCAGGCGGAAGAGTGCAATATGGAAATCCGTGTTCAATTAAACCAACAACATTTTTAGGAAGAACAGAGGGTCAACCCGGAGGAATCATTTGTCCGCTTAAAAATAAGTTTTGATGGCGCGTTTGTATATTTAGCAATAAAAATGCATAAAATATTATTTTCTAGTAATATTTTATAATGACTCGTTACACAAAAAACGCACACGGACATTACTTGATTCACGGGCACAAGTATGAAATTTTGGAAGGTTCCAGAGCCCAAGTTATGCACGGAACTGCCTACAAGACCAGCGGTGGATTGAAGAAGAGCGATTTACTTCAAAACAAGAATGGACGAATTGTTAGCCGAAAGAAGCACGCCACTGCCAAGAAGGAACGACGCCTTGTTAAGGCTGGTTATGGAACCAAGAAGGGACACTTTGGTGCCGTCAAGCTTGCTTCTCACTCTGGCAAACATAGGTCCAAGAAGATGCGGTCCAAGAAGATGCGCGGAGGATATTCTGCTGGAAACAATGTGAACCCCGAAATGGTTCCTGAAGGAGGAATGGGTGTAGGAACTGCCGCATTTGGTTCGGGACCCGCTCCTTACCATTTAGGTGGTAAGCGCAGAAGGGGAAAGAAGGGACACCGCGGTGGTTCCAATCTTTCGGACAGTTTAAAAAGTGTTGTTTCTAGCACTTTGAACGCCACTAAATCCGCTGTTGCTGTTCTTCCTCATCCTACAAACCTTGTTAGCTCACCCAAGTAAATCCTTGGTTCCCTGCTAGAGATACCAAGACGGCGATATAAATTTTTCATATTCGATATAATTTGACATAGTTGAATACAAATACTTTTCAAAATAGCGTTTACTTACAATATATTTGCTATTAGCTTTATTTTTCTGAAAATAAAAATCATACGCTTCATCGAATGCAATGAGTGTATGATTATTTGTAAATAGACTTGCTGTATGATAATGTTCTTTCAAAGAATTGAGAGAATTATAAATATCTGTGTTTTTGTCCCACATATTGCAAGTGATACCCATAATATATTTATTATCCACAACTTCTACAATGGGAAAGAAATGATTCAAAATTTTAAGAACATCGGATTCTGATATGACACCATTCGAAAGTGATAGTGCCGAATTTTCAGTTGTTGTCCATTTTTTAAAAAGTACACACAACTCATCGAGTTCAAACTCATTGTCGTTTTCCGAAGATGTGTAAATTGTCTTCTCCCAAAATTGAATAAAATCTTGTATACACGGCAAATATTTACTTGTTACATTAAAGAAAGTATCACTAGATTCATCAAAAGAGTAACGCTCCTTTAGCAGACTCTTTAATTGATTTTGGTAAATGGCACTAGGGAGAGAAAAGTGGGAAATAAAAAGTTTCCAAATGTATTGCATATTTTTCCATGAAATAGATAATTTGGATTTTGATTCGGAAGTCAAAGATTGTGTAATATCTTGTATAGAATGCTCACAAAACTTATCAAAGATAGAGGATGTCGTATTGTTTTTCAGAAAAAGTGTATAAGATTTTAAATCTTCATCATTTACATTGTTATGAATAAAATTTTCTGAATTTTCAAATCGTTGTGAATAATGCGCTGCAACACATATAAAATCGATGCCATATTTTGAAAGCATATTACGCCATATATCCACGGACATTGTATCCTTCATTTTTATAAGACGGCAATTTTCATAACTATAATTTTCGTGATATTTAGTAACGAAGTTGCTTGTAATGTTGGAAAATCCAGTATAAATATATGCCATATTTTCAACATCCGCCAGATATTTTTTGGTTTTGGGTTTAATAAGATAAATTATATCACTATTAGTATTCTTTTTTAAAATATTATCACCTATAATAGTCAAAAAATATTTGGCTTGATTCTTGTCAGAGAAAATGGAAGGATGTAGAAGCGAGAGAACACTTTGAATAGTGTCGGATTCAGGTATGGACTTAAAAAGATGTCGGTCTTTGATTTGTTTAATCACATTAATTTTTGTGCGAAACTTCCATTCAGCGAGTTTTTTATCTTTAGAAATTGTCATAAGTAGTTGATGATGAATAATGTCTTCTTTAACAGGTGTATAATTTTTTCCATCATAAAAGAAGAAGCAGCTATTATTTGGAAGATAATAATATTGATTTTCACTAAGAAAGACTTGAATAAATTGTTGATGTTCATGAGTTAAAACATCATTACGAATAACGCGTTTTTCGTGATTTTTGCATTCATTTTCTAATGTAGAAGGTAAAAGATTTGTAATATGAAAATGAAGTCGTTGTTTCATATATTCATTGTCCTTGTATTTTTCAAATAAATCATTAATGATTACATGATAATTATCTAGAGGTTCCATTTAAAAAGTTTAATAAATAAGTTTTTAAATATATATATAAATTATATATTAAATAATGTATGTAATATTACAGACAGCGCAAGCTCCGTTGCAAGTGCCTTTTTGTTCAACAGCACTACCATCACCTCCAGGTGGTATGGGTTGGTTAAGAACCGGAATTAATCCAAATTATATTTATAATATTAGTGGAGTTGGACAATCTGGTACAAGTTCTCAAAATGGTGTTTATTATTCAGTAACTGGTATTTTTCCATCAGTATTGAAAAATCAAAAAGGGACTTTAACTGCGACTAATACACTTAATGGAACATATTTTGGTGGTGTACCGTACCCATTACCACCTGATATTGGATTAAATACATCAAGCAAAATTGTGTTTGCTGATTATGCTGTAGATTTGGCCGGTACTAATATTAATCTGCAAGTTACAGTAGTAGACGCAAACACAGGACAGTCATATGTAAATCCTGCAATAGCTTGGAATTTTCCAGGTCACACTTAAAATAAATATATTTTTAACTTATTTATTAAAGAATATTTTTATTTTTTTGTGTGACGGCGTTTCGCAGTTTTTTTGCGATATTTTCTTGATTTACGACTTTTGCGCGATTTCTTGGATTTTCTTGCACCACCATCAACATCTGACAAATTTTCTTGGACTTCTCCGGGAGATCTAGGAGACCTAGGTGAAGAAGTAGAAGAAGATGGCATATCAGAAACGAAACTTTGTAAACCAGCTTCATATTCTGCAGGAGTAATCATCATTTTCAAAATGTCTATATCTGAAAATTTATCTAAATCAATTGTTTTATTTTCTTCAAAAAACTCTGTAAGTTTCTGTTGCATTTTAAATGCACTGCAATTTTTTGTAGCCAAATTAGAACTATGAAAAATTCCAGGAGGAATTGGTTTTGTAACTTTCCCTGTATGCAAAATTTTACAATAGTTCTCTAAAATTCTAAATGCCTTACTTACCGCTTTGTGTGTAATATGTGGAATCTCTCTTTTTGAATAATTTTTTTGCATATGTTCATAGATGCCGTTAATAACCTTGTTCTTCTTTTCTCTTGTAGATTTTGCAATAAGCTCGCTCATTTGTTCTTCCGCTGAATATGCAGACATTATATATTTTATTTATATAAAAATTATAAATGCGTTAAAATAATTAATTTAACGCATAAGTATTTAAAGATTTGTAAAAAATAAATATAAAATGTCAAATTCTTTGAAAAATGCTTCACCAGAAAATAATGTGTTGACTATAAAAACAGTGCAAATTGCGCCCTTTAGAACTCTTATGACGGCACTTAAAGATATTCTTTTAGAGACAAATATTTCATTTCAACCCGATGGAATAAGAATTATTAATATGGACAAGAGTCACACGATTTTGGCGCATTTATATTTAGCCGCGCAGAATTTCGAGTTTTATGAATGCAAAAAGGAAAAAATTATTATTGGTGTGAATATGTTTCATTTATTCAAGTTAATCAATTCAATTGACAATGATGATACTCTGACAATTTATATTGAGAATTCAGATTATGTTGATGGTATTGTATCACATTTAGCGCTGCGTTTTGAAAACGGGGAAATCAAGCAATGTAAGACGCAAAAGTTGAGATTGATAGAACCAGACCAAGAAGAGTTGGAATATCCTGATGTAAAGTTTTCATCGATTATCAACTTACCTTCGGCGGATTTTCAAAAGATTATTCGAGATTTATCAGGAATATCTGAGAAACTTGAAATAAAGTCTGTTGGGAATGAATTAATTTTCAAGTGTTCTGGACAGTTTGCATCCGCCGAAATCAACAGAGCCGAATCTGACGGAAGTATGGGTTTTATTCTAAAACAAGATTCATCTAAGGTGATTCAAGGCGAGTTTTCTTTGAAAAACTTGGGATATTTTATCAAGTGTACAAATCTATGTTCTCAAATCGAGGTTTATTTAGAGAACGATTTACCTCTTGTGGTAAAGTATGATGTAGCCAGTCTGGGTTCAATCCGTTTGTGTCTTGCACCGTTGCCTTCATCCTAAAAATCTACTGTTTTAAGCGAATAAAAAAATGAAAAATAATGACATATTATATAACAATATGTCATTTTTAATATCAAAATTTTTATCTAGTTCAACTAATAAAGATAATTTCAAAAGATTTTCAAGAAATTATTCAGATTATTTAGCACAGAAAAATTGCTGTACTCATAAATATCCTGGACAACAAGGTAACGATGGACCAACTGGTTTTAGTGGGCCCACCGGAGCCTATGGACAGACCGGGATAGTCGGGAGTCAAGGTACTATGGGTCCAACGGGTCTTAATTGTACAGGTCCAACTGGGCCTGCTGGACCCGCGGGTTTGGCAGGATTACTATCAACTGGGGCAACCGGTTCTACAGGAGTTACTGGATATTTCAGTCCATTTGCTACAGATGCATCATATGTCTTTAGATTAAGTCCTACAGGCGCAACAGGTTCATATAATATTACACCAGACACAACCTTTTCTTGGACAACAAACCCTTATGGTCAGTCATTTGTTAGTTTACCATCAAACCGCACAGATATTAGTTTAAATACTTTTTTGGGAATAATTCCTCCAATTTCTACAATGTATGACATATATAACAATAAATACCAAGTTATAATTTACAATGGCTCTACTAATGGAGTAGATGCATCTTTTACAATGCAAAATATAGGTAGCGGAAGTGGTGGATATGTAAATATGTGTTTGATTGGTGGTGGAGGCGGTGGTGCTGGTAATGCTAGTAGCGGAGGAGCTGGAGCAGGTCAATTAATGTTTGTCGATAATTATTTAATGTCCAACGGAACATACCACATTAAAGTTGGTGCTGGAGGTCCAGGAGGCGCATTTGGCTTAAACGACGGCCAAGATGGCAGCGCTACCATTTTGACAAATTCGGCGGGGACAATATTATTTTCCTCTGCTGGAGGTCGAGGTGGGGTTGCTAATGCTGGAGCCAGAAATGGAATGACAGGGACTTATAATATATACCCAAACACAACAAATTTGCCCAAAGGTACTTCTTCTGCTGGAGGTGGAAATTCTACTAATATTAGTGGTGGAACAGGTACAACAATAAATTATCAAGATGTAATAGTTCCTGGAATTAATTTACCAGCTCAAGTGTGGTCGTATGGATATGGGGGGGGAAATGGCAATTCAAGCGGAGTAGGTTATGGCGGCGGAGGCGGAGGCGCTGGTGGCCCAGGTTCGGATGCGTCATCAAATAGTGGAGGAGGAGGTGGAAAAGGTGTGGTTATTTATTTTGATTCTAGTTATGGAAGAGCCGTTTGTGGAGGTGGAGACGGAGGCGGGTCAATGATAAATTATAATAATCCTCCTTACAGTGCAAGCGCAACTAATTTATATAGTTATGGGTATCCTAGTCTATATTCTTATGGAGCTGGAACAATAACTCCTGGACCCAGAGATGCCTCCGCAAACACTGGTTCTGCGGGTGCACCAGGAAATGGTACTTCGGTTGCTGGCGGAGCAGGTGGTTCAGGTTTGTTTATGATTCGATATAAATTATACTCATAAAATTTAGTATCTGATAAAAATATAATAATATTTAAAACAATATATTATTATACCATTATATATTAATGTCAAGTTATTCACAATATTTAGGTGCGCAAAGATGTTATCAATTAAATGGATTAGGGCCTCAAGGAATTCCAGGCAATCAAGGCCCAAGAGGCGCAATTGGACCCCAAGGAAATACAGGTTACACTGGTCCAACTGGACCAACTGGACCAACAGGAAGAAGCTGCAGAGGAAGCACTGGTCCTCAGGGCCCACAAGGAGCTCAAGGAACTGTTGGTGGTTCCTACTTATTAACTGGTTCTACTGGTATGCAAGTAACAACAACAACGGTTAATTCTCAAACAATAGCAGCAATAGGTTTAGCAAGTTATGGTGCAGCTGGAAGTTTTAATATTAATCCAAATAGTTATTACAATATACAGACAGATGGTTATGGTAGGGCAATAGTTAATTACAGAAGTGGAATATCTTTATTAAATATTAGTCCCGGAACTTATTCATCAGGACAGTTTACAGACTCGTACGGAGTTGAATATATATACTATGATTTTAGTGCAAACACATCATTTACTGTAAATTATACTCCAGGCTATTCGAATGGAATAGTGAGTTTGTTATTTGTAGGAGGAGGTGGTGGAGGAGCGGGATATAACAATACAGATGCAAGTGTTAATATTTCGGGTTCACTATATAAAACAGGTTCTAGTGGAGCGAGTGGAGGTGAGGTGCTTCTCGTTGATAATTTTCAGGTTACAAACGGACAAACATATTATATTAGTATTGGGCCAGAAGGAAGTGGAGGTTCTACTGGAAACCCGGGCTTGGATGGTTCATCAACAATATTGTATCTTGATTCAAATGGAGGAACAAAATTATTTTCCGCGGCAGGTGGAAGAGCCGGACAAATTAAATACACAAGTCAATCAGCAGTAAACGGTATGACTGGTTCGTCGAGATATCCAATTGCAAATCCAACATTATTAACATCATCCGGTGCTGGTTCAGTTCCAACAACAGCAAGTGGTGTGGTTCAAACTGTTAATACACCAGGAATAGGTCTAAATCTTCCTTATGGAACCGCAATAACACCTTACATAAATTCCAATGTTGCATCTTTTTCTCCTGGTTATAATCCAGGACCGGTAGTATGGTCATATGGAAATTCAGGAGGAGCGGCAGATTTAAGTGGAAATGCTGGTGGTGGCGGTGGAGCTGGAGGTGCAGGAACGGCGGGTTATTACACTTCTTCTGGAACTTATAAGTACAATGGTGGTAATGGAGGCAGCGAGCTATATGTATATTTTGATAGCTCTAGTTATCCAGTGTCAAGCATAACAAATCCCACAAATAAAGGCGGACTTGGTGGTGGTTCCGGAGGCTTGCCTGTTCTTCACGATTCCGATGCATCGTGTGGATTATCTGGAGGTGTTAATACTGGTGTAAGTGTAATTGGTTCAACGCCAATAGCAGCACAACCAGGAACAGGATGCGCTGGTGCAAACTCTACGGTTAATGGAGGTAGTGGTTCAAAAGGTGGTTCTGGTCGATTTATTTTAAGATATCAAAGTTACACATAAAATACCATTTTTCAAAAAACAAATATAAATATAAATAGGATAATTACTTATATTTATGGACAATAACAATCCATTTTTAATAGATATAGAAGAAAAAGAAGAATACACCATCGACGACTATATAAATATTCACAATCAACTTAAAGAAAAAGATATAGACCCACTTTTAAGAGAGTTGTATTCATATAAAAACAGTTTTTATGATTACGCCGATTTTAAAGGGCGTTGTACTACGGGTTTCAGACAAAAACTGATAGATGAAACTGCACTAGTTTTACCCGAAAAAAACCTATATAAAATCGGAAATCCTTCTAATTCTAAAAATTGCATTGTGTGCTGCACTCCTTTTGCGAGAGAAAATACCGAATTTGATAAAAATATTGACAGTAAATCTAGATATATAGCTTCACAACAAATAATTAAATCGCTGGAAGAAGTAGGTTATAATGGTCATTTTTATCTTTTCAATGGAGGTTTTCCAAACCCAAGCGGTAAAGAAATGAAATATGTGGGAGTTCCATATTGCTTTAAAATATTTATGATGCTGGAAGCGAAAAAACTAGGTTTCGAAAAAGTTATATGGATTGATTCGGGCTGTTATGCAATAAATAATCCACAAAGATTGTTTGATATATTGGATTATCAAGAAACAGTTTTTTTAAGTCTAAATGGTAATAATAATTATGATGCAATGGTTTTTCAATCAACAATCAATTTGTTGAATTTAATAACTGATACCAATTTACACGACGCTTCTTATGTGTTGACAATTGTATTTGGATTAAATATGAAATCTGAAATGATAGGAAGAGTAATTGAAGAATATTATGAAATGGTGGAATTTGGGCTTCCATTTTTGTCTATTTTTCCAGAAGAAATTGTGTTGACAGCATTGTTTAATAAACCAGAATATAAGCATTTAATATATTACACAGCTGAATCAACGCTTCTTCAAATACACGAAAAGGATAAACCTATGGAATCGGCAAAAATGGAAGGGTATTATTTTTTACATAGAAAATACAAGGAGTCTTCGTGACATAATTAACCATACATTTCTCTCATTTCCGAATAAGTCATATATCTACCAGTCTTTTCAACAAACTCTTTTTCTCCATCCTTCATTATTTTTGCAAGTGCTTCTTGCATCTGTGGTCCTGTATTAACTGTAGTTTCTGAAAAAAGTTTCTTTACCTTTTCTTCTCCCTCTTTCTCCAACTTTTTTTTCAAGTTATTCAACTTTTCTGAATCCATAATAAATATATTGAAATAATCTATTTAATATATTTATTGTTTTATTGTTTTCTTTTTTATTGATTGTATTTTACCAAAGAATCAATGTATTTTTTATCATAAATAGCAATTTTTGTTGTTCTATCCCAAGTACTGTAAGGTACAATAATGCGGTCTTTTTCAACCACCAATCCAATGCAATATTCGATGCATTCACCTTCAAATTTAAATGGTGCAGAATAACGAAGTAATTTCATTGACTTGTCAAAAACAACAAACATATGATAATAATGCCTTGGTTGTTCATAAGAAACAATGTGAGTTATAAACCAAATTTCATTATTGAATTCTGTGCCACTGGATGAACCACGCATATGTTTAAATATTTTGGGCAAGTCATCTACTTTTCTTACCAAATCCAATGACTTCTTCTCCTTATTTAATCTGCATAAATGCAATGGATACCATTTATAAACAACAAGTGCTTCATTATCCACATTAACAAAGACCCAATTTTTCTCACAATCAGAATTTGAAAAACTAGGTTTGACTTCTACAGCTTCCATATATTGCATATTCTTATTGTATATCCCGCTAGATATACCAATATTTCCATTTTGATGCAAACTAGTTCCCATAAAAAAAACATCAGCATCAACATCGGCATCAACAACGGCATCAGCATTTTTGGCAAAAATTCGCACATCTTCTACACCTATATATCTTCTATCATCAAACGGAGAATCGATCAACTTTTCTTCCACAATTTCAAAGTCCCTCGTAAATTTAATGTATTTATTTATAGAAATAATATAATCATCACAATCATGATAGTACCCATTCGAATCAATAGTATAATTTACCAAACGCATATTCATCAAATACCCTTCACCGTGTGGATTCGGAATAATAGATGACGAAGATGACTTGAATACGCGTTCTTTATTAGCAATTTGATGGTTTATTGTAGTGCAAAAATCCAAATTTGCGTCATGTTTCAATATATCCTTGTAAAATTTCATATTTGACAATAAATTATCTACAAGGTGCTGCTCATTACAATGATTGAAAACTGTAATGGCTTCATTATTGATGTTTTTGATTCCCAAATAACAGGCCAAAATAGTCATCTCATATTCAAGCTTATAGGTGTACATATCATTATTTAAAAACAAGTAGTTATCCTTATCGTGCGCTATTTTCAAGACATCTTTCGCCATTTTGTAAAAGCCATTCGCGACTCGACATTTATTCAAAATTCGATAATGTTGTATAATCTCATAGAGATTTTCTAAACGATTCGGCAAAAGATCATAACCATCCAACCAGGCAGAAATCGCCAATTCAATTTTTCCCAAATTCTTATATGACATTCCCATTCTATAATAACTATACCAGACCTCTTGGTCCCATCCGCCTATTTCAATGCGACGCTTATATGTTTCGATTGCATCTTCATATTTACCATTGTCAAAATAGCTATTAGCCAAGTAAAAATGATATCTATCACTATTCGGATTTTCTTCAATACCGCCTTTAAGCAATTTAATATCTCTATCATATTTGTCCGACTTTGCTCCTCCATCACCAATATCGCGAATAAATAATGTTGATTTATCAAAATTCATAGTCGTATTTTGTGGAGGAGTGGAAATATATTCGTGTGTGACACCAATGTACAAATAACTACCATTATTTCTTACTATACGCATATTATTATAATAAAAATCATCTGTACCCTGTAATATCATAAAAGAATCGTGACTTTTCAAAATTGTTTTATCAAAACCAGGTTTTATTTCCAAAACCATATCTGCATCCAAAAATAAAACATAATCTGACATACCAATACAGCACTGAAGTGCAAAATTGCGATTGTGTGCAAAATCAACAAATGGCTCTTCAACTATCTTTCCATGTATATTTTTTTTTTCAAAATATTCTCTAATAATGTCTTTGGTATTGTCTGTAGAACCAGTATCGCAAATACAATAACAATCAATAATAGATACTACAGAATCGAGCAATCTAGTAATAATTCGACTTTCATTTTTAACAATCATATTTAAACATAAAGTGGGATTCGGGTCTGAATCTATTTCTTCGATGGTCATACGCATTTTTAATATTTAAAATAATCAAAGTATTTTTAAGTTGTAACAAACAGTAATTAATTAATGCATATTTCTGTTGTTTAAAATGTTTTTCCAAACACTCATACGGTTTTGTGCAATTTGTTTTAACAAATAATCTTGTTTCAATGCATAATCAGTCAATAAAAGTCCATCTGTTCTATGTTTAAAAACTCGGTTTTCAAATAAATCGCAAGCATTATCAAATGCAGTTTCAATATTTCCATTTTGTCTATTCATATTATAAATCATACAACGGTCAAAATCATAAGCAGTTAACAAATCCGCCTCTCTAACAATATGATAAGCTGGTTGATATTCATGTAAATTTGGGAATCCATTTTTTTTTACAGTTGAATATGACATAGTCCCAATAATATGCTTTATAACTGTAATTTCTTCAGGCGATACTTTGTGAGTATCACCCAAAAAAACAGAAATCTCATTAATTCCTGTATCTTGATTCACATATTTTTTATCACACATATCGTGAAGTATAGATGACACGCAAATAATTTTTTCGTGTGATTTGATATATGGTATTTTTTTCAATTCATCATTATAAATATTGTGCGCAAAATGAAGAACATTCATACTATGAGATAACCCATGTGATTCATCAATGTTATATTTTTGTGTCATTAATAGAACAAAATGGAATATTTTTGAAAAAAGAGATGAAGTCATTTTATTATTAGGAGAGAAATTTTTATATTATATTCCACATTGTTTTTTTGTCAGTGTAATATAAATGGCTGAAACTAGATTTAATAGCGACCCTTGCAGAATATCAAAAAAATTGCAACAGATGACTGACCAGGGAAGATATATTTTAAATATGCCAGGAAATGGCGAACATCCTGCATATATGGCTGATCCTCAAATAATAATACAAAAATGGGGTGCAAATTTGCGAACAAATTCTATTAATTTGGAAAGTGAACTGCTAGGTGTAAACAGACCATTAAGTAAAGATTGTTTAGGAAAAGATGAATATCAGCGTTTTGACTTCAAATCGCGCGCTATACAGTATCCAGTTTGCTCTAATTTAACAACTGAACAATCAAGAACAATTATGCCGGCGTGGACTGCTAGAGACCTAGAGCAAGTGGATTGGTATTATCCTCCGTTGAATCCTCAGGAGAATACATGTATGCCATTTCAAAATAATTTGAATACACGACTTTTAGAGAGAGACTATTTTGTGGCCAAGGTACCGTGCAATTTATCTAACGACTATACACCTTTACCGACAAATATAGTAAGAGGTGGTTATGTTGGTGGACCAAATACTTGTGCGCAAACGGCATCTTGTTCAAAAATGTAAAAACGCAAAATAAAACAAAAACCAAAAAACACGAATAAAGTATTGTATAAAAAATAAAATACTTTATATATATATTACCAATGGAAATCGCCATACCAATGATAGCATTAGGAGGAATGTATGTAATAGCAAATCAGCCCCCATCAAATAGTAGTTCAGCACAAAAAGCGCGATTAGAAAACGGATTAAAAAGGATTCAACAAGAGGAATTTACAAATATGGGTGCTCGCAAAACATTGCCGAATACAAATATTCCTCCTCAAAATTATCCCGTTACAAATTTAAATGAACTAGTCGATACTGTACAAAACTATGAAAATCCAAATGCGGCTACAGATAAGTATTTTGACCAGAATTATTACGAGAGAAGAGAAAACGCCGGTAAAAAAGTGAGCAATGATATTCAACAAATATATTCTCTCACTGGAAATTATTTAGACAGCAAAGAATTCAAGCACAACAATATGGTTCCTTTTTATGGAGGAAAAATCAAAGGGCAAGTTTATGGTGTAAATATGGCTGAAACAATGTTAGATAATATGGTTGGTAGTGGTTCACAAGTAATCAAGAAGATTGAACAAGCTCCTTTGTTTAAGCCTCAAGAAAATATGCAGTGGGCAAATGGAACACCCAATATGAGTGATTTCTTTCAATCACGCGTCAATCCAGGTATGAAAAACAGTAATGTAAAACCGTTTGATTCTGAATATGTTGGTCCTGGGTTAGGTCAAGGTTACACAAGCAATGGCAGCAATGGATACAATTCTGGTATGGAAGCCCGCGATTCGTGGTTGCCCAAAACGGTAGATGAATTGCGTGTAGCAACTAATCCCAAGTTGGAATATTCTCTTGACAATCATCAAGGACCTTCTTATGCAAAAGTTCAAAATGTGGGTATCCTTGGAAAAGTGGAGAAATATCATCCTGATACTTTTTTCATCAATAGTCAAGACCGTTGGTTAACCACCACTGGTCAAGAAAAAGGACAAGCCTTAAGACCCATTCAAGAGGTGCATTACACAACTCGTAATAGTACAGCAGCGCCATACAGCGGTGTAGCAGGTGGCGACAAAAATGCGAGTTATGTGCCTAGTGCCTTTACTGCACCAAAGAGACCAGAGTTGGATGTAAATGATGTACCAGCGTCGAATGCTGCAAACAGAGGTCCAAGTGAAGATGGTGATGCTTTTATTAGAAGCCACACAGCATATGAGAATAATCGTTCAACAAGTAGGCAAGTTGATACATATCGTAGTTCATTTAGAGGTGCGATTGGTGCTGTTGTTGCACCACTTATGGATGCTTTTAGGCCTACACGCAAGGAAGAATATGGACCCAATATTCGCGTTTATGGTGATGCTGGAACAAATGTGAAGCAGAATTATGTTGTTACTCCCGGAGATATGCCCGCCACAACTATTAAGGAAACGACCTTGTATAGCCCTAATTCTTACATTGGAAATCAGGCTAGTGTTGGTTATGTTTTACACAATCAGCAAGCGGTGGCAAATCAACGCGATACAACAACATGCGGATATGTAGGAAGCGTGGGTGGAAATGGAGCAGCTCGCCAGGGCGAAGTTATTGTGGACGCGGCTTACAGGCAAACTAATAATGACAAGTTGGAAGCAACCCAAGTCAGTTATACTCCTCAAGGAAATACTCAGATTTACAATCAACAAATGAATGTGAATATTGCGCGAATTGACTCTGACCGTGATAATCCAAGAATGTGGGTTCCTAATGCATCGACGGTCTCACAAATGCCCGCAGGGAAGGCGCAAATAGGGCAGATTCGAGGAAAGCAGCAATATGACGAAAATAAAATTGGATGCGAGAGAATTCAACCAGACCTACTTAATGCGTTTCGCTCAAATCCTTATGCACAATCGTTACAGTCCTGGGTGAATTATTAATAAAAAAATGAATTAAAATAGAAAAAACTAATATAAACATTTGACAACATATAATTAAAATGTTGTCAAACTCTTATCCTAAATGCATACATAGTTTGAATAAATGGTTACAAGGATGTCAAAAACGTCAAGATATATACAATAGAATTAGACCACAATTATTCGATGTAACTTTAAGGGATGGGTTGCAGACGATACCACAAGAGCAGCATCAACAATGGACTACACAAGAGAAAAAGAATACATATTATCAAATAAAATTTAATCATAATCCAGAAAATATAGAAATAGGTTCCTTGGCAAATCCAAAGTTATTACCTATATTTTCTGATTCTTTACATTTGTATAAAGAAATAGACGAAGAGTTTCATAATATTTCAAATAAACCAGATGAAAAAATGTATATATTAATCCCAAGCTTGAATATGCTTAAAAAGGCACTTGAACATAATGTGACTAATTTTTCATTTATTACATCAGTTTCCAACGCTTTTCAAAAGAAGAATACCAATAAATCATTGAAAGAAAAAAAGATGGAATTGCAAGAAATGTGTTTTGATTTGGAGAAAAATGCATTTCAAAATAGAAATCACAAAATGACCAATAACAAATTGAAACTTTATATTTCTTGCATAAATGATTGTCCACTTACTGGATTAATAGACAACGATTTTATTGTTCACGAAATTTTGAATTATGGAAACAATTTAAGATTTGATGAATTATGCTTATCTGATACATGTGGAACATTGAAATTTGAAGATTTTGAGTATATTATAGATAATTGTTTATATTTTGGTTTACCGGCCAGTAAATTATCATTACATCTACATATTTCAGAAGACAACTTTATGAATACAAAACAAATAGTAAATTACGCATTTGATAAAAATATAAATAAATTTGATGTTTCTATGATAAAAAGTGGTGGATGCTCAATAACAATAAAAAATGATAAATGCAAGAATAATATGACCTATGAACTTTTTTACAGATTTTTGGTGGAATATATTGAAAAAAAGATTGAAAAAGAGAATTAAATTAAATCAATTCGGTTGAATTCAATATAAAAATACACGACCTATTATAACAATCTATTTCACATCAATGACTCTACAAATTCATACTAATATAATGGACAAATTAAAATACTTTTATGAGATACATAAAATCCCCAATATAATATTTCACGGTTCTTCTGGATGCGGCAAAAGAACGATTGTAAATGATTTCATTAATATTATATACAATAACGATAAGGAAAAAATAAAATCTTATGTAATGTATGTAAATTGTGCTCACGGAAAAGGAATAAAATTTATTCGCGAAGAATTGAAATTTTTCGCGAAAACGCATATACATTCCAATGGTGGTGATATTTTTAAAAGTATTGTATTATTGAATGCGGACAAATTGACTATAGATGCGCAATCCGCGCTGCGCAGATGCATAGAGCTTTTTAGCCATACTACGCGTTTTTTTATTATAGTGGAGGATAAATATAAATTGTTAAAGCCGATTTTGTCGCGTTTTTGTGAAATATATATACCAGAGCCAATGCACAATGGCGTAATTACGAATCTCTATAAATATAATTTGAATGAGACATTTAAAATGAGAACATTAAAAACGCAAAGAATGGATTGGTTGAAAAAAGAACTACAAAAAATATTTTTAGAGAAGGATAGCAAGGACTTGGAGCCAAATTTTATAATAAATTTATCAGAAAAATTGTATCAGAAGGCGTATAGTGGCCTCGACATAATTTATTTATTAGAGTCTCAGCAACAATTTTTGAATTTATCACCTGAAAAAAAATATGAATTAATATTTGTATTCAATAAAGTAAAAAAGGAGTTTAGAAATGACAAATTATTACTAATGTTTATTTTGAATTTTTTATTTATTAGTTCAGATTTTACTTTAGAAAATATTACCTTCATGTAAAATGGATGATTTCAATGTATCAAGTTTACACGAGTCAAAAAATGAATGGGGCTCTAGATTGTTAACAATATTAACTCCATTAATTGGCGAGGGTTTAAAATCTATTTTTGAAGAGGCTGTACATTTATGTAAATCCAATAATGAAATGGACAAGTATTTAATGACATTTCAGAATTTTATAAGTCGAATTCCAAAGTGGAATCCTAATATTATTGAAAATGAGAAAAACAGAATAATAGAGAAAAGTGGTTGTGGTTATTTGGAGGATTTAGTAACTTGTGTTCACATTATTCAGTTAAAGTTATTAACTGCGATTCGAGTGGGTCAGAAGCAGAAGAAGATAGATATAACTATTCCAAAGTTGGATGACTTTATTCATAAAATTTATGTAAATGTTGCGCGAAAGATTTATAAGAATGTATATTTGTTTGAAATTAATATTCCACCACTTCAAGTGCAGAAACACAATCGCGAACTTGAAATTATTATTCAAGAGTGCATATTAAATACTGTGAGAGAAAGCATACCTGTGGAGTCTATTTTGCGTGCATATATGGATGAAACAGTGGAAGAAGATGTAGTGGAAGAAATAAAAGAAGAGGTTATTGAGAAGCCAAAGGATGAAGATAAGAAGGAACCTGAAAAACCACACATTATTACTGAGCAACAGGAGCCAAAAGAAGAACCGCGGGTTCATGTTGTTAGAGCTTTAGAGTCAGAAGGTGTAGAAATAGTGAAAACAGTGGATACTGAAGTTGTGCCAGAATTCCCTGATTTGACAGAAGATATCAGTCGTGTAGCTTTTAGTGATGTAGATAATAGTAAAAACAATATGGAGAGATTTGTAGATGAAATAGGTGAATTTAGAGGTACACAAAAAAATACAAATTATGAATCAGATGATGAAGATACGAATGTGAGGCTTCAAATTCAAGACCAACATGTGAATTTGAATAATTTTGATGTTCATGTGTTGGATGCGCAACCCGAAGTGAATTTAAATGATGATTTTTTATTGAATGACATAGAAATTTTAGCGTAATGCGTAAAACAAAAAATAAGAAATTAATGAGTTAAAATAAATGCAAAATATATTTCTAATTGCTGGAGTCATTTCAGTGATTTTTTTTATAGTAAAATTCATTGAAATGCGATTTGTGGATAAAGAAAGTAAACCTTTAAAGTTTTTGATTCGTGATTCCTTGTTAGTGTATTTCAGTGTAATAGCAGGTAATTTCATAATGGAGCAATTAAAACCAGTAATACAAGAAGGTGGTGAGGCGGCGGTAAGTAATCCGGTGGTTTTTACAGACAATCCTGGTTTTTAGTCATCATCATAATTTCCATAGCAATTACTTTCATAAAACAATACAAGCTGTCTTCTCTCATAAGGTGTAAATGATTCGTAACTCCATTGTTCTTTATCTTCATCAAAATATTTAAAGGAATATTCAGAATATCCATCGGTTTTCACACGCATACCGCGTTGTTTGTTTAAGTATGGAATGGAACAATATTGTATTGTTGGTTTTTCTTGTGAATTTGTTTCTTTATTCCATGGATAAAATTTTTCCTGAAAGCTGGGTTCTTTGAAGAAGGGGAAAATAGTATTGTGAATTGAAACATATGCGCGATGGAACATTGGACTACAATAATCACCCAACAATGAGTCTTCACAAGAATTTTCTTCGATAAATGCAGAATTATATCTACCTTGACCATCTTCAAAGTGGATATAAGTATATTTAAATGTTTCTTCGTCCCTATGTTTATAGGTCTTAGTTTTTTCAGGAAATTCGTATTTTAAACCCCAGCGGAGCTTTTTAGAGAATGCATCAACTTCTTCAACGGTTTCTTGGTAAAACGAATCTTTTGTAACTTGGGGTTCAATGCAAGGTTCCACCAAGAAGTAAGATACCTCTGGAGGATTGCATTTTTTGTACTTCAAACAGCGGATTATAGAAGCAAATTTTTTGGTCTTTTGGTAGGAAGTACGAAAGAACCATCGAGTTTCCCAAGTTTGAGTTAATTTATTGAAACGGAGTTGAAAATATTTCTTGTCTCGGTTCAAAACAGCAGCGTCTCTGATAATCCTATTAACAATCGTCATCGGGATAATAGCATTAGTGGTCATTGTTGCAATGTTGTCGACTTTTATTTAAATTACTTTTAAATTAAAAACTTAAGTTCAATTTTTAATTTAAAGAAAAATTGGTTAGCGACCAGTCCACACCTTGATGAGTGGTTTTCTGGGTTTTTTACGCTTTTGTATTTCAGCCCAATATTCTTTCCAAGAATATTCCCAACGACAATACAAATTTATACTTCCTAACAATGATTTTATTTTTGAAAGTTGATTGAATTCGATATAAAATATAGTACCCATTATTCTCTCCAAACAACACCTATCTTTCCTATTTTTAACTACTTTTAATAAATTAAACAATGCATACTTATTTTGTAGTTTTGTCAAAAATTTATGATTTATATAACTCTGAACACCAAAACATCCAACCCAATCAATATCTGAACTAAAAGGTGATAAGTTTTCATATTTATTTTTTATTGTTACTAGTAATTTTTGAATATGATAATTATTTATTAAACTTGTTATTAATGATAAAGTATTCTGTAGATTTTCTGTCTTATATTCAGTAAAATGCCAAAGTGGTAATACTGGAAAATTTAGTTTCGAAAAGTTTATTCTTGTTTGAAAAAAAACACTATCATGAATAATAACAGCATTTTCAAAATAATGGTTTTTATAAAAATAATAATATGGTAGCAATTCTCCTCTCCCAGGAAATTCAGATTCTACATAGTCTACATTCTCATAATCTGAATAAGATTTTAAAAATTCTTTATTACTATTATCATCAATTACTACAATTTTATATTTTTCTGAAGAATAAAACCGACGAATGCACTGAATACAGTGATTCCAATAATGATTTGTAATCTCCGAATTAACATGTCTCGTAATTATAAATCCATAAGACATTTTACTCTTATATTTTATTACTATTTATTTTTTTTTCAGCATTTAACCGCTAAATTAGGCATTTCATCAATATTTATCATTTTTTCGGCTGATGTTTTGGGAATATCTTTCTTTCCAATTTGAAATATTTTAAATTCTTTTCTCTCTAATTGCGCTTGTGGTGTATGGTTATGAACACATCGTGCAATCATTTTATACAATTTGAAGTCTGGATATCTCTCCATTCCATTATTTTTATATAATATATTAACTCCATTGTCATCCAAACACCATTCATATACTAGACGCACGACTGGTGCACATTCACTCAAATCTGTTACTTCATCTAAATCTTCAATAACATAATCAAAAATGGAACACGCCAATCGACACAAATCAAAACTATAGTTGGGTTCTAAACGCGGTTTCTTATCATTGAAATAGGGCTCGGTATTATATTGTGTTGCAGCATCCGCACCTGGTTGAAAACTGTCACTACAAAACAGTTTACCATCAAACTTGTAAATGCTTCTTCCAAAATCAATAATCTTGAAAATTTTGCCAAAAGTAGGAATACGATAATACTTCTTATTATAACAATAATAAAGATATTTTCTATCCGTTTCAACATACATCACATTATTCGTGTGCAAATCATTGTGTGTAAATGAAAAACATTTTTGATAAGTTATTAAAATCATTATAATTTGCATAAATGCGGCTAGCCATTCTTCTTGTGTCAATTCTTCATTTGCAATGAAGTTGTCAAATGTATCTTTACAATTTTCCATACAAATGATGTTCACAGGGAATCTCGGTATAGTCGCTTCCACGCTTTGTTCTTCACTATTTTCAGAACCAGTTTCGCTCTCGCTGTTCGATTCCCAATCTGACGAATGTGAATCATTATTTTCTTCTCGCGAATCGTCGCATTTAGAACAATCTTCGTCAGAAGTATGAGAAGTCCTGGAAGAACAAGTAGAACCAGATTTAATGGTTGTTGTTTTTTGGTCGGATAATTCTTTGGAATTTGTCATATCAACCAGTTCCAATGTATGTTCTCTTAAATTCTCTTCTGTTAGTGTCTGTAGCGATGATGATGATGCAATCTCAGAATCATTGTTCAAAATAAAAAGGTCTTCATATAAATTCTCACTGATAGATTGTAGAGAGAGAATGGATTTATTTGAATATGCGTGGTCTATTTTAATAGGCGCCAATCCAGTTGGTTTGTCATTATCATTTAAGACAAAACTATAATCCTCTATGTCAAAAGCAACATTTTTGTTCTTATTGAAAAAATCCGATTGATTCAAATACTCTATATCATCGATGACATTTAATTTGTAACCATTTTTTATTCCTAAAAACGAGCCATAAAAATCAACACCATTTACAAAACGATAATTATGAACTAGTTTACTCGATAAAAATGAGAAAAAAGAATCGACATAAGATGCATTATTTTCTTCTAGCAACTTCGGGTGCACTGAAGAAATGGCATTATTCAGTTTAGGTAAGGTATACAATGACTCATCATTGACATTATATTTTCCGATAAGAAACTTAAAAGGGTCAATAAGAGGTGCGAATTTGAAGAAGACTTCTTTTTCTGTAACTTTTTCAGAATCTAGAGTTTTAATGAAGCAATTGTAGACATTATTGCTGTTCTCTAGATTACTATTAATATTATAAATGTAATGTTTGTTATTCAAATTGATGGAATTGAAATTGGTAGGTGTTAATGAAAAAAACTTGTTAAATATTGGAATGTAATTCTGCACAGAAGAGAAGGACAATTCCTTCTTTTCTTGAAAACTTTTGAAAAGTTCTGTATTTTTGCGCTTTTCATAGTTAATCATAGTATGATTTGTTGTCATTAGCTAAATAATATATAAATTATATTAAAATTTAACTTATAAACAAATTTTTTAGATAGCATTTAGAAAAATGCGCGATTTTCTAAATGAACCAATAACCAGATTTGTAATTTGTGTCAAGTTTTATAAATTATTTTATTCTACTTATCTAAATTAAGTTATGACCTTGGAGTTGAAAAAATTTGATATGAAAACTATCAGTTTCAAGCCTAATGAATCCAAAGGCCCGGTCGTTGTTTTAATCGGTCGTCGTGACACCGGTAAATCTTTCCTTGTTCGAGACCTCCTCTTTTATCATCAGGATATTCCTATTGGTGTGGTCGTAGCAGGTACAGAAGAGGGCAACGGTTTCTACGGGAAAATGGTTCCAAAATTATTTATTCACAACGAATACAATACTGCAATCGTCGAGAATATTTTAAAGAGGCAAAAATCGGTTTTGAAGCAAATCAAAAAAGAAATGGAAACTTTCAAACGCAGTACAATTGACCCACGAGCTTTTGTTATTTTGGATGATTGCTTGTACGACGGAACATGGACTCGTGATAAAATGATGCGATTACTTTTTATGAACGGTCGTCATTGGAAGATAATGTTAATCATCACAATGCAATATCCTTTGGGTATACCACCCACATTGAGAACCAACATAGATTATGTTTTTATTTTGAGAGAACCATACATTGCCAATAGAAAGCGTATTTATGAGAATTATGCTGGTATGTTCCCCACATTCGAGTCCTTTTGTCAAGTGATGGACCAGTGCACAGAGAATTATGAGTGTTTGGTCATTAATAATAACGCCAAATCGAATAAATTGCACGAACAAGTCTTCTGGTACAAGGCAGATTCGCATAACGATTTCAAGTTGGGTTCCAAGGAATTCTGGGAACTCAGCAAAGATATTAACTCGGATGAAGAAGATGAAAAGTATGACCCGAACAATGTCAAGAAACGCGGTCAAGGCCCCAAAATTAGCGTCAAAAAGACAAAGTGGTAATTCACTTATCTTCATAATACTTGCCTCCTTTTCCACAGAGCTTTTCGTTCATTCGGCAATAAATAGCAAATTTGTAATCAAAATCCTCGAAATTTTCATCAATGAAATACTTATATTTGAATTTACCACATTTTCCATAATAATCACCAATCGGTAATTCGCCTTCTTTCATAGTTTGTGGAAGAAAATACTTGCAATTCTTGCACATTTTTTCATTAGCATTCAAAAGACTGTTACCAATCATTTGTTTTATCAATCCATTTGCAAAAGAAAACAATGTAAACATAAATAGATACCTCATTCTAATTATGTTTAGTTCATTTTTTTAAGTTGTTTTACAACAAAAAAAGGTGTAAAGTTAACCATATATGTAAAAATATACAATTATGACAAATGAATTAATAATAGCATATTCTGCTACTGTTATTTCCATTTCTGGTAGATTTATTTTTATGTATTTATTATACACGAAAAATCAACGAATCCATATTCTTTGCTATTTTCTATTATGAACATAGTTTCATCGTCCTTATGGATTACCTATAGTACAATGATTTCAGATATGCCCTTATTAATTAGAGGGTCGTCCGATTTATTGTTATTTTCGATTTCTAGTGTTTATATAATATCTAATATATTTGATTCAAAAAAGATTTCTACTGAAAATATTCAGAACATCAAATATTAAATATAATTATATATATATATATATATATAAGAAATGGAAGGTGGACGAATGATGATAGTACATTCTCTAATAATTGGTATTTTGTTATATTTATTCATGTTTTATATACTTGGGCAAAAACAGGCTGTAGCAGAGAATAGAAGTATTTTATTAGCAAGTTTAATATTAGTTTATATGATTTTATTTGGACATAGATTGCCTTATTCTATGAATAAGAATTTATAAGATAAGATTATTCTTGTAAAATTATAAATTAACATTTATAGATAATAGATAATAAATAATGAAATATAATGAAATATTAAATTAATATTTGATTATAATATGAAGACAAAAACAAGGAAAATCAAAAAAAATTATAAAAAACAACAAACGAAGAAACATTTTTTTTTCAATCCCAACAATCCAGATAAATCATTTGATGTGTATATAGACAAGAATCCAAAAGATACAATACATAATAAATACAGAACAGTGCAAGATGTTAAAAATACGATTCACAAACTTGAAAGACTATATAAAAGCAAAAAATATACACACAAACGCATATGGCAAGTAGGAATGATTATGAAAGTTCGTCTAGAAGTATTAAAAGCGAAGAAACCAGAGCAATATAAACTTGCCAAAAAATATTTTGAATTTTTAGGGGAGAGAACGAAAATGAATGATGATAAACGATATTATAGTGTATTTCATTATTAATTATTAATTTGTTGTGTAAGCTGAGTTTTGAAAGTGCCAATGTTCAATTTGAGAATATACTTCTCTCAGATGACGGTTTCCTGAAAATGTATCTGGTTTAAAACATTGTGTTTCGTATCCACACAATATATTCTGTAATTTGATGTGCGGAATAAACTGTTTTACCATTTTATAAAAATTTTGGCGAGAGAAGGGTCCTATTCCTCTGTCGTGTAATTTTCTCCAATTACACGCCGCCACTGGATTATTGGTAAGAATATAAGTTTCAATCCCTTTTTCGTGCAAGAAATGGAACATATTTTTAAGTCCTTCTAATCGCTGTTTAGTACCAGCATAATACAAAGCAATATCTTTATAAGTGATTCCTTTTTTCATCATTTCTAAAGTCAATTCTTTAGTTGGAGGTAAAACAACACCTTCAATAACGGAGAGAGTGCCGTCCCAATCAAAAATAACAATTTTCGTTTTTATTTTTGGATTCAAAACCCATTTTGCCAAGTTTTTTCCGTCATCTCTCGAGAATCCAATATTGGTTCCTACTTCTTTGTTATTGATAGATAGCAAATACTGTGCAAATTTATTATCGGGGTAGACAGTTAAAAATTGTTTTGTATATAAAGAAGCAATTGAATTTCCTTGCATAATTTCTTTATTGGGTTTATTAGAAACTAAAATGGCTTCCACATATTTTTTTGACTTATGAAATTGTTTTATCATTTCCTCAAAATTGTCGTAAAAACGAATAGCGCAACACAAGTCTTTCTGGTCCATTAATGGTTTTAATGGTAATATTTTGCGAGTTTTCGCCACTTTTCTATTGATTCTTTTATTTATGTGTTTCGTTTTGTTATGATTGTTACTGGTTTTTGTCATATATATAATTTATTATTTTATTTTGAAATAAATTATATTTTACAATCTGTAGTTTTTATTTAATCCTCCTTCTTAATAGCAAAAGGTCCACTTACCAATTCACTCTGACCATAATCCGTCTTGCCAACCACGATGTTTTCTCCCTCGAAAAGTTCGGCGCGAATGTCTGCAGCAGAAATAGTGTCGGGGTCCTTTTCCTTCAAAAAAGTCTCTTGAGTATTGACATTGTTTACGCCAATCAAATTTCCTTCGGCATCAATATTTTGCGTCAAAGTGGCACCTGTCTTTTCGGCAATCTTGATGTTCTCATCAATTGCCTTCTTCTTGGATTCCTTTACGCGTTGTTCAAAAGCGGACTTGGCAAACGACTCGTTCTTGGTCTTCTCGTGCATCAATTGATTCAACTCGTCCTCCATATACTCGACACGACCAGTCTTATACGCCTCAGGGTCCCAAGGCATCCACAAGCCAACAGGACCGACAAAGACATCGTGATTGGGGTCTAATTCTCTCAACATCTTGCAACGCAATTCGGCTTCCTCAAGAGTGGGATAAACACCTCGAACTTTTAGTCCACGCGTAGAAGTCTGGAAATTAAACTTAACATTGAAGGAATTCTCCAACTCCTCCTCATTCTGGTCCAAGAAAGACTTGTAGTCGTCCTCCATACTAGAATTAAGCAAATTATCGTATTCATCCTTAACAAACTCTTGGAAATCCTTGGTAATGTCGTCAAAAGTGAGCTTATACTTGTAACTTAAGAAATTGAGGAATTGCACAAACTTCTCCATACTCTTGGTGAAATCCCACTTCTTTAGGAACTCCTGGAAAAAGAAGATTTCCTTTTGCTTCAAAATCTTATCAGGGGAAACAAAAGAAACACAAACGAATTTTTGTCCAGCAATAGGCTTGTCTTCTTCGAGTAAATCAACATATTTAGAATTTACTGAGCCATCGGAATTCATTCGTTTCTCATAAGTCGCGCTAGTTTCTTTAGGGTGGTCCATTTTATAATAATTTACAACTATTTAATTTTAAGTTTTTTATCGCAATATATATTTTTTTCTTATTATTTATTATAAGAATGTTTGACATTGCTGAGCTTGTTAAGAGAGTCATCAAGTACCTTGTTGAAGGTCTTATGGTCGCTATTGCCGCCTATGCTATTCCTAAACGCTCCTTGAACTTGGAGGAGATTGCTTTAATTGCATTGACCGCCGCCGCCACTTTTAGCATTTTGGATACTTACATTCCCAGCATTGGTGTTACTGCTCGCTCTGGTGCAGGATTCGGTATTGGTGCAAATCTCGTTGGATTCCCTGGAGGGCTTTAAACCCGTCGAGAATCTTTAAACCCGTCGAGAATCTTTAAACCCACCGGTTCTCTTTAAGCCAAATCAATCAAATAATATAATGCATTAGTCAAATAATTGTATTATATTATTATATAATGGCACGAACAATGAAGAGGAAAATGCGTACAAATAAGAAAAAGGGAAACCGCGTTAGTAAGAAAGTTTATAAGAAAAGGAATTTAAAAAGTTTACGAAAGACGACAAAGAGGGGTCGTCGTAAAGGTTCTAGAAAGATGCTCGGTGGTAATACACAATCATTTGATGCAAATAAAAGTGTTGTACCATCATTTAATGCAAATGAAAGTTTTATACCACCATTTGATGCAAATGAAAGTGCTATTTTTCCCCAAGGGGATGAAGGGCACTTTCATGATGATAATGGTGACCTTAATTTATCTTTTGGGTCTATTGTATCAGATGATACTATACAACCAGATGAATTGAATATGAATATTACGGTAGATACTGACGAAGGTGATACAACAGAGGAAACAAATTCAACTCTAGGCTCTGTAGTTTCAATGGATGAATCTCAAGAAGGTGGAAGAAAGGGAAAGATAACGCAAAAAAGACGAAGAGGTAAAAAGGGTGGTGAAAATCTCCCTCCAACATTTAATCCTTATATTGATAAAGTTTATGACGCGGACCACGATTAAACAGTCGCAATAAATTCCCAATCCAATTCTTCACAAATACGCTTCCAAATGGTATCTTGTTCTATTAATTTCTCTCGGTCCTTCAACATAGGAATCTCCGGCAAATAATGGTTTTCGCCGAGTAACTCGAACAACTTGTAAAGTACATAATAATAATGTAAGAAATTTACGCGATAGTCGGGGCAATGTTTGGCATAAGGATATTGAATCTCCATAAAGAAATTACATAATGTCTCTTCCAAGTCTTGAGATATAATAGGTGGCTTTATACCCAACTTATCTTTAATGAAATTAATGTGCTCATAATACTTATTATATCCAAGCTTTTTAAGAAGTCCTTTGGTTTCGTAATAAGTCAGCTTATTAACATCAATTCTTTCTTTCTTGATTTGCTGCTTCAAGTTTTCAATAACATCTGGAGGTATTTGCGTCGTTTCTTTACCTTGAAATTGTGCCAATATTTCCTTGAAATGATTAATCTTCTTATAAGCATAAAAACACACTTCCTTGGGAGGTTCTTTATAGGAAGGTTTTTCATTCTCAATTAGATACTGTACATTAGTTGAACAGTTATTGCATATCAATACACCCTCATCGTCCATAGGAATTAATTCACCCTTGAAACAAGCCTGACAAACATCGGTTGGTGTTAAAAAGGCATTTATATCCAAAAAGGACTCATCAATATTGCTGAGGTATTTAGAGAAGATGCTATTATTTTTGGATTCTATGCCTTTAGAAGAATTCTCTCCTTCTTTGTTAATTTTAAAAAATGTATCGAGCAATTTATTTTTATTTCCCGTTTTTATCTGACTTTCAACGCCATTAGAAATATTTTTCTTATTCTCAAAATAGTCAAAAATATATTTGGAGTTGTCGAGGAAATACTCCATTTTCTTGTTTTTTAGGGATTTTATAGATTCATTGATTTCTTCAATACGGTCTTTATATTCCATAATTTGTTCAATTGTCAATAATTGGGTTTGGTCTGCCGTATATTGCAGATTGTGATTTTCTAACTTTGTACGCAATTCTTTTCTCTCTATTTTCAAAGTAGGAATTTTATCAATTTCATCTTTAACAAATTCATTTACAAATTCGCGATGTTTACCATCTAAAGTAGTGGAGTTCTTTTTATTAACCTTTATTTTTTTTGTCGTTTTCGGCTTAAACGATGGCATATTTATCTTTTATATTCATTTTGTATAATTTATTTAATTAGTAATTTAAGGAAATTATAAATTTTGGGAAGTTTTGCAGATTTTGTAGTTAAAAATTGGTTATAGTTTTCTTTCGAGAGAATAAAGATTAATGGAAATAAAGATAAATATAGAAAATAAAGATGGTTCCAGTAGTGATATTAAACTGGACAGCATAAAATTTCAAAAAATGGTATTATTGTTTAATGCTATAAACGATGGATGGAGTATAAAAAAACAAAATGATTCTTATATTTTCAAAAAGAATCACGAAGGAAAAAAAGAAATATTTCAAGATGAATATTTGCTTACCTTTATGAAGGGTAATTTTGATATTAATAGGCTCATTTCTTGATTAAGTGTAGTAGTTTTGAATAATAATTTAATTAATAATTTTTAAATTAATTAAATTAAAGTGCCCAAAGTTTTTTTCTTTAGCAATAGTATAACATGGGAGGTGGATTAATGCAACTCGTTGCCTACGGCGCTTAACTATCCTGGGCGCCAACAGTAAGCTGCTATCATGGGTCGTATATCTCCATGATAGAAAAACAGTGTAAATATACGAATTGAGAAATTCCCATTCTCAATTATATAACTTGCTAGTGAATTTACTTGTATTTAGTAGATTTGCAAGATTGTCAAATTGCGGGAACCTCCTTAGAGCTTCAGCTACTTCTTATTTGTGGCGACATGAATAATACCGTAGGGTAATGACCGACGGCATAGTAAAAACGCTGAAGATTGGACAATCCGCAGCCAAATATCTTATATCGAAAATGTTTAAAAAATAAAACAGATTAATATTATTATGGAAACGCTTGGTGAAATATATTGCATAACAAGTCCTTCTGGGAAAAAATACGTTGGTCAATGTGTTAAAAAATTGTCAAATGGTAAAAACTGGGGTCATATAAATAGATGGAAAGATCACATTCGAGATTCTAATGGCAGAGATTGCTGTAGATTGTTGAATTTATCTATAAGAAAGTATGGTCCAGAAAACTTCAAAATAGAACTATTAATAGAATGCAAAATAGAAGAATTAGATTTTTTTGAAATTCAATTTATTGAAACATTAAACACATTAAAACCAAATGGTTACAATTTAACTACAGGAGGAAGTAAAAGCAGGCACTCTAAAGAAACTTGTGAATTAAAAAGGGCATCTATGTTGGGAAAAAATAAAGGAAAAAAATATCCAAAAAGGCCCAGAAAAAGAGAAGAAGATAATAGTTTGCCCAAATACATAAGATACTACAAAGATTTATCAGGAAAAGAAGGATACAGGATTTCAAATCATCCAGTTTTAAAAGACAAATCTTTTTTAGGAAAAAATATTTCACTTGAAGAAAAATTGCAAAAATCATTAGAATATATTAATCAAACACAGACAGATATAAGATAAAGGTTCAACGAGTAGACGGCAGTCGGGGATTAATGATGGTTCTAGTCAAACCTGAAGTCTCTTAAGGTGTACTCTACCCCTTTTAGAAATACTAGGGATACATCGCAGGATGTTTACCTTAAAAACCTGTAGGGTAGAAAAACATCGGGGAATATCGAAAAAATAAGATATTCATAAAGCCCTTTGTGGATGCTTTCTCATACTTTAGAGAAAGTACCACGGATGTTAATTAGGGAAATCAAATGGCCTTTATTTGATTTGAAAACCCCTAGTGAGAAAATCAAACTGCTTGAAACCCCTAAAGCTTATTCTACTAAGCAGTCTTTGTGAGAAGATTGTGGCCAAGACAAAAAACTTGGGTATAGTAAAAATGAATAAGATGAGATTTTGTTATACTAAAACTAGTTACATTAAATCGAAATGGGCAATGAGCATCCAAGCTTCTTTATAACTAATAATATTTTTGAACAATATAAATATAAAAATGCACATATGTATAAATGGAAAATGAAATTATAGAAAATGAAATTATAGAAAGATGCTGTGATAAATGTACAATTAATAAACCAATTGACAAATATAGAAAATACTGTGAAAATTCGTATTCAAAAACTTGTAAAAAATGTTTGAACGAACTGGATAAAATAAGAAAGAAAAATCTGAGACAGAAAAAAGCGGAAACTATTTTGGCAAAATGTGAAAAATGTAATGAAGAAAAACGGTTGAAAGAGTTTGCCAAGCTGAAAAAGTTTTATAAAAAGAAGATTTGTGTTTCTTGTTATCCTGAATTTTTAAAAGAGCAAAAAGTAGAATGGTGTAGAAATGAAAGAAAGTCTAATGTGAATTATAGACTAAAAAAATCTATAGCAGCTCGTTTAAGAAGTGTTCTAGTTAAAAATGATTCAACAATGAATTACATAGGTTGTAATATTAAATATTTGAGAGAATGGTTTGAATACAATTTTACAGAAGAAATGAATTGGGAAAATTATGGTTCTTTTTGGTCGATTGACCACATTATACCAGTGTGCAAATTTGATTTGACAAATGAAGATGAAAAACTAAAATGTTGGAATTGGTCTAATTTAATGCCAGTAACAGTTAAATTTAACTCTTCCAAAAAAAGTATTGATGAAAATCAAGTCAATTATATTGTAAAAAAAATAGAAACGTTTAAAGAAGAAGGTTCAACGACTAAATGGTTTTCGAAAGAATTTATATTGACTAAAGAAATTGCTGAAATAAAAGCAAATGTAAATTCTTTTTAAGATATAGTCTACTCCTTATTGAAAGATAAGGTAGAGGAAATGTACAGGTAACCCTCAAATTACTTTCTGGAAAGTAACATACCGCAGATACACAAACTTTGCAATTGAGTCTATTGAGCAAACATTCAATGGACAGGCCGATTTCGGTCGCCGCGTGACCTGCATCATCAGCCGCAATGGTGATCTTGCTTACCGCACATACCTTCAGATTACTCTTCCCGAGATCAACCAATATATGGGAAACAATGCTGTTTTCGCCAGCGGATACCCTGCATCGAGTGTCTATGCTCGTTGGTTAGATTACCCCGGTGAGCAACTCATCGCTCAAGTTGAGGTTGAGATTGGTGGCCAACGCATTGACCGCCAATATGGTGACTGGATGCACATCTGGAACCAGCTTACAATGACTGCTGAGCAACAACGCGGATACTTCAAGATGATTGGTAACACCACCCAGCTTACCTTCATCACTGATCCCTCTTTCTCGGACGTTGACGGACCTTGCGACTCTTTGGCTCCTCGCCAAGTTTGCGCGCCCCGCAATGCCCTTCCTGAGACCACTCTTTATGTTCCCCTTCAATTCTGGTTCTGCACCAACCCCGGTCTTGCTCTTCCTTTGATTGCCCTCCAATACCACGAGGTCAAGATCAACCTCGATCTTCGTCCTATTGATGAGTGCTTGTGGGCTGTCACCTCTTTGAGCTGCAACACTGGTTCTGCTTCTGGTGTTCCTGGTGTTATGGACCCTGCCAAGCAATTGGCGCCTGGCTCCACTGTTAGCGCCACCATCGCCTACAACCAATCTCTTGTTGCCGCTTCTCTCTATGTTGACTATGTTTTCTTGGACACTGACGAGCGCCGCCGCTTCGCCCAGAACCCCCATGAGTACCTCATCACACAGCTCCAATTCACTGGTGATGAGTCCGTTGGTTCCTCCTCGAACAAGATAAAGCTCAACTTCAACCACCCTGTGAAGGAGCTTATCTGGGTTGTCCAACCTGACCAGAATGTGGATTACTGCTCATCCCTTCTTTGCGATACCACTCTTTTCAGAGTGCTTGGTGCCCAGCCCTTCAACTACACTGATGCGATTGACGCTCTTCCCAATGCCATCCACGCTTTCGGTGGACCTAATGAAGTTACTGATGGAAACTACATTGATACCAACGGTCTTTTCCAAGACGCTGGTGCTGATGATACTTACATTCCTGCTGGATTCACTGGATACTGGCACGGCCCTAATGAGGTCTACAACGAGCCCGGTTTTGGAGGACCCTCTGTTCCCGTTAGCAGTCAAATTGACTCTGCCCAGCTTGCCGCTCTTGGGTTTGACACAACAAAAATTACCGGAAACCCTTACATTGTGCAGAACTACGGAAACCAATACACAACTAAACACCCCAATCACGGTGGCAACCCTGGCCCTGGTTCCTCTGTGTCCGATGCCGGCACCTTCGTGCTTTCCGAGACCTCACTCGATATGCACTGTTGGGGCCAAAACCCCGTTGTTGTTGCCAAGCTCCAACTCAACGGCCAAGATCGCTTCTCTGAGCGTGAAGGTTCCTACTTCTCGTGGGTGCAACCTTACCAAGCCCACACCCGCTGCCCTGATGAGGGTATCAATGTGTACTCCTTTGCTCTCCGCCCTGAGGAGCACCAACCCTCAGGCACTTGCAACTTCTCGCGCATTGATAACGCCACACTCCAACTTGTGCTCTCCAACGCCACCGTTGAGGGCACCAAGACCGCCAAGGTACGTGTCTATGCCACCAACTATAATGTTCTCCGCATTATGAGTGGAATGGGAGGTTTAGCATATTCCAATTGAGCGGATTGGGTGGTCTTTGCAAATATACTTATATATATTTTTGTGTTAAAACAACTTAAATAAATCCATATTATACAATTTATAATATGAATAAAATTGATTCTTGTATAATGTCGAAAAATATCGACACAATTCAGAGTATGAAGCCAGTTTACTCGACAAATGAAGAATTAAATTGCGGTGTTATTGAATACAATGGGAAAACATTTCTTGTAGATTTTAATGATAAGGACAGAATTATTAATTTTAATAAAAGTTTTGTCTTTGCAAATGATACTGATTCTTATCCGTCGTATACTTATAACTATAAAAGATTCAACTATTTGGATTTCATATTCTCATTTAGCAAAGAATCTGTGCACTATGTTTTCAAAAACAAAAACAAATTAGATTTGAGAAGATGTAATGTAGAAATTTATCATTGGTATCATAAAAATATTGCTGAAAAATACGAGGTAATTGAATATTTTAATGGGCATTATTTGACTATGGGCCAAGATGCAAATATTATGAAAAATCCTATTTGGAAAGTAAAAGAAAATGATAAGGAATATCTGTTAATGTATTGCGAAAAAGACACACTTTGCAAATTATGCGTTGAAAGCTATAAAAAAATATTGGATTTTGAAATTGATAAAAATGATGGAAAAAAAATTACTTGGTACAAACATCAAAATGGATATATTTTATGTTCAATAAATTTGTATATACATCAAATTATAACAAATTGTTATGGGAATGGAGCTGGAACAAAAATTGTAAGTGTTGACCACATAGACCAAAATCCTTTAAACAATACATTAGAAAATTTAAGAATAGCTACAAGAAAAGAACAAGAACAAAATTCAAAAGGAATTAAACAAGGAACAAAAAGAGAAAGAAAAACTAGTGCAAAAGATTTACCAGAAGGAATTACACAAGATATGCTTAAAAAATATGTAGTTTATTACCAAGAATGGTTAAATAAAGAACATACTAGAGAACGGGAATATTTCAAAGTTGAAAAACATCCAAAGTTGGATAAAATTTGGATTGGAAAAAAATCAAACAAGATATCTATTCAAGAAAAACTCGAACAAGCTAATAAAATTGTGGATGATTTAGAAAACGACATTTATCCTAATAAAGATACTCCAACTTTACCAAAATATGTCTCATTAATTGTAATGCGCGATAAACCTCATCTTGTATTTGAAAAAAAAATAGATGGAAAACGGTTAAATCTTAAAATGATTCTACCAGAAGAATATGATTTAGATGAACAATTACAATTTTTGAACGAGCGAATAAAATCAAAATATGAAAGCGAAACTATATTATAAAAAATTGCTCCTCCAAACGGAGAAGCAAACAAATATTTATAGATAAATGCGCTACCACAACACATGCATCGCCAAATTATTCGCCGAAAACTTGTTCTTCTTCCAATTCCCCCTCATCCCACTTGACCTCGTCAAGTAATCCCTTCGTCGCGTTTTATCCTTGTGTTTCGTATAATCTTCATAGTTCATTTGACCAAAATGAACCCATTTTCTTGTTTTTGGGTCTATTATCATATACTTTTTCTCCTTGCGAGTGCTTCTGAAAATCTTACCATTTTTCTTACCTAAATACTTGTAAGCCATTCTTTGCGCTTGAGCAGGATTCGAATACATGTAAATTTCGTCTTTCATACTATAAATCAATATTTTTTATAATACAATTTAAAAACTTATTTGCAATCTAAATAATGAGTTTAAAGAGTATTTTGTGTTTTGGGAAACCCGTTTTTCTTATTTTTGGTGCCTATGGTTGGATTGGTGGAAAAGTCTGCACTTATTTGAGAGAAAACAATATTCGTTTTTACAAGGCAAATTGTCGCGCAGATGATATTGAAGGGATTCGCAAAGAATTATCAATGCACCCAGACATCACCAATGTAATGAGTTTTATTGGAAGAACTCACGGAACATTTGAAGGACAAAAGATAACAACCATTGATTACTTGGAAAAGCCAGGAAAACTAGTAGATAATTTGAGAGATAATTTGTATTCACCGCTTTCTCTCGCCATTTTGTGCAAAGAAAAAGAGATTCACTTTACCTATTTGGGTACAGGCTGTATTTTTGAATATGATGATATTCATCCCTTTGGTAAAGAAATATGTGGATTTGATGAATATAGCAAACCCAATTTCTTCGGGTCTTCGTATTCGATTGTAAAGGGTTTTACTGACCAATTAATGCATCTTTTTGATGATGCAACATTGAATCTTCGTATAAGAATGCCTATTACTGATGAATTCAACGAGAGAAACTTTATCACCAAAATTACTACTTACAAGAAAGTGTGTTCAATACCTAATTCAATGACGGTATTAAATGAACTCATACCCATTATGGTAGATATGGCTTGTAAGTGGCAAACTGGAACTGTCAATTTAACAAATCCGGGTTTAATTTCTCACAATGAAATTTTAGAAATGTACAAGGATATAGTCGACCCGGATTTTAAATGGGAAAACTTTAGCGTTGCAGAACAAAATGAAATTCTTCTCTCGAAAAGGTCGAATAACTTTTTGGATACTACAGTATTACAAACATTATACCCAGAAGTTAAAAATATCCGCGAATCTGTGAAAGATATGTTGGTTTTGATGAAGGAGAATAAGAAGCGCGAGAGATAAAGTATTTCAAAATTTTATAATATGTTTGAAATATAAAATTAAATTATAAGAAAGACAGTAGAAGAAAATGAAAAATTTATTAGTAACTGGCGGTTGTGGGTTTATTGGGTCAAATTTCGTGAATTACTACTTTTATAAGAATCCGAATGTAAGAATAATCAATGTAGATGCAATGTATTATTGTGCTAGTGCCGAAAATATTAAACCAGAAATTCGCGATTCTGAAAGATATACTTTAGTTCAAGGTAATTTATGTTCTATGGATTTGATGCGACATATTTTAGAGACTTACAAAATTGACACTATTATTCATTTTGCTGCACAGTCCCATGTCCAAAACTCTTTCGACGATTCTATCCAATATACAAATGATAATGTGCTAGGAACGCACACTTTATTGGAGGCGTCCAAAAAATACGGAAAAATTGCAAAGTTTATCCACATTTCTACGGATGAAGTGTATGGAGAATCTATGTTGGACCACACCGAAGCAAAGAAAAATGAGAATTCTGTCTTATGTCCCACCAATCCTTATGCGGCAACCAAAGCTGCAGCTGAATTGATTGCCAAATCTTATTATTTCTCGTTCAAAATGCCGATTATTATCACACGCGGAAATAATGTGTATGGCCCCAATCAATACCCAGAAAAATTGATTCCTCGATTTATTCAGCTTTTGAAAGAAGATAAAAAAGTTACAATTCAAGGAGACGGAACAAATGTGCGCGCGTTTTTGCATGTGAATGATGTTTGTAGTGCATTAGAATGCGTTTTGGAAAAAGGTGTTATTGGCGAAATTTACAACATTGGAAGCGATGACCATCACGAATACACTGTGAAAGAAATTGCACACAAGTTAATTAAAGAAATTAAGAATACAGAGGATTATGAACAGTGGATTTCTTATGTAGAAGATAGACCATTTAATGATAAGCGTTATTACATAAGCAATGATAAATTAAAACAATTGGGTTGGGATATTAAAACCGACTTTGACCAAGGTTTAAATGAATTATTATAAAAAAAATGATTTAAAACTATCTTATCTTAATACAATATAAAATATGCAAATCTTTGTAAAAACACTAACTGGAAAGACCATTACTCTTGAGGTTGAACCAGGAGATAGCATCGATACAGTTAAGCAAAAGATTCAAGAAAAGGAAGGTATTCCACCAGACCAACAGCGTCTTATTTTTGCAGGAAAGCAATTGGAAGATGGTCGTACAATGGCTGATTATAATATTCAAAAAGAGTCGACACTTCATCTAGTTTTGCGTCTTCGCGGAGGTTAAAATTTTTTAAATTTAAAATATATTTAAAAATTGAAGTTTAAATATATTTTTCAAAAACTAAACAACCCCCTATCAATCGAACAAATGGCGCAAGTTAACCATTATATCATCAACAATATTATAAATAATTATAATGAACTCTTCAATAATAACTATGAAAATGATAATATAAATTCACCCGTTCACATTTATGTGAAATTTGCATATCAAACAACTAGTGCAACATATATAATGTCAAGAAATTTATCTTTGGCTCAAATGGTTCATCAGTTGCGCCAAAATATTTTGCGCGATTTTGGAACTGAATATACGCAATATGAATTGGTTGAAGCCGGACAAACTATGCCACTTGGTATTCCAGCCGAAGAGGCTCCTGCGTTCGTTATTGAATCATCGAGCATTCGTCAGCGTTTTCATGACCAAAACAGCGTGGCATTTTACATCAGATTGTTTCCACCAACTGCAAGTTCATCTTGGAATACGACTACAACATCAGAACTATCATCAGAAGAAGATGAAACACCTTGCTGTATGGTTTGCCAAGAAAGTGATATATCATTAACTACCTATTTCGGGTGCAGTCATCACATTTGTGACGGTTGTTGTGCTGGTTGCATTCAAGCTGGTATTACTCGATGCGCTATTTGCAGACATCATGGTTGAAGAAAAATCAAAAACTATTTTGTTTGCTAATAATATAAATATGAATAATGAGATAATATCCACAAATATTCAGCCATTTGAACAAATTACAACAAAAACAATAACCAGTTTTAGAGTATCAATTGATACCATAATTTTATTCACAAGTGCAAATATAGTTGTAGACTTTTATGATAATAATAACATTTTAATTGACAGAAAAAGACTAACTATCAGTGGAGATGATTACACGAATTGGGGGAATAGCGATGAATATATTATAAATTATGTAGCAAATTATTATAATTTTATCATTATACCAAATACCAATTCTGTATAAAATCAATGAAGAGTTTTACGCCAAGAAACATTTGAACTGATTTATACGGATATGGTGTTTGATATAATTAGTAAAATTTTTTATTTAATAATAAATTTCGGTAGTCACCTTCTATGATAAACCTTATTTAATAAAAATATTATATGGTAACTTAATTACCGAAATATTATCGTAACACCATTGTCCTATTTGCAGAGAACGATAACATTTATAATCTAATATGTTGCATTCTTTACCATCCAATTTAACGATTCCGTTGTCTAACTTACCAAAATAATCATCAGGATTTTCGTATTTTATTTTAAAAAATATATCAACTATTTTATCTTTAAAATTTGCCTTTTTATTACATTCAATGCAGTTTTCATTTTTTTCGCAGGAAATGGTTTCCCACCAACAAATATTTTCTTCTTTTAGACCGTGACCCCAACCTAGGACAGAAGGCATTATTTCATTATTATCAAAAGAAAAAACCACTCTAGTTTGTTTTTGTTTGTACATTAATTATAGAATTTAATAGTGTAGTTTTTAAATATCTTTAACATAAACTTATTCGTCAACACTATTGAACAATATATTCATATTTCTTACTTCAGGCTTGTCGTGTTCAACATAAAACAATTTCTGAATCTGCTCATCATCTCGAAAACGAATCGAATACTCTTGTTGAATGTTCGTCCTACCAATTCTACCAAGCGCCTGGATAATTTTTTCTTGTGTCAGACACAAGTCCTTGCTCAAGTAACCGTGGCAAAATTGATAGTTTGTTCCATAAATATAATCGCTTGATGCAATAATAATATAGAGTTTCTGTTGGTCCGCCATTTTCTTCATAATTTCTGTATATGCAATACTTGGATGATTGGTGAAGACGCCAATACCCATTAAAAGCAATATTTTCCAGCTATCATCAATATCATTCAACGACATTATTTCAATAATAAATTCTTCATCAATATCGCTAGTAAATGCGGTTTTCAAAGATGAATCATCTCTTGTTCCCCACTTTTCAATATGCGCACTTTTATTAGGAACAAATATTTCATTCAGTTGTGCGGATTTAATCATTCCACGCAATTGTTCAAGACCTTGTTCCAGTTTATTCATTGTAACTGCGTCGGTTCCTGTTGCCGTTTTTACTTTGACTTCTGGTTTTTTCCCTTTTGGTCCTTTTTCTTCGGCACTATCGTTTTTCAATGTTAATTTTTCAACAAGGTCTTCCATTTGTTTTTCCAAAGAAACAATTTGTTCATTCACTTTGTTATTGAAATCAATTTTTTCCATAATATCTTCCATTACTTTTACAGGAATATTAGCTTGTTGAATACAAAATTTGGCAATTTTTGCAACATCATTTGCCAAAAAGATTGTCGGTCCATCCGTTAGTGTGTATGCATCCTTTGTAGTCACATAAATAGCACATTGAGCACATTGTTCTTCTTTTTGATGAGGCTGAACTTGCTCACTCATCAATCGTGACAATGGTTGACCACTAAGAGTAACAACTTTGTTTGCTTGAATTGTTGTACCAGGACCAACACTCTGCGTCTTTCGCAGCTTATTACCCTTGGGGTCCACATCATTATTAGGCTGAATCCTTTTTTCTTGAGCTAATTTTAAACTATGAAATATTGTTGACCATTGTTCATGTTGTATTTTTTTTAGAAGACGCAAATAATGCAGTTTAATATTTTGCATATTTACATCGTCGATAGAAGCAAAATGTCTCCCAACTTTTGCGTTTCCAGGAACAAAGTCATTCGACTCGACATAGTGAATAAAATCGACAACACCTTTCAAGTCAAAATATCGCAACAAAGTCAAGTTACTTTCACAATGTGAAACAATCTCCAAAATCTGAGAATAATCACTGCTCATAGTATGCGGTAAAACGACATATCCCATTTTATTAATAATAGGAATAGATTTTTTGCAATCGTGACTAACAACATTATAAATTTGTGCGCATTCAAATTTTCTTTCGAAATCACTTGTTGTTTCAGAAAGCTCGTGCAACTTCGGAAGTGTCGCCGAAGACAAAATCATATTGGGTATCAAATTATCTCGCCAATTTCTTTTGATTGTCTCGTGCAATTCGTGAGTTTCGTAATCCATTGTAATTGTGGGTTCATCCCAATACACAATAATGTCCTCTATAGGATTGAATGCCTTCATATAAAACATTGCTGGTAAATAGGATTTAATATCACAAATCATTATTTCTACTTTATCACCAACACTATTATCGACTTTTCCAATACCACCGCTTTTCCTATGTTTTGTGTATTCCTTGGCAGCAAAATAGTGCAACCGAATATCATCTGCACTCGCGCAACCAAATGCAAAAGCAATCTTCTTATTTACTGAAATAGCCGCACGTGCTAATGCTAATCCTACATGGCGTGCAGCACAAACAAATATAACTCGAAATTTCTCAGATAAACCAATCGGAGATAGCGTTTTTCCGGTGCCGGTAGGAGCAATGTATAATGCCAGCTTGGGACCGGGATTTTTCATCAAAGTAAAGACTTGTTTTTGATGCTCATATAAAACGCTGTCGGAATAAGTAAGCAACAACTTGTTCTTTTCGATGAATTCGACAGCATTAGAAACGACTGTTGACATTTCTATTTCATCTTCAAATTTGGATAAAATATTATTTACAATTTGTCGAATGTGGCGATTCACATTTGATATAGTGACTCTTGTCAATTTGTATAAAGTAAAATAGTCAATAATCCAGGTCGCATTTCCCGGTTTTTGACTCTGAGTTAAAATTTTTTTAACAAGTTCAAGTAACAAATATTCAAATGCTGTGTCCAATTTCATTTTCTCTGCATTATTTTTTTCGAGCCTTATTAAATCCGCTTTTTTTATAACTGGGTTTGCGTGAACGCTTACACTAAGCTGACTAATAGTTGGGTGTTTATCTCTAAGACTTGAAATAATAGAAGAGAAATATTTATTGTATAAATAATCTTCCATAGCTTGACTGTATTCGATTTTCAGAAAACTGAAGAGAGAATTGTGTTTATTGTATTTTATGTTTACATCGTGAAAACCACGAATAATTAATTCCAGAACCTCCTTTTCTTCTTGAGATACAGGAATCTCAATTCCTTGCCATTCAGATTTGGTTAATTTGCGCTGATTCAAGTCCATTCTTTGAAAGCTGGTAGGGTATATAGTATGTAATATTAGCTTTATATCTTTATTTAAGTTCAATTTTTATTTTATCGATTTGGAAAAAAATTGAATATTAAAAACAAGAATATAAAATTGCCACACCTAACAAAGAATATGGCAACCAACTGCATCATCACAATTGAGGGAAACATAGGGTCGGGAAAAACGACTCTTTTGAATCATCTGAAAGAGCAGTTCAAAGAGAACCCAAATGTTTTGTTCTTGAGAGAACCTGTGGATGAATGGGAATCCATCAAAGACGCAGAGGGCACTTCAATGCTGCAAAAATTCTATGCCGACCAAGAAAAATATTCGTTTCCTTTTCAAATGATGGCTTATATATCTCGACTAGCATTGCTGAAGGAAGCAATAAAGAACCATCCTGGAGCCATTATTATTACAGAACGCAGTTTATATACAGACAAATTTGTATTCGCCAAGATGCTATATGATATGAAGAAAATCGAGGATGTTAGTTATCAGATTTATATGAAATGGTTTGATACATTTGCACAAGAATGTCCAATTCATCGGTGTGTTTATGTCAAGACAGACCCAGATGTTTGTTACAGAAGAATTATAAAAAGGTCCAGAACCGGTGAAGAAGCCATTCCTTTAGAATATTTAAAAAGTTGTGATGAATATCATAAATCAATGATATTCCAAATTTTACCGATGTTCGAGAGAAAAACAGAAGATGTAGTGGTTTTAGACGGAAATTCCAATATTTATTCTAATCCAAAAGAGTTGGATGAATGGGTCGAAAGAATTACCAAGTTAATTTATGACAAATAATTTCCTTACTCTTTATAAAAATGACAACAGATTCTGAAAAAAATGAATTAGAAGATGCAATTTTTTGTCCTCACTGTAACGAACCCGTCTTAATTGAAAAACTTAATTGTATGATATTTCGACACGGGATAATGAAGGATTCTTTGAAACAAATGGACCCTCATTGTCCAAAAGAAGAATGCGAACGCCTCTTCTCTCAAGGTCTAATTTATGGATGCGGCAAACCGTTCAAAATAATAGTTGATGGTTCTGAAATTCGCGTTGAAATATGCGATTATATTTAAAGCCATTTTCTCTTTCCAAAAATAAATTGTAAACTGGTTTAAATATATTATATTATAAAATGTAATTATATGATGCAAAATATGCAAAAAATAACACGATATTTTTTCACAAATTCGCCAAAAATTATTCCTGCTTATGGAGAAAATTCATTTGAATATGTATTGAAATTTGATGGTTGTAGTAAAGGAAACCCAGGTCCAGCAGGCGCTGGGGCGGTTTTGTATTACAATGACCGCGAAATATGGTATAACCGTAAATTTGTAGGTAGAAAAGAAACAAATAATTATGCGGAATATTGTGGATTATTGCTTGGATTAAATGAGGCATTAAGAGAAAATATTCGCGAATTAAAAGTATGTGGCGATAGTCAATTAGTAATCAAACAAATGAAAGGCGAATATAAATTGAAATCGGAGAATTTATATCCACTTTACACCGAAGCAAAAAGTATGGAAAAACAATTTGATAAAATAGTTTATGAACACATTTATCGCCAATACAACTCCAGAGCAGACGAATTGGCAAATGCTGCATTAGAAGACCAAGATTTTGTTGATGAAATAAAAAGTGGATTTAAAAGTTAAGCTAACCATATTCCAGCAATCCTACATTCAATTGTTGTCTCGGTTTATATTTAAGCAAATCTAACTGTTTTGTTGTCGTGGGGAATTCATTGAATCCATAAATATCTTGCAGCATTAACCATTCAAAAAGACCACCTGAATAAATAAAAACATTATGAAAACCCAGTTGTAATAATTGCTGATATTTTTTAAATACTTTATCATCATTACAATTCCTACCATAGACAATAATTTGAATATTTTTTCCGCCACGCAAATGTTTATTAATGATTGGTTCTTCTTGATGAGCATTTACTGTACCAACAATTAGACAACCTTGTTCGGAATCCGGTAAAGTGTTAATGAGTAAATATATTTCAGGGTTTTTGCAAGCGGTTTGCATATCTTCAAAATTGATTTTTTGTATAGATGAATGAGAATTTCCCATTGTTTAAGTATTTTTATATTTTTAAATTAAAATTCAAACTGTTTTTAAATGCAATTATTGATTATTAAACAATTTAGCTAATTGTATTTTCCAGTGAGAATCAATAGATGTAATGTGATGATTCATTATACTTGTAATTGGTATCCAACAATCTTTAGTTCTTTTGGCTTCAGGTGCTTGGTTCCATAAAGCATCTTTATAAATTTTTATATCATCAATTAGCTCTATTTCACTTGCTGGTATAATTTCCAACATCTTCTCCATAACTTGAACCACATCTCTGCTTTCACTCATAGTCGATGAATAATATAAACCAATATTGTTTATATTATTTTATTTCAATTTTAATTGAAGTTTACAACAATTTCCACTTTTTCCTTCTTGATGCTCTTTGTTGCAGATACCGACAATTCTTCTCTCTTCTTACGAGTTTTGGTATTTCCACCATCAGTCAAATTTTCCTTACGCTTGCTTGTACTATTACGATTATTCATATCCTTCTCAATAATATCATAATTGTCTTCAATATATTGAACAACTTTATTCTCCAAACTCCACTTAAAAAAATTGAGTTGACCAATCGTCGTCTCAATAAAAGTCCCATCCTTATAAGGAATACTTATTCTCTCCCATCTGCAAAAAGGGTCAAATCTTTGTTTACTATAAGCCTTCAATTTCAGCTTGTAATCCACATAAACCTTAAACCTTCGAATATGACCATTAGGGTCCTCTATGTTATATAGAGTAAAATTCTTTTTAGCATAGTTTGTTGCAAACCAATCCACAATACGGAGAGAAATCTTGGATTCGCCAGTAATAATTTTCAACATCTTATCGAGATTACCATCTTTATTGTAAAACTCCATCAAATTATTCATCAGTAAATCATTTTGAGTTGTATAAGTAGCCACTGACATAGTAATTTGCCGTTATTCTATTATTAATCTTTTGTTTAAATACTTATTTAAGATATTTATTTATTTATCCACCTTTTGAGAAAAGGTGGATAAAAATTGAAGTACTTTAATGGAGAAAAAATGATGCAATCCAAAACAATGAGTGTCACTGAAGCAGAGGCGTTGGCGTGTGTTACTATGATTGAGCATCCCATTCCAGAGGGTTTGAGATTGACTAAAATTAAAAGTGAACGAGACGCGTATTTTTATGTAAGAAATGGGGGCAATTATATTCTTCATTTGAAGCAATCAAATCGTCATGTCTTTGTGAAATGCACTGGAAAAGCTATTCGTGCAGCGGATATGCAAATTTTGTTTGCAATCAAAGACGGAAAAAAAGATTTAACTGATTCCACTTGCACGGTATCATACAATTATGAGAATTATAACAAGATGCACTACGACAGTTTCAAATATTACGAAGATTGTGACGCTTATTATTTGCAAGTTAGTGAATAATTACAGTAAAATGGGCAAATCATCTCGAATAAATTGTGCACTACCGTCCCTATACCATTTTACTACCATAGTCAATATTTCTACTCCTGAATCGTGCGCCTTTTTTACTGCGGCTTTGTATTCTGGGTCCACGATGGAAGTAGTAAATCGGTTTACATCGGCGCGTTGAATAACAAAGCACAAAATGCAGCGAATCTTTGGATTGGAAGTGTGGATGGCTTCTAGTTCACGAATGTGTTTTAGAGCGCGTGGACTTACGGGGTCGGTGCTTTTTTTTCGGTAGCCATCGGGGAAATATGCGACTTTGGAGTTGAAGTCACGGCCTTCAAAGCTCATTTTTTTGCGGTCTTTGGTCGAAACATCTTCGTAATCTGCGAGAGGGACATTTTTGATTTCCATAATAAATGGTACACCGTTTTCGTCTATGCCACTGAAATCAAACCGCGAATCAACGCCCAAATCAGCCACTTTGATTGTCGTCTCTCTGCGCCAGGTCTTTAAGTTCTTCAAAGAAGATAATAAATTTTGATTTAAAGCCGCTTCGGCCAAATTTTCCGCAAGTTTAGGATAGATCCCGATGATTTCTTCATTTGCACCTTCTTTGCAAACCGACAAATAAATGCGATGACTGCATTTAAGTGGGTTTTTTGTTTTTGATGGAGGCATAGCGGACATTAAAACTTGTGCATTTGCATCAGCCAATCCACAACATCCGAGAGAAGCGCTGTGTGCAATAACTTCTTTTTTCTCAATTTCCGAATTTTTATTTAACAAAACATCTGCAACATATGGAGTCTTGATAAATTTAGAAGGTCTTTTTATTACAATTCCTTCGATTAATTCTTCTAATTGAAGCATTGTATTTATTTTAATATAAGGTTAATATTAAATTTTAATAGTTCAATTTTTAAAAATATTATTTAATGATTATAATATAATAATACTATGATTCCAATTATTATTGTTTCATATAATAATCATATTTATGTTGAAAATACTGTCAAACAAATTCAAAAAATAAATCCAAATTATGTTAAGGATATTATTATTATGGACAATAACAGCAATGATCCTGATACTATAAACTATTTGAATAGTAACAACACTTCCCTCTGCATTATCAAAAATAATACTAACAGTGGTCCTTGGGTAAGGCATGATTGCAATACTAATGTATATAATATGATGCCCGACAAATTTATACTTACTGACCCCGATCTTGAGTTTAATAAAAATTTACCAGCCAATTTTATTGAAATTATGATTGAACTATCTAATAAATATGATTGTGAAAAAATAGGATTTGCTTTACGAATTGATGATTTCAATGAAGATATGATTCCAGGAGATTATATGGATAGACCGGTGAATATTTATGAATGGGAATCACAGTTTTGGCACAATAAAATAGAAAACAACGAATATGACTTATATCATGCCGCCATCGATACAACTTTTTGTTTAATTTCTAAAAATAAATGGGGTCCACAAATTAGAATTGGTGGAGATTTTTTGGCAAGACATTTGCCGTGGTATATAAAAGGTGATATTTTTAATCTATACGATAAATACTTATTGTACTCTAAACATGAAAGGTGGATATCTACAATATCAAGACTATTTATTCCCTACATAGACAACAACTATGCAAAAGTATATAAAAAAGACCAATTATTTCTTATTGAAAATAGTAATACTATGATAGAATTTTGGAAAAATAGTTACCCCTCTTGGAACGAAGAGTTATTCAATAATTTTCATTTGTTAGCTTCAAAAAATAAAACAGTAATTGAAATTGGTTATGATATTGCTTTAACAAGTTTATATCTAAGTAGAATTTCTAAAACAGTACATTCTATAAATTGCAACAATTCAAATTCTGAAAAAACTTCTGTTATAAAAAATATTATTACCAATAACTGTTCTAATGTTGTTATTTATGATAGTGATTTTGGAGAAAATATAAACTATGATGGTTTGAATACTTTAATAAATAATAACATAAACATAAATAATGATAATATTTCTTTCATAAGTGTTAACTTAAATGGATTAGAAGAAGATATATTGCAAGAATTATACAATTATCATAAAAAAATAAACATTCCCATTCTTATAAATCTTTATTTAAATAAATGGACAGATAAATGTCTATCTAGATTTTCTTTTTTACAAGAAGAGGGTATGGAAATGCTTGAAAATTACTTATTGATTTTGCAGTAATACACATCATACATTAGTTCTCTCTTTCTATGCTTGTACTAATTGGCTTCATAAACTGTTCTTGATTCATTAAATCGTCTATATAACCCGAGTTATTATTGCTATTTTGAGAGAAAAATGGGTTCATCCCCCTCTGCCCTACCATCTCTCTTTCAGCCATTCGATTATATGTGTCTTCTCTCTTATTTGGTTGTTTTTGAAACTCATTCATTAAATTTTGTTGTCCTTGGTCCATTATTTCCCTCAATCCTAACATCTCTTCTGCAGAAGTCAAACAGCGATTCACCACTTGGTTTTCGTCGTGTACCTCATAACTGAACTCGTATTCTTGTTCTTCTACGAATTGTGTTCTTTTTTGATTTAGTGGAGGTCTTGGGGTTCGTTCCGCCTTCTCTCCATTGCTCCATTTCCATTCGACGATTTTCATTAAAATATATAATAATCGTCCATACTTTTCTCATCATTTTAACTAAAGACAGAATTATATTATTTTCACCCAATAATATAATACAAATGTTTAGTGAAAACATATTGACAGTCCTTTTAGGTCTTGTTGCTGGAGTATTGGGGGGTGCATTGGGACAATCTGGTGCTGAAGTTATGTTGCCTGGACTATTAATTCTCGGTATTGTTCCTGATTTTAAAACTGCTGCAGGAACCGTTTTATTAACTATTTTACCGCCTCTTTCTCTCCTCGCTATTCTCGAATATTATCGCAGAGGACAGTTAAATGTAAAAGTCGCTCTCATCCTAATGATTAGCTACTTCTTTGCAGCTTATATTGGTGCGTATATTACCAAGGATGTGTCAGATTCTTCCCTCGAATATGCTGCATCTTTTTACTTTTTCATTATTGGAATATTCTTCTTATGGAATGCATATACTGGATTTTTTGGCAAGTCATCTGGTAAAGCTGGAGAGAAAACAAAAAGCATTTCAGGATTCAAAAACTTTTTCAAGGTTGTCGAGGGTCCACGACGATTTTAGAATGCATTTTCTTCGCTCTTTATAATATTTAATTGCTTTGTAAATAAAAATGCATCTTTTCCCTTTCGTCTGCGCCTCAAATTACAATCTAGACACGCCATTACAATATTGTCTCGATTGTGTCCCAAATCATTGTTTATTCTATCAACAGACCATTGTTTCATTTCTCTCGTCAATTCATACAAAACTGCCATTTTTTCTTTACAATAATAACACTCTAACTTGCAATCAAATAACATTGTTATTATTGTATCCAAATCTATGAATTTTTCAGTATCCAATAATTTTCTTGTTATATCTTGCTGTTTATAACTCGATATTTTCTTATTTAATTCATTTTTTATTATATTGCTTTCATTGGAATTATTTGCAATTTCCGTCTTTTGCAACAAATCAAATAGTTCTTTTATTAATTCTAACTGTTTTTCATCAGTAAAATATTCTTCAGATAATCCCCATTTTTCAAAAACCTTGCGTTTTTTTATTTCCGCATCAGCTCTTGTTAATTTCTTTATTTGATATCTGTTATTTGTTCCACTTATCAAAACCTTTTTCTCTCCTTGCTCTTCCATTTATTTTCAATATATACTATTGAAATTTTTTATTTTTATATTATAATTGTAAAAGGTATATAAATATTATTCAACAAAAATGAGTTAAACTCTTGTTGCTATAATTTAGTATATGCAAACTATAAATACAAATAAAAGTGACGAATGCATTGAGCTGAAAAATATTAAATACAAGACTATGCTTCTTAGTGGAAATGTTATTAATGAAATTAAATCATCCAAAGACGATTTGACAAATTTGGAGAAATTCTTGGAAGACGATAAACAAAATAATCAAAATGAACCCTGGAGCAAGTTAGATAAAACGATAAAAACAAAAAAGCTTCTCTCTTTCGCAGAAAAATACATTAAAGACAAGAACTTTGATGAAGAAGAAGAAAAGCTTCTTATTGCATTTTTAAAAGATTGTCTTGACCGAAAAAAGCTGCAACGCGTAAAAGATGTCGATTATGATAAGACTACTGGCGAAATTAAAGATGTTCCCGCACTTTCTTACAACAAATCAACAAAACATTTCACTTTGAAAAATCTCGATAAACAGCGCGTTAGTACATTGAAGAGTTTACCACCAAAAAAAGGCGCAACAAGAGGAACTGTGAAGAACACAAAGGCGGAAGATTCTTCTGATGAAGAGAAAGACGATAACTAATGATTATTTTAATTTAAAAATAAATTATTAAAGAGTGTATAAATAAACCTATGATTGTTCTTGAATACGATTTATTGTGGAAGTTGATTGAAGACAACAATATTCAGATTGAGAAAATCTTGGAACAATATATAGCATTATTATCAGAGTTAACGGAAGCACCTTTGTTGTCGAAAGAAGAATTTATAAATAACTCGTTGCAAATAAAAAATATGGGGTGCATATATGTATGTTATTATAAAACGAATGAAAATTTTATACATATAGTTGGTTCCGGAACAATTATATTTGAACCAAAGATTATTAGAAATGGAAAATGGGTTGGTCATATTGAAGATATAGTTGTTGGAAAGAAACACAATTCGCAGGGAATTGCGAAAAAAATAATAGATAAATTGTTGTCTTTGTCACAAGAAAAAGGCTGTTACAAAGTTATTCTGGATTGTAAACACGAACTATGTAGTTTTTATGAAAAGTTTGGGTTTGAAAAGCACGGAATTCAAATGTCAAAATATAATTGTTAAAAACTAATAAAGACTGATTTATTATTAAATCGCAGTTTTAGATATAAAAGGTATTTGTTATAATAATATAATAAAGACATAATGTTATTATCAGATTTGGATGAATTGGAAGACATACTTGATTCATTGGTTCCGGAGGGAGAAGAAGAGGAACCCTTTTATTTCAACGAAGAAGAAGAATGCGACATTATTGAAAATATAATGCATTTAATGTATGAGTATGTTCAAGAAAATCCCCGCGATGTTTCAGAACCCGATTTTCACGATACAATGATTGAAAGCATAAAAGAGTTGTACTCACCTATGATTGTACCCGAGATTTACACTGGCGGCTTAGATAGAGACAAAATTCACGATGATTTTGATGATTTAATTGATATTGCTGCGGACCTTTTTTATAAACAAATTATGCCTTGTCGTTCTTTTCCATCAACATTTGTAAGAAGTGCTTCGCCAAGCCAAGAAAAACTTGCATTTTTTAAAACCAAACTCGATTATTTGGCGGCCAAACCACAACCCGAACAAAGAACTGACGAATGGTACAAGTTTCGCCATAATCTAATTACCGCCAGTAATGCATTTAAAGCATTTGAAAATGCTAATACGCAAAACCAATTAATATATGAGAAATGTCAGCCACTTAGCGCACAAGGTGACAAATTCTCCTATGTAAATGTTGATACACCCTTCCATTGGGGACAAAAGTACGAACCTGTGTCTGTTATGTATTACGAGAACGAATACAACACTCGGGTTGGTGATTTTGGATGCATTCAACACGACCAGTTCTCTTTTTTAGGTGCGTCACCCGACGGAATTAACAATGACCTTTCAAGACCCAGTCGCTTCGGTCGTATGTTGGAAATCAAAAACATTGTGAACCGCGAAATCGACGGCATCCCCAAAAAAGAATATTGGATTCAAATGCAACTGCAAATGGAAACTTGTGACCTCGACGAATGCGACTTCCTGGAGACCCGATTCCAAGAATACGAATCCGAAGCCGACTATTTTCTCGACGGCAATAACTTCACTACAACATTGAAGGGAGAATGGAAGGGAGTTATAATGTATTTTTCGACGCCTGAAGGTCGTCCTTATTATGTGTATAAGCCGTTGACAATGGATACAGAGGAATTCGAGAAATGGTCTGAATCAAAAATGGACGAGTTGTGCGCGGCGTCCACTAATGAAAATGGTATTAAAAAGATGGGAATGTGTTGGATAAAAAACATCTTTTGGCGTTTAGAAGAAGTCAGTTGTGTCCTCGTACTACGCAATAAATTGTGGTTTAATGCAAACATAGGGCAACTTGAACGCATTTGGAGAACAATTGAGAAAGAGCGTGCGTCGGGCGATTTCTCGCATAGGGCACCTAATAAGCGATCTAAAAAGGTAGAGGAACCCATGCAAGTAAACAAAATAGAGAATTATTTCAATTTGGGAGAAGGCTTTAAGGTTGAAAAAACGGGTTGTTTAATCTCTCTGCAAAACGACCCAATTACTAATAAACCCTATAGAAGCCGGGAAAATACGATTATAGACGACGAAAAAATGGGAACAAATGCTATTATTAAAATTAGAACGGAATCGATCGATGAAACAAAGCAAAATAATCCTGATTTTTAGCTTCTCAATAAAGTTTTTTGCAGAGCTACTACAAAATTGACCAATTTACTGGTTGTCCCAATCTTGATTCCACTTTCTTGAAGACACCCGAATGAAAGAAACCGTTGTTCGCTGAAAAGGGAGACGGGTGCACGCACTCAACAATCCGCTCTTTGTTCTTAATAAATTTTTCTTTTGATTTAGCAAAATTTCCTAATAATAAAAACACACACTTTTTATTATTAACACTTACAAACTTTATTACATCATTTGTAAAATCTTCCCAAATGCTTATTTGACTTGATGGTTTATTTTTAATAACTGATAGCGCAGCATTCAACAAGAATATCTTCTCTTCATAAAACCACCTTTCTAAATTTCCTGAACAAAACTCGTACTTTCTTTCTGGGAACTCAAACTGCAACTCTTTATATATGTTTTTGAGAGAAGGTGGTATTCTAATTCCTTCAGGAACTGAAAAACTTAATCCGTGCGCCTGTTTCTCATTATGATATGGGTCTTGTCCCAGTAATAATACGCGAATTTCTTTTACATCCATTTCAAATACTTTAAATATGCACTCTTTTGGTGGATAAACTGTATCACCTGTGTTATACAACTCTTCCAAATCAAATTCATATTGTTCAAATAAAGGTTTCCAGCTTTCGTGAATATTGGTCATTTTTTATTATCAATAATATAAATACAATTACATAACTTCAATTTTAAAAAGCAGGTAATTCAAGTGTTGGACCTGGTTGAGGCCCTAAAAATAAGTTTTCTTGGGTTCTATAATAATTTACACGAATCCCATGTGTATCTGGAACTGGAGGAAGTGGTTTTATAATATTACTCGCTATTTGATTATCCTTGTACAAGGCACCACAAAATTCGGCTCCAATACATTCACCATCATCGGGATTTCTACGATAGCGCAAATTATTGGTTATTTGTGCATAAGAACTGACGCCAAAAATTGGATAATACCACCAAATATCAGAATAACTATTGTTTGATACTCCTTTTCTCCCAGTAGATGGATACTCATCATACAAAAGTGCGGCTGAATCGACATTGGAAGGGAACGAACCAGCTTCACCTAGGCTGAAATTGCTATAACCTTCTCTAGAATAAACTGCTAAACCATAGGTACCGCCTACAATTGCTAATAATAAAATTACAAATAAAAATATGATTCCTTTATACATCTATATATATTTACTATTATTTTTATTGCTACAATAAAAAACTTTTTTATACAATTTCGGAGATTCTAATTTAAAATTAAATTTAGAAAGATATATAATGAATCCAGAAAATCAAAGAACCAATATGGAAATGCGTGTAACAAAACGAAATGGACAACTAGAAGACATTTCCTTTGATAAAATATTAAATCGCGTTAAAAAGATTGGTCAAGAAGCTAATATTCAAATCAACTATTCTTCACTTGCAATGAAAGTCATTGACCAACTGTATGACACTATTCCTACTACTAAAATCGATGAATTAACTTGCGAACAATGCGCCGCACTTTCTACTATGCACCCCGATTATGGCGTTCTAGCTGGTCGCATCTTTGTGAGCAATCACCAGAAGAACACTTCCGGGTCTTTCTATGAATCAATGAGCAAATTGTATTATTTTACTGATATTCACGGTCAACATTCACCGCTTATTTCCCACGAAACTTGGATAATAGTTGAGAAGCATAAGGATGAATTAGACGCAATGATTGATTACAATCGTGATTATCTACTTGAATATTTTGGTTTGAAGACTTTGGAGCGAGCCTATTTGTTCCGCGTGAATGATGTCATTGTTGAGCGTCCGCAGCATATGTGGATGCGTGTTGCCGTAGGAATTCACGCGGATAATTTGGAGGCAATAAAAGAGACTTATGATTTGATGTCTCAGAAGTATTTCACACACGCGACACCCACATTATTTAACGCTGGAACACCGCGTCCACAATTGTCATCTTGTTATTTGATTGCGATGGAAGATGACAGTTTGGATGGTATTTACAACACGCTCAAGGATTGCGCCAATATTTCCAAGTGGGCAGGGGGTATTGGACTGCATATTCATAACATCCGCGCTAAAAATACTCATATTCGCGGTACCAACGGTAAATCAAATGGAATTGTGCCGATGTTGAAGGTCTTCAATGATACTGCTAGATACGTTGATCAATGCGTTGTTCCTGAAACATATATATATA
>Ga0214917_10000033_pt1 | contig 156591 bp, 152 predicted proteins | sample LL_1208_BB_MetaG_FD_177983 | JGI IMG/M metagenome (GOLD analysis project Ga0214917, IMG submission 177983) | Freshwater microbial communities from Lake Lanier, Atlanta, Georgia, United States - LL_1208_BB | ecosystem: Environmental > Aquatic > Freshwater > Lake | place: USA: Georgia...
TCTATTGCTCACAGAATTACTGGCGTTATGCTTTATATATCAATTATCGCAATATCTTGGTATGTTGTTTTATTTACCTATCAAACCACAATAACTTCTAGCGAAGAAAAATGTGACTGCCCTACAATGGAAATTATGCAATATATCGCTTGCGCCGCAGTTGTCGCCATTATTTTTGCTTTATATTATCACTTTTGTAATGGTATTAGGCATTTATTTTGGGACATTGGTAAAGGCTATGATATTAAGCTTGCAAGAAGGACTGGTATTTTAGTTTTTGTAACATCAATAATTCTTACTGCTTTAACTATTGGTTCCATAGCTTATTTTAAATTTATGTAATATGAAAAAAATAAAGATTTCTCCCTCAACTAAAACTGGAGCTCATCATTGGCTTATGCAAAGAGTTTCTGCGATTGCACTTATTCCTCTTATAATATGGCTTTCATATTCATTTGCCATAATAATTCAAGATGTAGAAGCTAATATGTCAGTTTTTTTTGCATACCCATTTAATGCAGTGATGGGAATATTATTAATATCAAGCTCTTTATATCATGGAAGCCTTGGTATTCAAGTAATATTTGAAGATTATATTTCTTGTAAGTTAATGAGAAGAGTTGCTATTGTAGCAATTCATTTTCTATCAATAACCACGGCTATTGCCGGGGTTCTTGCTATCATTAGATTACATCTTATAGGCTAAGTTATTTAATTTATATTTATGACAGAACATAAAATTGGAAAATACGATATAATAGATCACGAGTTTGACGTTGTTGTTGTGGGTGCTGGAGGCGCTGGGCTTCGTGCAACCTTTGGAATGGCTCAGAAGGGATTAAAAACTGCATGCGTTTCTAAAGTTTTCCCAACGAGATCTCATACAGTTGCTGCTCAAGGTGGAATTTCTGCCGCACTTGGTAACATGGGAGAAGATGACTGGAGATGGCACGCTTATGATACTGTAAAAGGCTCTGATTGGCTTGGTGACCAAGATGCCATAGAATATATGTGCAGAGAGGCTCCTGATGCAATAATTGAACTAGAACATTATGGCGTTCCGTTTTCAAGAACTAAAGAAGGAAAAATATATCAACGTCCTTTTGGAGGAATGACTAAAGAATATGGTGAAGGAGGTGCAGCACAAAGAACCTGTGCCGCCGCCGATAGAACTGGTCATGCGATTCTTCACACACTTTACCAGCAATCGCTGAAACATGATGCTCAATTTTTTACAGAATATTTTGCATTAGATTTGATAATGGAAAATGGTGAATGTAGAGGAATAACTGCAATTTCACTTCTTGACGGAAAAATTCATCGGTTTAAATCTCACCTAGTTGTTCTTGCAACTGGGGGCTATGGAAGAGCTTATTTCTCTGCAACTTCCGCACATACATGCACAGGAGATGGAAATGCGATGGTTCTTCGCGCCGGTCTCCCACTTCAGGATATGGAATTTGTACAATTTCATCCAACCGGAGTTTATGGTTCGGGATGCTTAATTACTGAAGGTGCAAGAGGAGAAGGTGGTTATTTAGTTAACTCTGAAGGTGAAAGATTTATGGAAAGATATGCACCGTCTGCAAAAGATTTAGCAAGTAGAGATGTTGTTTCTCGTGCCATGACCATGGAAATAATGGCTGGAAGAGGTGTTGGCCAAAACAAAGATCACATTTATCTTCATCTAAATCATTTGGATCCTAAAATTCTTCACGAAAGACTTCCGGGAATATCAGAAACTGCAAAAATTTTTGCTGGAGTCGATGTTACAAAGCAACCAATACCAGTATTGCCAACTGTTCATTATAATATGGGCGGAATACCTACAAATTTTAAAGGAGAAGTTTTAAATATCAAAAATGGGAAATCTGAAATTGTAGCTGGTTTAATGGCAATTGGAGAAGCTGCCTGTGTTTCAGTTCACGGCGCCAATCGCTTAGGCTCAAATTCACTTCTTGATCTAGTGGTTTTTGGAAGAGCCGCTGCAATTAGAGCCGCAGAAATTGTCAGGCCAAATTCTATACACAAAGAATTTAATCATAATTCAGGAGATAGTTCTATTTCAAGACTTGAGAAAATTAGAAATGCAAATGGCTCAATATCAACATCTCAAGTTAGACTTGAGATGCAAAAAACAATGCAGAGACATGCTGCAGTGTTTAGAACCCAAGATCTTCTCGAAGATGGTAGTAAAAAAATGTCTCAAATTTTTGAAAGCTTTTCTGATATAAAAATAAAAGATCGCGGTTTAATTTGGAACAGTGACCTTGTTGAGACACTCGAACTTGACAATCTAAGATATCAAGCACTTGTTACAATACAATCAGCTCTCAATAGAAAAGAAAGTAGAGGAGCGCATGCGCGTGAAGATTTTAAAGATCGCGATGATGAAAATTGGCTAAAACATTCAATCATGTGGTGCGATGAAAATGGCAAGACAAAGGTTGATTATAGAGAAGTTATTCTTAAGCCTTCATCAAATGATATAGCGGCATTTCCTCCTAAAAAAAGAGTTTACTAATATTTATTATTAAGAAATTTTTAAATTATTATTTAATATTTAAGTTTTTTGTTTATGCAACAATTTAGTTTTGATGTAGAGGTGGGAAAAGTCTTAAATTTAATGATTAATTCATTATATACCAATAAAGATGTAGCCCTCAGAGAGCTTATAGCAAATGCATCTGATGCTTGTGATAAATTTAGATATTTATCAATTCAAGATTCAAATATAAGTAAAAGTCAAGATGATCTTAAAATTACCATCACCACTAACAAAGAAAAAAGGCTTCTTATAATAAGCGATAACGGAATTGGAATGAATCGTCAAGAACTCATAGAAAACTTGGGCACAATTGCGCGCTCTGGAACTGAGAATTTTATTAAATCTCTTACCGGAGACAAGAATAAAGATCTTCAGCTAATTGGACAATTTGGAGTTGGATTTTATTCCAGCTTTATGATTGCTGATAAAGTCGAGGTTGAATCAAAAAAGTTTGATGACAATAATTCCCACAAATGGTCTTCGTGCGGATCTTCTCAGTTTGAAATAGATCAATGCCAACAAAATGAATTTGATCACGGAACAAAAATTACACTTCACCTAAAAGAAGATGCCAACGACTTCCTTGATCGCTTTCATATAAAACATATTGTACAAACATATTGCGATCACATTAATGTTAAAATAGATTTTATTCCAGAAAATTTATCCGCAGGAGCTAAAATTGAAACTTTAAATTCCTCTTCAGCTCTTTGGAAAAAATCTAAGGATCAAATTTCACAGGATCAATATAATAACTTTTACAAAACATTATCTCATCTACCATCAGAGCCGTTTATGGTAATTCACAATAATGTTGAGGGAATTGTATCATATACTAATCTTCTTTTTATTCCATCAACAAAACCTTTTGATTTATTCCATCCAGATAGAAAAACTTCTGTGAAGCTTTATGTAAAAAAAGTTTTTATTAGTCAAGATTTAGATCTTGTACCTGCATGGCTCAGATTCTTGAGAGGCCTTATAGATTCAGACGATTTACCACTTAACATTAGCAGAGAAAATCTTCAATATAATCCCGCATTAGAAAAAATTAAAAAATCTGTTATAAATAAAATATTATCAGAACTAAAAAAGAAATCTCAAGATGATGAGGAGTCCTATAAAAAATTTTGGGATAATTTTGGCGCAGTTGTTAAAGAGGGCTTATGCGAATCAAACGAGTTTAGAGAAAAGATTCTTGAATTATCTCTATTCTACTCTTCAAAATCTGATGGTAAATTAATTTCTTTAAAAGATTATCTTGATAGGATTAAGGATGGACAAAGTAAAATTTTCTTCTTAACTGGAGAAACTCTTGAAAAAATTAAATCAAGCCCTCAGCTTGAAATCTTTCTTCAAAAAGATATAGAGGTTTTATTTTTAAATGATGCTGTTGATGATTTCTGGGTAACAGTAGCAATGCCCTACAAAGATAAGGAGTTTCAATCAATTACTAGAAGCGAAATTGATATTGAAAATATTGATAATAAGTCGAATAACTCGCAAGAGGTTCAAGACGAAAAAATTAAAGATATAACTAATTCTAATTATTCAGATTTAATTAGCAAAATTAAAGAAATTTTAAAAGATAAAGTTAAGGATGTTAGAATATCAAAAAAATTGACCGATAGCCCTGTTTGTTTGGCGGTTGATTCAATGTCTATGGATATTAGAATGGAAAGATATTTAATTGATCAAAAACAAATTCCTGCGGCCTCTGCAAAAATTTTAGAAATAAATCCCAACAACCCTATAATTAAAAATCTTCAAGATAAAACATCAGATGAAAAGTATTTTAATGATTTTAAAAATATTGTTGAAACCTTATTTGATATGGCTTGCATTATTGAGGACGAGCCTATTGTTAATAATAAAGATTTTTGTAAAAGAGTTGAGAAATTTATAAAATTTTCTAATTAAAGCTAAGCTAAATTATTGCTTTTTAATATCCACATAACATATCAAATTATCGAAGCCAAATTTAATTGGCCTCGATAAAGTAAGTAAATAATTTAAGCATTTCTTAAAGATGTCGCAGCTTCAACCATTTGCTTCAGAGCCTGTTTTGTTTCTGGCCAAGCTCTTGTCTTCAATCCACAATCAGGATTAACCCAAATTTGCTCTGATTTAATAACTGAGCTTGCTTTTTTCAGAAGCTCTAGCATCTCTTCTGTTTTTGGAACTCTTGGAGAATGGATATCATAAACTCCTGGACCAATTTCATTGGGATATTTAAAGTTAATAAACGCATTAAGCAATTCCATGTTAGATCTTGAAGTTTCAATCGATATTACATCGGCATCCATTCTTGCAATAGCCTCTATAATATCATTAAATTCCGAGTAACACATATGAGTGTGGATTTGAGTGTGATCTTCAACTCCACATGATGAAATCTTAAACGCGTCAACAGCCCATGCAAGATAATCACTCCACTTTGACTTTCTTATTGGCAATCCCTCTCTAAGAGCGGCTTCATCAATTTGAATAATTTTAATTCCAGCATCTTCAAGATCAACAACTTCATCACGAATTGCTAAAGCAATTTGTGTAGCAGTTTCGCTTCTTGGCTGGTCATTTCTAACAAAAGACCACTGCAAAATTGTAATTGGACCAGTCAACATTCCCTTCATAACCTTTTTTGTTAAACCTTGTGCATATTTGGCCCATCTAACGGTCATTTGGTTTGGACGAGAAATATCTCCGAAAATAATTGGAGGTTTAACACAACGAGACCCATAACTCTGAACCCAACCATTGCCAGTGAAAGCGAAGCCTTTAAGTTGCTCTCCAAAATACTCAACCATATCGTTTCTTTCAAACTCGCCATGAACTAAAACGTCAAGACCAATTTCTTCTTGAAAATCAACGCATCTAGAAGTTTCTTGCTCTATAAAATTCTCATATTCTTGCAGGCTTATTTTCTTGGTTTTAAAATCGGCCCTGGCTTTTCTAACCTCCGCGGTTTGAGGAAATGATCCAATTGTAGTCGTTGGGAATAAAGGTAAATTTAAAAAAGAAGACTGAATTTTTTTTCTAGTTGCATAAGAGTTTTTTCGAAATTTATCATTTTCGCTAATAGCCTCAACTCTTTTTTTCACCGAATAATCATGAATTTTATTCGAAGTCTTACGCGAATTATTTATCCTAATATTATTCGAGATATCAACATTATCTCCCGCAGCTAATTTAGCTATTGTTGATATTTCCGCTAACTTTTGTTTAGCAAAAGCCAGCCAAGACTTGATTTCTATATCAAGTTTGCTTTCATTGTCCAAATCAACGGGGGAATGAATCAAGGAGCAGGAAGAAGAAATGATCACACGATCAGCGCCAAGTTTAGCAACAGCTTTTTTAGCTAAATCATTAGATTCAACAAAATTATTGATCCAAATATTTCTTCCATCGACAAGACCAATTGACAATTCTTGATTTTTACTAATTTTCTCAAGAATAAAATCTAATTGTTGCGGAGCTCTAACAAGATCAATATGAATAGAGTCAGTATTTAAAATCAAAGCAAGATCAGCATTATCGCCTATTTCTTCAAAATAGGTTACTAAATGAGTTTTTATCTGTCCCTTAAATTCATTTATTTTGCTAAAAGCTTTTATATATGCGCCAATTGCTTCTTTTGATAAATCCGTAACAAGAAAAGGCTCGTCAATCTGAATATCTTTAACACCAATTTGTTGCAATTTTTTAAATAATTCATGATATGCTTCAAGCAAATTATCTAGCAAATCCAATTTATTAAAATCACCATTTGATTTTCCCAATAGCAAGAAAGTTACCGGTCCAATAATAACTGGGCGAGTCTCAATTCCGATATTTTTAGCCTCAACAAAATCATCAAATATTTTTGTTGATGAAATTGAAAATTTTTGATTTTTAGAAAATTCTGCAACTAAGTAATGATAGTTTGTATCAAACCATTTTGTCATTTCCATTGCAAAAACATCAACACCTTCATTTTGGGCACCTCTAGCCATTGCAAATAAAAGATTAAGGTCGGAAGAAAATTTATTTAATTTAAAGCGATCAGGAACGGCACCAAAGAGAAGTATAGCGTCCAATACATGATCATAAAAAGAAAAATCATTTGATGGTATATATTTTATACCAGCAGCTTTTTGCATTTGCCAATTTTTGGCTTTAATATTTGAGGCAACTTTTTGTAAATCTTCCTTTGAGATATCACCCTTCCAGAAGCTTTCAACAGCTTTTTTTAATTCACGATTTTCACCAATACGAGGAAAACCAAGTGATGCAGTTTTTAACATAAAAAATAATTTAAAGTTTGTGCAAGGCTTTGCAGACAAGAATTTAAAGTGGCGGGCTCGCACAGAGATTGCGACAGAATCTTTTAAATATAGATTTTAAAAATATTCTGACGAAAACTAAAAAGCAAAAAAACTTGTTTTTTGAATTTTTTTAAATTGTACTTAACTTCATAATCAAAGTCAAGTAATCAATAAAAACATTGCAAAATAGCTAGATATGAGTATGATTATAGTATTTTGAAAATTTAATTAATTTAATTTTCATTAAAAATATAAATACAAAATTTTATTAATGACTCATAAAACAGACCTAGTTATTATCGGAGCAGGACCCGCGGGACTATTTTCTATTTTTGAAGCTGGTATGCTAAAAATAAAATGCCATGTTGTTGATACCCTTGAGCATATTGGCGGACAATGTAGCGCCTTATATCCAGAAAAACCTATTTACGACATACCCGCTCACCCAAAAATATTAGCAAGCGAACTAATTGACAAACTTGAGGAGCAAGCTAAACCATTTTCACCGACTTTTCATCTAAATCAAAGGGTTGATAAAATTAGTAAAATTAGCAATGGTTTTATAGTTGAAACATCTAAAAATGAAAAGATCGAATGTAGCGCGATCATTATTGCTGCTGGATGTGGGGCTTTTGGACCAAATCGACCTCCATTAAAAAATATTGAAGAATATGAGGGTAAATCAATTTTTTATTCAATAAAATCAAAGGCTTTATTTGCAGATAAGAAGGTTGTAATTGCCGGAGGCGGCGACTCTGCTGTTGATTGGGCAATTAGTTTGGCTGATATTGCAAAAAAAATTTCGCTCATTCATAGGCGAGATAAATTTAGATGCGCACCTGAAAGCGCAGATAAGTTAAAGCAACTTGCAAATGATGGTAAAATTGATCTAATTGTGCCTTACCAGCTTGATTCAATTGATGGAGTAAATGGCAATCTAAATCGGGTTAATGTTAAAAATTTCGATAATAGCATTATGGAAATTGAAGCTGACTATTTACTGCCATTCTATGGACTTTCCATGGAACTTGGCCCGATTGCGGACTGGGGACTGAATCTTCATAAAAATTTTATTGATGTAGATGTCGCAACAATGAGAACTTCAATTGAAGGAATATATGCAATTGGTGATATTGCCCACTACAAAAATAAATTGAAATTGATTCTTAATGGCTTTGGAGAGGCTGCAATTGCATGTCACGATATATATAAAATTGTATTTCCTGATCAAGTGTTTCACTTTGAATACTCGACATCGAAGGGAATTGATAAATAATAAAAATGTTTAATAAGCTAGAGTTTTTCATTGCGATGAGATATTTACTCTCAAAAAGAAGGGAGGGCTTTATATCCGTTACCGCAATATTTTCTTTTTTTGGAATAATGATAGGAGTCGCAACTTTAATTATAGTAATGTCTGTCATGAATGGATTTCGCCATGATTTACTTGATAGGATAATTGGCATAAATTCTCACATCACTATATATGCAAAAGCTAATGATATTGATAATTACGATGATGTTATTAAAAAAATTTCTCAAATAAAAGGCATATCATACGTTAATCCCATTGTTGAAAATAAAGCAATGATTAGCACTTCAAATAGATCCAATGGCGGCCTAATTAAAGGTATAAAAATGCACGATCTAAAAAATAAAAAAATTATTTATGATAATATTTTGGCAGGAAATGCTGAAAAATTATCTAATAAAAACTATGTCATGGTTGGATCATATTTAGCAAGTAACTTAGGAATAAAGCCGGATAGTGATATTAAATTAATTGCAGCACAAACAAGCAACACTTTATTTGGCGCGATTCCAAGGATAAAAACATATAAAGTCGCCGCAATCTTTGAAAGCGGTATGTATGAATATGATTCAACTACTATTTTTATGAATTTCGAGATGTCTCAAATTCATTTCAATTCTAAAAATAAGGCAACTGCAATAGAAATATTTGTTGATGATTTAGAAAATATCGATGCTATAAAATTAGAAATTTTTAATAATATTAAAGACTATAAAAATCTTTATTTTGTTGATTGGAAGCAATCAAATGCGAGCTTTATCGAAGCACTTAAAGTTGAAAGCACGGTAATGTTTCTAATTCTCACACTAATTATTTTGGTTGCCGCATTTAACATTATCTCTTCGATGATTATGCTTGTTAAGGATAAAACAAAAAACATTGCGCTTTTAAGGACATTGGGAATGAAAAAGGGCTCAATAATGAGAATATTTCTTATTTGCGGCTCTTCAATTGGATTTTTAGGAACAATATTTGGCTTGATATTAGGAGTTTTATTTAGTATTAACATCCAATCAATAAAAGCTTTTTTAGAAAATGCCACAAACACCACATTATTTAATCCAACAATTTATTTTCTTTCAACATTGCCATCTAAAATTTTAATTAGTGATGTTATATTAATTGTTGGAATGTCACTAACTATTAGCTTTTTATCAACTATTTATCCGGCCTATAAAGCTAGCAAGTCAAATCCTGCCGATATTTTAAGATATGAATAATAAGATGATAATTTTCCCTGCAATTGATATTAAAAATGGTAAATGTGTTAGACTTTTCAAGGGGGATATGAATAAAGTCACCATATTCAATGATGTGGCATCGAATCAAGCTCAAGAGTTTCAAGAATGCGGCTTCAAACATCTTCATATAGTTGACCTAGACGGAGCCATAGAAGGTAAATCCGTAAATACAAATACTGTAAAGGAAATTCTTAAGAAAATAAATATCCCCACACAGCTTGGTGGAGGTATTCGCAATATCAAGTCTATTGAGCAGTGGATTAATATAGGAATATCTCGTATTATTCTTGGAACTGCTGCACTTAATAACCCAGATCTTGTAAAACAAGCCTGCAAAGAGTTTCCCAATAAAATTGTAGTTGGTATAGACTCAATTGATGGTAAAGCTGCTTCTGAAGGATGGGTTCAGTCATCTAATATTAAAACAATTGAGTTGGCAAAAAGATTTGAAGATTGCGGAGTCTGCGCAATAATATATACCGATATATCAAGAGACGGGACACTTAACGGGGTTGATCTTGATGGAACAAGAAAACTAGCTGAAGCCACAACTATCCCGATAATAGCCTCTGGAGGAATTTCTTCAATTGATGACTTAATTGCGCTTCAAGAAATCAAAAAAGAAAGCTTTCAGGGTGTCATAGTTGGCAGGGCATTATATGATAAAAAAATTAGCATATCCGATCTTCGTCAAAAAAATCTGATATAAATTTATAGTATTTTGATACAGTGACAAAAAAAATAAAGAAAATACTTTAAAAAATATATTATTATTTTACGATGAAATATGATTTTAACAATATACAAATAAATGCCAGCTTTAACAAAAAAACAAATCAAAATTAATCAAGAAAATATTTCTACAGCAAATGAAAATATTGTAGATAAAAATTTTCTAGCTAATGATTTTTTAAAAAGCACAAATACTGGAAATGTTGATAATAAAAACCCAAAAGAGTTAAAATTTAAACATTTAAAAAAAGAAGAAAAACAAGAAGAGGGTAAAAATAGAAAAATAATCAAAATATCTCAAACTCCTGAGAAATTCTTAGAAAAAAGAAATAAAGAACTTCATAAAATGCTTGCTAAACAAGAAAGGCTTAGTAAATCTTTCTCTGCAAACATGGAAATTGCCTCAAGTGAAATTTTAAATTTAAAATCTCTAATTGAAAATTTAGAACAAAAAAATACAGAGCTTAAATTAATAAATCAAAATCTAAATAAAAATTTAATCAATGAAAAATTAAGACTTGAGAAAGCAATTGAATCAAAGCAAGATAGCATAGTTGCGCAGAATATCTATTTTGACAAAATTATTAATTCGCTCGAAGATTCTATAAATGATAAAATTAGCAATCTTACAACAATAAAAGAGGAAAATTTACAACTAAAGCAGTATCTTGACGATCAATCAATATTAATGAAAAACTATATTGAAGAGAGAGATCGGGAACTATTCTCAATTAAATTAGAATTTGCTCAACATTTAAATAAAAAGGAAGAGCATATAAAAGTTGTTCTTAATGAAAATAGCAAACTAAAAAATGAAAATAATAATTTATCTCAAGAAATAATATTAATAAAGAATCAAAATAAAGACATTAAGAAAAATTCGATTACAAAAATGATTAATATTGCTAAGAATTTAAGCAAAGAAAAGGAAATGTGGAGGAATAAAATGCTATATATGCAGCGATATATCAATGAAATGAAAAATGTTTTTGATCAGGAAATAACCTCAGAAATACAAAAAAATTTAAATCTTGCAAAACACAACAATAACCTTAATCAATATATTTCCAAAGAAATAGCCTCCCACAATAATTTAAAATTAATATTCAATGAACAAAATTTCTATCTGAAAAATCTTCAAGAAAATCTAGCTAAAAAAGATCAAGAAATTAATTCCTTAAAAAATCAAATAAATCAATATCAAGAGCTTGAAGAATTTGATTATTTTTTAGAGGAGGAAAGCAACGAATCAGAGTTAGCTAATCAAAATATCAATACCCGATCCCAACAGCCCGGAAAAATGGCTAAGGTCCTTAATCATGTTACTAAATTCAGAAAGCATATCATCAAAGATCGTTCTCGAGTTGAATTGATGCACAAAATCAAAAAACTAATCAGCAATTATTGATACTCTTTTTAAAAATTAGATTCTTTTATTTTCACTATATTTTTTTGCTAATAAATTTAATTTGGCAAAAATTTATTATTTTTAAAATATGATGTGGTGCCCAAAGGCGGAATCGAACCACCGACACAGGGATTTTCAGTCCCTTGCTCTACCGACTGAGCTATTTGGGCTAAAGCAACAATAATGTTTTTATTTACAAATAAAGGGGGTTATTTATAATTATTACTGTAATAATTAGGTATATTACTATAAAAAAAAATTTTAACTTTGCAAGGTTTATTTAAAAAAAACAATGATTGAACAGCTTCAAGATTACAAAAACTATGTGATGATTTCATATTTTATCAATACAATATTTCTGGCAATTTTATTGATCGCAACCTTAGTTAAATATAAAAAAATAAAAAAATTAGCTAAAGATGTTAAAAAAAACTAAAAGAAAAAGATTGATTTTTGTTGGCTCTATATTTCTAATGTCAATAGTTACGGTAATTTTTATTATAGTAAATTTTAAAAATAAAATTGTTTTTTATTATTCACCCTCTGAAATAAAAATTGAGAAACTTCATTTAAAAAAAGATTCTCCACAAATTAGAATTGGCGGTTTAGTAAAAAAAGATTCTGTAAAAAAAATTGATGCATTAACAATTGAGTTTATGATTACCGATAATGAAAGCGATATAATTATTATTCATCACGGTATAGTTCCTGATCTTTTTAGAGATGGTCAAGGAGTTATCGCAAAAGGAAATTTTAATGATGGAGACAAAATATTTTTCTCAAAAGAATTACTTGTTAAGCATGATGAAAAATACATGCCCCCAGAAATAAAAAGAAATATTAATAATTAAATTAAAAATGAAAGGAATTATTCTTGCAGGCGGAAGTGGAACTAGGCTTGCGCCACTAACCCAAATTATTAGTAAACAACTTCTTCCGGTTTATGATAAACCTATGATATGTTACCCCTTAGCAACCTTAATGAATATTGGCATAAAAGAAATTCTTATAATAAGCACTCCGCAAGATACCAAAAACATTGAAAAATTTCTTGGAAATGGTAATAATTTAGGATTAAAAATTGAGTATGAAATACAAGAAAATCCCAAGGGCATTGCCGAGGCTTTTATAATTGGAGAAAAATTTGTAGGAAATGATAATGTTTGCCTGATTCTTGGAGATAATATTTTCTACGGATCAGATTTTAACTCTGAAACATTTAAAAATTATTTTGATGACCTATACAACAAAAGATTCGATTCCTTGATTTTTGCCTATCAAGTTTCAGACCCAGAAAGATATGGCGTGGTAGAGCTTGACAAGAAAAGTAGTATGGCGATATCTATCGAAGAAAAACCAACAAAACCAAAATCTAATTGGGCAGTTACAGGATTTTATATTTACAATAATGATGTAATCAAAATAGCAAGGGAATTAAAGCCATCACACCGCGGAGAGCTTGAGATTACAGATGTTAACAGCGAGTATTTAAAAAATGGTAAATTGGGAGTTATAAAACTTGGGCAAGGATTTGCTTGGCTTGATGCCGGAACTCCGGACTCTCTTCTTGATTCAGCAAATTTCATACAAACAATAGAAAAAAGACAGGGGTTGAAAATTGCCTGTCTAGAAGAAATTGCCTATAAAAAAGGATATATATCAAAAGCTAATTTTGAAAAAATTGTAGAATTATATAAAGAAAATTCTGATTACAGAAAATATCTTAATAACATAGCTAAACAACAGATCGATGATTAGTAACTTGAGCATTATCATCACCACCTTTAACAGCTCTGGCGTTATTTTTGATTGCCTTAAAAAAATAAACTTTCAAGGAGAAAGAATATTCGTTGTTGATAATAATAGTAGCGATAACACTATTGAAGTCATAGAAAAGAATTTCCCAAAAATAAATATAATCAAAAATAAGAATAATTTGGGATATGGCCGCGCTAATAATATCGCCCTTAAAAAAATACAAACAGAATTCGCGCTGATACTCAATCCTGATGCTTTTATTTTAGAAAAAGACATTAACAAAATAATTGAGTTAATGATTAATGAAACATCCGTCGCCATTGCCGCACCAGTATTACTAAACAAATTTCCAGCTCAAGATGATGATATTAAGAATCAAAAAGAAATAGTAGCCGCTAATAAAATTTTGTCTCATAAAAATTTTACTGAGGTTAAATATATAATTGGAGCAATAATGTTTCTGAGAGTAAGCATTTTTAAAAAAATAGGATTTTTTGATGAAAAAATATTTCTTTATTATGAAGACGATGAAATTTGTTGGAGAGCTATTAAAAATAATTACAAATGTGCTATCATTAACGATGTATATGGATTTCATATTGGACACGGCTCTTCTGGGTCATCCTTAAGAATGACTTATAAAAGATTTTGGCACAAAGCTTTATCAAAATTCTATTGGAAAGAAAAAAAAATAGGAAGATTAAAGTCAATATTATCAGCGATAAAACTTGCCTTTTCTTTCTTGTTACAATTTTTGTTTTATATTTTATTATTTAATAAATATAAGGCTGTAAAAAATATTGCTTCATTCATGGGAACAATTGCTTATATTAGCAGATTGTCAGCCTTTAACTCCAAAGATATATCACGCGGCTAATTAAAAATTATGAAAAATAAAAATCTTGGAATCATAGCTATAACATATAATAGCTCTTCTTTAATTAAACAATTTATTAAAAATATCGATTTAAGTAAGAATGATTTAGTAATAGTTGACAATGCCAGCAAAGATAATACTATCGAAATTATAGAAAAAAACTTTCCTCAAATAAAAATAATAAAAAACTCTTATAATTCAGGATTTTCCAGAGCAGCCAATAACGGTATCAAATCTTTAAAAAATAAGTATGCCCTTCTTCTAAACATAGATAGCTTTATCTCTCAAGATGATATTGATAAAATTGTTAATGTAATGAATTCTAATAATAAAATTGCGATAGCTGGTCCAATGATATATTCTGGAACAATTTCTGGAAATCAAATTTTAGAGAAAGACCTAATAACAAGAATTGCATTAAAGGAAAAAAATAACAAAATTCATTATAATAAATTCATAACCGGAGCAGCAATGTTTCTTAACTTAAAAAATATAAAAAATATCGGTCTTTTTGACGAGAATTTTTTTCTTTATTGCGAAGATAATGAAATATGTAAAAGATCAATAAAAAAAGGCTATATAAATGCCATAATTTCTGATACAAAACTGATTCACACAGGTGGAAGCTCTTGTAATATTTTACACGAAGAAATTCAAAGAATTTATTGGCATAAATTTGGCTGGTCAAAACTATATTTTACTGAAAAAGTTCACGGAAAATTTATAGCCAAACTAAAAGCGATTAGAATGATTATAAAATTTTTAATAACAATATTTGCAAAATACTTTAAAAATACAAAGCCAAAGAGTGATATTTTGCAAGCATTGAATGGCTCTTATGCTTATTTAATTGGGAAAAATGCGTTTGATAATAACAACAAAGCGAGAGGATAGATGAATAAAAAAGAATTATCTATTATAATAGTTACATTTAACAGCTCTCATATCATTTCAAAATGTATTAATAGTTTTGAAAGAAATATTTACGATGTTTATGTTGTTGATAACGCAAGCTCCGACAATACAATATCAATCATTAACAAAGATTTTAAGGATATATTTTTAATTGCAAATAATAAAAATTTGGGTTTTGGAAAAGCAAACAATATCGCCCTAGAAAAAATTGATACTGAATATGCATTAATCCTAAATCCAGACGCGTTAATAAGGGATGTTGATATAAGCAACGCCATTAACATCTTAAGAAAAAATTCTGATATCGCTATTCTTGGAAGCAATACAATAATAGAAAAAGATTTTGCAAATACTAAGGTCAATGGTCTTGAAGAATTTTATTACTCTGATTTCGTAGTTGGTGGAGTGATGTTTGTGAATATGAATAATTTAAGAAAAATTGGCTTCTTTGATGAAAAATTCTTTATGTTTGCAGAAGACTCAGAAATTTGTGATAGATCTATTGCTAATGGATTTAAAAATGCAATAGCATATAACTGTTTTGCAATTCACGAAGGGGCGCAATCAAGTAAAAAAACCCTAAAAAACTTATATAGAAGATTTTGGCATTTAGGCTGGTCAAAAACCATCTACAAAAAAGGAAGAAAGAATTATTTTTCTTATTGCAGATCATCAATTAGAATAATTATCAAATACTTTATTGAAGCAATTTTTTATTTGTTAATTCTTAAATTTGAGAAATCTATTACAAAATTTGGATTTTGCTTCGGATCTTTATCAGCAATTCTTGGCGTTAAAGCATTTGATAAAAATGGAAACCCGCGAGGACAATTGCCGTTTGCAAACTAAATTATAAATTCTTGGTTTTTATTTTCTTTATTTATTTTTACATCACTACTTTCTTTATCTTTTGAAAATTCTTTTATAAGCAAGGTATTATTTTGTCTTATATTGTCTAAAGTTTTTTCAATATCCTTATATCCCACGCCCAATAAATTCATAGCACTTCTTGCCATTTGCAACCCAGTCTCAAGATTTTTTGATACAACATAATCGGCACCAACTCTTCTAAATCTGTCACTATTGCTAAAGTTTTCTGACTTAGTTGATATATTTATGTTAGGAAAATTTTCATTTATAAAACGTGTAATTTTTAAACAAGCTATTTCATCATCCATAGCTATTAAAACAGACTCGCATCTATCAATGCCAATGTATCGTAATATATCTATATTCATTGGATCACCATAATATATATTATATCCATTAGCTTTTTCAGTTTTTACAACTTGATGATTACTATCCAAAACAAGGTAATTTAGGCTTTTTTTTCTCATTATATATGAAACGATATGCCCTATTCTTGTGAAACCAATTATTATTACATGTTTTGAGACCTCTCCAATTTCCCTTTTTATTTTATTATCTCGTAAAACGCTCATTATATATAGCTGCCCTTTTATTTTTCTTCCAAATGCAGCAAGTAAAGGCGTGATGGCCATTGTTGCAGTTACCACCGTGGCAAGAAATTGAGCCATTGAAGGATCTATAAATTTTTGTTGAACACCCATAATAAAAACAACAAAAGCAAACTCTCCACCCTGAGCCAAAAGAAGACCTGTATGAATAGCTGGAGCCAAAGGAAACCTAAATATTTTACAAAGCACAATTATTATTAAAGCCTTAATTAAAACCAGTAAAATTGCCACTAAAATTATATTATGTAGATTTGATAACAAAAGATCTAGCTGAAACGACATTCCTATTGTCATAAAAAATAAACCCATCAACAAAGCCTTTAAAGAGGATATATCTTCTTCAACTCTATATTTATATTCAGTTTCAGCAACCATTAATCCAGCTGTAAAAGCTCCAAGGGCCGATGATAATCCAAAAAAGTTACTAAGTTGCGCAGACCCCAAAACTATTAATAATGTAACACTTATAAATAACACATCACTTTTTACTTCAGCAATGTGACGATAAATAGGTCTTAACAAAAGTCTGCCGATTGCAAATATCATAATTAGCGCCACTAAAGCATCGATAAACGCCCCTGTTAGAGCAGATAAAAGATTTATTTCTTTTTGAGAAATTAATGGCAAAAGGGCTAGAATTGGAATAACAGCAAGATCTTGTAAAAGTAATACCGAAAATGCAAGTCGCCCCACTCTTGTAGTTTCCTCTCCATTGTCAGAAATGATTTGCAAAACAATGGCGGTTGATGATAGTGCCAAAGCAGAGCCTACGAAGAAAGCAGTTTTGTTGTCTAAATTAAAAATATTATGAGCAATTAGATGTATTATAAAAGTTGTAATAATCACCTGAAGTCCGCCAAATCCAAGGACATACTTTCTCATCCTAATCAATTTTTCAAAATTTAATTCTAAACCTATAGCAAAAAGTAAAAAAACTATACCAAGATCAGCTATGGAACGCGTAGTATCGCTATTATCTATAACCGCAAATCCAAAAGGTCCGATTAAAACCCCGGCGACAAGATAGCCAAGAGCTGGACTGAGTTTTAACTGTTTAAATATCACAACAATTAGAACCGAAGCCGCAAGAAGTATAAGAATATCGTTAATAAAATTTATGTTGTGCATAGCTATTTTCTCTTGAGATTTTAAGTTAGATTTTATACAATCTTTTAAAATAATTACAAGTTAAAATAATTTAGTTATATGTCAATAATGTCAGATAAGTGGATATCTAAAATGGCCACTCAAAATAAAATGATCGAGCCTTTTGCTGGAAAACAAGTTAGGGTAAATGATCAACAAAAAAATATTATTTCATATGGCAACTCTTCTTATGGATATGATGCAAGAGTATCTAACGAATTCAAAATTTTTACAAATATCGATTCCGCAATAGTAGACCCTAAAAATTTTTGTGAAACAAGTTTTGTAAGCAGAACAACAGACATTTGCATTATTCCTCCCAATAGCTTCGCTCTTGCAAGAACCGTAGAATATTTCAGAATTCCAGAAGATGTATTGGTTATTTGTGTAGGAAAATCTACTTATGCAAGATGTGGGATTATTGTCAATGTAACTCCACTTGAGCCAGGATGGGAAGGACATGTAACACTTGAATTTTCAAATACAACACCCCTTCCAGCAAAAATTTATGCTTTCGAAGGAGTTTGCCAATTTCTATTTTTTAAAGGAAATGAACCTTGCGAAACTTCTTACCAAAAAAGAAATGGAAAATATATGAAACAAACCGGAGTTACCCTCCCAAGAGTTTGATTGCTATAATATTAATTATTGCAAATTCCAGAAAACTTATTTTATGAAAAAGAAGTTTATAATATTTACATATATATTTCTTTTTTTTGTTACACTCTCTAATATTAAAGCCCAAGAAAATATTAGAGAAAAAGACTCTAGAATTTTTCATCCTTTGATACCAACCCCATCAAGATTCTTTACTGCAGACATCTCGCTTCCAGAAATCTTTGAAACAAGTAATAATTTAGCTAAAAAGCCCGGAGCTTTCTATAGAGCATTTGGAGAGGTAATTTTTTTTCAAGGAACAGTAACAGACTCTTTTGGCGTTCCCATAGCAGGTGCGGTCGTTGATATATGGCAAGCAAATGCAGCGGGTAAATACCATAATCTACTTGACCCAAATAGCGAATATATTGACAAATATTTTAGCATGTCCGGCAAATCAATTACTGATAATGTTGGCAATTACCACTTTATTACTATAATTCCTGGATCAAACCCAGGAAGAGCTCCTCACATTAACATGAATATCTATCATCCTAAATTTGGAAAACTAGAAACGGAGATATATTTTGAAAATCATCCGTTTAATAAAAATGATTATCAATATTTATCCTATTCTCCTGATGAACAAAAATTACTAACTGCAACGGTTAGACATACCGATATCTTAAATCCCAAATCAATTAAATTATGTACTTTTAACATAGTTTTAAGAGGTATCCAGCAATATAAAAAATTTTAATATGGTAGAAAAAGTAAAAAGCCAGAGACAACTTCAACTTGGAGAGAATATAAAAAGAATAATTGCCGATATATTTTCACGAGGCTCATTATCATCAATAAAAAATTCTTATATCACAGTAGCACAAGCTGATGTTAGTCCAGATATTAAAAACTGTAAAATATTTATAAATATATATGGAAGAAATAATGACGATAATCAGCAAATTGTTAACAAGCTTAATCAGATGAGTCCCAGCATTAGTCACGAGCTTGGAAAAAAATTGACAACAAGAAATACACCAAAAATAACTTTTCACCTTGATCAAACCTCTCAAAAAGCTTTTGATATAGAGAATTTAATCAAAGAGGAATCTTCTCTATTTAATGAAGAAAATATTAATATAAAAACCAAAAGCGGCATTAAGAAAAATACCTCAAAGAAAAAAAAATGAAAGAAGTTGCAATATTTGGATCGACCGGATCAATTGGCAAAAGCACAATTGATGTTATAAAAAATTCAAAAGAGAGATTAAAAATAAAAATTCTAACATCTAACACAAATTTTGAACTTCTTGCCCATCAAGCGAATAATTCTGATTGTGAAATTGTGGCAATTGAAGATGAAAAAAAATATAACAATTTAAAATCTCTTATTAAAAATAGTAAATGCAAAATAATTGCTGGAAAAGATGCGGCATCTCAAGCTGCGCAAATCAAATGCGATATCGCAATTATGGCAATAGTTGGAGCTGCAGCAATAAAACCATGCATTACCGCAATTAAATCTCAAACTAATATTGCACTAGCAAATAAAGAGGCGTTGGTTTGCGCTGGAGAATTTATAATCAAGGCAGCTAAAAAAAATAATGTAAAAATCATTCCCGTTGATTCTGAACATAACGCTATATTTCAAATCTTTGAAAATAAAAATCTAAATCTAATTAACAATATTATCTTAACAGCATCCGGTGGACCATTCTTTAACAGCAAAAAAAATTTTGAGAAAATTACTATCAACGAAGCTTTAAAGCACCCAAACTGGAAAATGGGCGCAAAAATATCAATCGATTCCGCAACAATGATGAATAAGGGTTTGGAAATGATTGAAGCCTATCATCTTTTTCCAATCGAAAAAAATAAAATAAAAATATTAGTTCACCCTCAGTCGATAATTCACGGAATTGTCAATTACTCAGATGGCTCAAGTCTTGCGATGATGAGTCTTCCAGATATGAAGGTTCCCATTAGTTATGCAATATCCCATCCAAAGAGAATGAACATAAAAAATAAGGAATTAGAACTAGAGCTAATAAAAGATTTGTCTTTTTTTGCAGCTGACGAAAAAAAATTTCCAGCAATTAAGTTGTGTAAGCAGGTATTGATTCAAGATGGCAATTCCCCTACAATTTTAAATGCTGCGAACGAAGTTGCTGTTGAAAAATTTCTTAAGAAGGAGATTAAATTCTCTCAAATCACTGATATTGTAGAAGAATGTTTAAGTAAAATTGATTTTAAAAAACCAAGCTCTATTGAGGATGTATTGGAAACAGATTCATTAACAAGAAAAATTGCCAAGAAATGCTTGAAATAATTTTAAATAATATATTTTCGTTTATAGTAATAATATCTCTAATTGTTTTTGTTCACGAATTTGGACATTACTTTATTGCTAGATTATGCAAGGTGAAAATCGAGATTTTTTCTATCGGTTTTGGAAAAGAAATTTTTGGATTCAATGATAAAAGTGGCACAAGATGGAAATTTTGTCTAATACCAATGGGAGGATATGTAAAAATGTTTGGTGACCGTAATGCAGCATCTATGCCAGACTTATCCCTATCTCAATCTATGTCTGTTGAAGAAAAAAAACAATCTTTTATTTATAAAAATGTTTATCAAAGACTAGCTATAGTTAGTGCTGGCCCAATTGCTAACTTTATATTAACCATAATTATTTTTACTATTATTTTTAGGATTAACGGACTAAATCAGACTCTGCCAATAATAAATGAAATTGTTCCAAACAGCGCGGCATTTGATGCGCAGCTATTAAAGAGTGACAAAATAATTGCGATTAATGGCGAAAAAATATCTCAATTTAGCGATATACAAAAAACTATATTAGAAAATGATAATGACAATTTCTCCTTTGTAATATCAAGAAAAGTAAATGGCAAAGAAGAGTTATTAGAGATTAATCTTAAATCAAAGATAGAGGAAAGAGAGAATATTTTTAAAGAAAAAGTGAAGACCCGATTTATTGGGATTATTGCAACAGAAACATTTCATAAAGAATTAAACTTAGTGCAATCATTTCTTGAGGCAAACAAAGAATTTTATCAATTATCAAAATCAATATTAAAAGGCTTAAATCAACTAATTACCGGAAAAAGAAGTATTGAAGAACTTTCTGGTCCAATAAAAATCGCGAAATATAGCGGAGAAACCTTTAGACAAGGATTGTTAATGGTTTTATGGTTTAGCGCATTGATATCAATAAATCTTGGAATTATTAATCTTTTACCACTACCAACACTTGACGGTGGCCATATTTTATTTTACTTTTTTGAAATCATTCTTGGAAAACCATTGCCGCAAAAATTTCAACAATCAGCATTTTTTATTGGATTTACATTAATATTATCGCTAATGTTACTAACTTTGTACAATGATATAAATGGATTATTGAAATAGAGATTTATAATGAAGAAAAAATTATTTATAATATTATCAGCAATATTGTTATCTATACTAATTTGGAAGCTATTTAATTTCAAAAATAGCCCATCTTCTCAAAATAATGTACGTGATCCAATCGTTATCATTGACCAAGTTAAGATTGAAAAGATTTCTCTATATACCGAGTTACCAGCAAGAGTCACGGCATATAAAATTGCAGAAATAAGGCCTCAAACAAATGGCATTATTATAAAAAGGAATTTTACAGAAGGTTCGGAAGTTAAGGAAAATGAGCAACTATATCAAATTGATTTATCAAATTATACCGCAAATTATGTAAGTGCCCAAGCTGAACTTCAAAAATCTGAGGCCGCTTTCAATTCAATAAAATCTCAGTATAAAAGATATGAAGAATTAGTAAAAATTAGCGCCGTTAGCAAGCAAGAGTTTGAAGACCTTGGCGCTTCCCTAAAACAATCTGAAGCGGATATTTCAATTAAAAAAGCAGGTCTTGATAAGGCTATTATTGATTTAAATTATACAAAAGTTTTAGCACCAATATCAGGTAAAATAAGTAAATCATATGTGTCGCAGGGCGCACTTGTTACAGCAAATCAATCGCAAATTCTGGCAACAATTACTCAGCTTGATCCAATATATGTAGATATGAATCAATCAAGTTCAGAATTTATGAAAATTCGTGATAAAATAGATAGCACTGAAAATATCGAAGTAGAAGTTTTTATTAATGATACAAAAAAAATATATCCCCTAAAAGGGAGATTGCTTTTTAGTGAAACAATTCTTGATCAAACTACCTCATCAATTCAAATGAGAGCCATTTTTGAGAATCCTGAAAAAATTTTGATACCAGGATTATTCGTTAAAGCTAAAATTAAATTTCAAGAAGAGGAGTTTAAAGTAATTCCTCAAAAAGCAATCAGCTATGATATAAATGGCAATGCTATAGTATGGGTAGTAGACAAAAATAATATTACTAGCCCTCGCGTGATTAAAACTTCGCAAACTGTTAATAATAAAGCTATTATTGAAGATGGTCTTGAAATTAATGACAACATTGTAATAGAGGGTTTTCAAAAAATTAAGCCTGAAATTAAAGTCGTACCTAGCTTAGTTAGTAAATAATCGTTATTAATAAAACAAGATTTAGAAATTTAAAGAAAAATAATGTCAAATTTTTTTATAAAACGTCCTGTTTTTGCATGGGTTATAGCTATAATAATAATGCTTTCAGGACTTTTATCAATATCAAGATTGCCTGTTGAGCAATATCCCAATATTGCCCCACCATCTGTTGCAATAAGAGCAAACTATAGCGGAGCCTCTTCAGAAGTAATTGAAAATAGCGTTACTCAAATTATAGAACAAAGACTTACCGGAATTGATAATCTTAGATATTTTACTAGCAACAGCTCTGACGGTCAAGCAACAATAAATATAATATTTGAACCAGGAACAAATCCAGATATTGCACAAGTTCAAGTTCAAAATAAAGTACAGGGCGCTATTGCTCTTCTTCCACAAGAGGTTCAAAATCAAGGGGTTTTCGTAACAAAATCAAATGAAAGTTTTTTATTAGTAGCTGGATTCTATTCGGAAGATGGATCTATATCTCAACAAGAAATTGCTGATATACTATCTTCAGATGTTAAGGATCAAATTTCAAGATTAAATGGCGTAGGAAATGTTACGGTATTTGGTGATCCGCATGCGATCAGAATATGGCTAGATCCCGACAAGTTACTTAAATACAACCTAACTGCAATTGATGTTAAGAATGCGGTAAGTGCACAAAATATTGATGTTTCAGCTGGGCAATTAGGCGCCCTTCCGGCTGTCAATAACCAGCAAATAAATGCTACAATAAATGTACAATCAAAATTAAAAAATGTAGAAGAGTTTAGTAATATAATTCTTAAAGTTAATGTTGACTCAAGTCAAATTAGACTCAGAGACGTATCTAGAATAGAGCTAGGATCTCAAGGCTACAGCAGAATTGTCAGATACAAAAGAAAGCCAGCTACAGGAATTGCCATTAGTCTCGCATCTCAAGCAAATGCCCTAAAAACATCCGCTCTTGTAAAAGAAAAAATTGCAGAAATACAAAAAACACTTCCTTCGCAAATCAAAGTTTCTTATCCCTACGACACCACTCCTTTCGTTAAACTTTCAATCAAGAATGTTGTGCAAACATTATTTGAAGCGATAATTCTTGTATTTCTTGTTATGTTATTATTCCTTCAAAATCTCAGAGCAACATTGATACCAACAATTGCTGTTCCAGTTGTTTTACTTGGAACATTTACTTGCTTAGGAATTTTTGGATTTTCAATAAATGTTCTAACAATGTTTGCCATAGTACTTGTAATAGGACTTTTAGTTGATGATGCTATAGTAGTAGTTGAGAATGTGGAAAGATTGATAAGAGATGAAAATATGTCCCCCAAAGAAGCAACAATAAAGTCAATGACCCAAATTAGCGGGGCATTAATTGCAATAGCTTTAGTATTATCCTCTGTTTTTGTGCCAATGGCCTTTTTTCAGGGTTCAGCAGGAGCAATATATAAACAATTCTCGATAACAATAGTATCGGCAATGATTTTATCAGTCTTTGTTGCCCTGATATTATCCCCATCACTATGCGCTACAATATTGAAGTCAAATGATCACAATTTAGAAATAAATTTTCTTAAATGGTTTAATTTGAAATTTGATTTCATTCGCGACAAATATCAAAAACTAGCAGAAATTTTATTATATAAACCATTTAGATCCACTCTAATATATTTTTCAATAACTTTAATTTCTATTTTCACTCTAATAAAATTACCAACTTCATTTCTTCCAAATGAAGATCAGGGCATAATGTTTTTAATTATAAACACTCCATCGGCATCAACAGCATCAAGAACCCTGGATAGTGTTAAAAAAATCGAAAATCACTTTCTTGATAATGAAAAAAATAACGTTGAACATCTATTTACAGTCACTGGGTACAGTTTTTCTGGGATATCGCAAAATACAGCTTTAGGATTTGTTTCCCTTAAAGACTGGGGTCAAAGAAAAAATAGCGAACAGTCTGTTATGGCGATTTCTTCAAGAGCTATGCAGGAAATGTCAAAAATTGTTGATGCTACCGCCTACGCTTTTTTCCCGCCACCAATAAGAGAATTAGGAAACTCATCAGGCTTTGACTTACAGATCATAGATAGAGGAAACCTTGGTCACCAAGCCCTTATTGATTCTCGCAACCAAATATTGGTATGAGCTCGCAAAACCCTAAATTAGTTGGCGTCAGACCTAACAGTTTAAATGATGTTTCTCAATATAAAATTGATATTGATAATGAAAAAGCAGCAGCAAATCTTGTAAATATTTCGGATATATATCGCAATTTGCAAATATCATTTGGCTCAGACTATGTCAATGATTTTATAGATAGAGGAAAAATTAAAAGGGTCTACATTCAATCTGATGCTGAATATAGAATGAATCCAGAAGATATAAATAAATGGTATTTAAGAAATCAAATAGGAAAAATGGTGCCATTTTCAGCATTTGCTTCTGGAAGATGGACAATTGGATCACCCAAACTCGAGAGATTTAATGGCTATGGATCAATTAACATTCAGGGATCTGTTGCTCCAGGAATCAGCACTGGAGAGGCGATAAAAATAATTGAAGAATATGCTAAAAAACTACCAAAAGGTATTGATATTTCATGGTCAGGACTATCATACGAAGAAAAACTTAGCTCAAGACAAGCTCCTGCATTATATACAATATCAATATTGGTGGTATTCTTATGTCTTGCAGCTCTTTATGAAAGTTGGCTTATACCATTTTCCGTTATCCTAACCATTCCACTAGGAATATCTGGTGCCGCGATTATAACAAAATTATTTGGATTAAACAATGATATTTATTTTCAGATTGCGCTACTTGCAACAATTGGACTGACTTCAAAGAATGCTATACTTATTGTTGAATTTGCTAAAAAAATGTATCAAGAAACAAATAATTTATTAGAATCAACATTAATCGCAGCAAAAATTCGTTTTAGACCAATAATAATGACATCATTTGCGTTCATGCTTGGCGTTACTCCTCTTGCATTATCAAGTGGAGCCGGCTCAGCTGCACAAAAAGCAATAGGAATTGCTGTAATTGGAGGTATGTTGACAGCGACTTCAATAGCAATATTATTTATTCCACTTTTTTATGTTTTTATTGAAAAAAAATTCGGCAATAAGTATGAAAAATAGTTTTTTTCAATCATTTAAATTTATTATTTTATTATTCATATCTTCATGTGCTCCAAAATATACAAGACCGATAGCTGATATTGATAATATATGGCCAAAATCATCTATAGAAGAATCAAATTCTAAACTTGATAAAAATGCATCACTAGTTAGTTGGAAGAAATTTTTTAAAAATAAAGAAATACAAGATGTTATCTTAATTGCACTTAAGAATAATCGTGACTATAAAATAGCGGCCCTAAATTCAGAAAACGCTCTTCAGTATTATCGAATAAAAAGAAGTGAATTATTGCCAACAATTAATTCCAATTTCCTACAAAATAAACAAAAAACTCCACCGAACTCTGTATTTAACTTCTCTGGAAATGTTACAAGGAGAGAGGATGCATTTATAATTAATAACTATCGAGCAAACCTTCTAAGTACAAGTTTCGAGATCGATCTATTTGGAAAAATATCAAACTTATCTAAAAGATCTAGAGAGGAATTTTTTTCTCTTGAAGAAAATAAGAATTCCGTAAAAATATCCCTTATTTCTCAAGTTGTTCAATCATATTTACAAATATGCGCCAATATTGAGCATATGAAAATCATTGACGAAGAAATTAAAATTGAGGAAAAGAATTTTGAATTAACAAATGCTCTTTACGAAAATGGATCTATTTCTAAAATAGATCTTTTAAGTAATAAAAAAAATCTGCAAAATGCCAAAGCTTATAAACTTAAAATTACTAGAATATTTGAGAAAGATAAGAATATTTTTCTAAATATAACTGGATTAAGAAATGATTCAGATATAATCTTCCTAAAGCTAGATGAAATAATTATCGATGAAAATTTAAATAATTTTCTTCCATCGGAAATTATTTTGTCACGCCCAGATGTCAAAGCAGCAGAACATATCATAAAATCATACAATGCCAACATAGGAGCTGCTAGAGCAGCATTTCTACCTTCAATTTCTGTTACAAGTAATTACGGATTCGCAAGTACCCAGATATCAAATTTATTTTCTTCGAAATCAAAAGATTCGTGGAACTTTACACCGCAAATATCAATACCAATATTCTCTGCGGGAGCGGCAATTGCAAATCTTAAAAGCGCAAAAATTCAAAAAGAATTAGCTATAGAAAATTATCAGAAAATTATAAGAAACGCTTTTTTTGAAATAGCTGAAGAACTTTTATCTAAAAAAAATCTTAAAGAGGAGCTTGATATATATAAAGCAATATCATCTGCAGATTTAGAACTTTATGAATTATTCAAAGCAAGATTTGATAATGGTAGCGATAATTTTTTCCAATTTATAGAAAGAAGAAAAAATTTGCTTAATGCTAAAATTCAAGAAAATGAGGTAAAGAGGCAATATCTTAACTCTACCGTTAATCTTTATAAAGCCATGGGTGGCGGAGTTGATGACTAATAATTTTAGCTCGATAATTTCTTTAAAAGTCTATATGATGATCCACTATCAATTGCAAATTTAGCTTGATTGATGCCTTCTGTTATATTTTTCGAAAAACCAGATAATTCTAGTACAAAAGCGGTATTTAATATTACAATATCGCGATATGCAGACTTTTCTCCCTTGAGAAGATCGTACAGTTTTGAGGAATTATATTTCGGGTCAAGACCCTTAATTTCATTAATTGAAACTTTTTTAAAACTGTATTTCTCAGGATTTATGACCTCAATTTCAGAAATTTTTTTATTTTTAAGTTTCAACAAATAAGAATTATCACAAATAGATATCTCGTCCATACCATCAAATCCATTGACAATATAGACACTATCAGATCCCATAAAATTAAGAGCTTCTATCATGGGAAGCATTGTATCCTTTCTTGATGTGCCAATAAATTGTTTTTTTACATTTGCTGGATTTAGAAGAGGGCCAAGGAAATTAAAAATTGTAGCCGAAGAAAATTCACTCGCAATCTCTTTTCTTATATCAGATAAATTTTTTAGGCTATCATGAAATAATGGCGCAAATAAAAATACTAATTTATTTCTTTTAAGACTTAGCTCTATTTCATTGATATTTGACAAAATAGGAATTTGTAACTCAGTGAATATATCTGCTGATCCAGATCTTGAAGAAATTGCTTTATTTCCATGTTTTGCAATATTCACGCCGCATGAAGCGGCAACAAATGAAACTGCTGTTGAAATATTAAGGCTGTTGAGATTATCCCCCCCAGTTCCACAGACATCAATAGTGTTTAATGGCGCTTTAATCGACAGCATTTTCTTTTTTAGAGCCAAAGCTGATCCAATGAATACTTCTTTACTATATCCAATTTCGTTAATTTCTAAAAGAATTTTCTTAACTTCGCTCTTGTTAATTTTTTGGTCAACAATATTTGTAAATAGCTCTAAGAATTGTTCTTGGTTATATTTTTTAATATTCACTTAAATTATTTCTATAAAATTCTTAATAATCTGGTGACCATATTCAGAAGCAATAGACTCAGGGTGGAATTGCACACCGAATATTTTGTAATTCTTATGCTCTATCCCCATAATGACCTTATCTTTTGTCCAAGCTGTGACGATCAAACTTGATGGGATCGTTTCTTTTTCAATTATCAAAGAATGATATCTTGTAGCCTTGAATGGCGACTTAATATTTTTAAAGAGACTACTGCCCTCGTGAAAAATCTCACTTACTTTTCCATGCATTGGGTAATTTTTAACAATCTTACCACCAAAAGCCTGACCAATCGCCTGATGCCCCAAGCAAACTCCTAGAATAGGAATTTTTCCTTTAAAAAATTCTATTACTTCAAGACATATTCCTGCCTCATTAGGAGAGCATGGCCCTGGAGATAAAACAATTGCTTTGGGAGCCATATTTTTGATATCCAAAACCGTTAACTCATCATTTCTTTTAACGATTACATCTCCCGCTTGAGACTCTAGCAAGTAATGATAAAGGTTGTATGTAAAACTATCGTAATTATCAATCAATAGAATCATTTTAGATATTTTTATATTCTTCTAACGAGTATTCATCTACTTCCATTGCATCAAGAATAATTGCGAAATTTTTTGTCAACATCTCTCTTTCAGATGATGAAATTATCGCTTTATCAAAAGCAACATCAACAAGATTTTCAATTCTATCCTTAGGTAAATTATTTTTTCTAATAGAATTTCTTATTTTATCTAAAGTTCCAGCCATTTCATTATACAATTTTAAAGCATTTTCTAGTCTTCCAAGATTATCGTTTTTATCGCTTGAAATAAATATGCCTTTAGTTAAATAATCTTTTAAAGAACTATTTGTAACAACTTTGCTAACAATATTATGCTCCAATTTATCACTTGCTGGACATGATAAAGAGTTGAAACTTGCCCAAAATGCAAATGGCTTTATCAATAATGCAAATAAACCTTCAAATAAATTTTGATATATTCCATCAAAAGCCTTTTGAGCCTTAATCAATTGCTCTTTTACGGCATAATCAACAATATCTTCATGCTCTTTTTTGCAGCCACTTTCTTCAAACTTTTTTAATATACAAACAGAAATATAAAGGGCTGATAATATATCTCCAAATCTTCCATTCAACTTCTCTTTGCGCTTTAAATTGCCCCCAAATTTTGCTATTGCAATATCAGCTAACATTGCAAAGGTAGATGATGCCCAAGATATTTTTTTCTGATATTTTTTTATAATTTTATTTTTAGAATAACTACAAGATAAATGCCCGCGAGTAATAGACATAAAAATTGATCTAACGGTATTTCTAGCAAGAAATCTTATATGAGCAAAAAATGATTTATCAAATGATTTGATATCTCCATTTTCTAAAGCCTCCATTTCTTTATATGCATATGGATGGCACATAATTGCACCTTGCCCAAAGTGAATAAGGCTTCTTGTCATAATATTAGCACCTTCAACCGTTATAGATATTGGAACAGAAAAATAAGCATTTGCCAGAAGATTTCTTTCTCCCCTAATAATTGCCCTACCCCCAAGAATATCCATACCATCGTTGATAACCTGACGAAATGTTTCTGTTGCGTGATATTTTGCAATTGCTGTAACAACAGCCGGCTTCATTCCCAGGTCAACAGAACTTGCTGTGAAAACTCTTAAAGCGTCAATCATATAAGTTCTTGAGATAATTTTTGCTAACACCTCTTCAACCCCTTCAAATTTAAAAATTGGAGTTGAGAATTGTTGACGCAAAGCTGAATAAGATGTTACAGCCCTGGTAACAAGCTTTGCTCCTCCGCTACTTGTAGAAGGAAGAGATATGCCCCTTCCCGCAGCCAAACATTCCATCAACATTTTCCACCCCTTTCCTAAACCATCCCTACCACCTATAATAGTATCAAGATCTATTATTACATCTTCTCCATTTAGTGGCGAATTTACAAAAGGAGTGGCAAGAGGATCATGCCTTCTTCCCTGTCTAATGCCCTTGGTATTATTTGGTATTAATGCACAAGTAATTCCCGCATCAACTTCGGAGAAAATTAAATTTTCAGGATCCTTTAATTGAAAAGCCACTCCGATAAGAGTTGCATAGGCGCCAAGAGTTATATATCTCTTTCTAAAATTAAGTCTAATTTTGATTTGACCATCCCCATCCCTAAACAAAACACCGTTTGAAATGATCGATGTCGCATCACTTCCCGCAGCAGTCTCAGTCAAAGCAAAACATGGCAACTCAGACCCATTGGCCAATCTTGGCAAATAATAATCTCTTTGCTTCTGAGTTCCATAGTGCAAAAGCAATTCAGCTGGCCCCAAAGAATTTGGAACCATTGCCGTTATAGCAAGAGGAACGCTTCGAGACGATAATTTTTCAATTACAGCACTATGAGCAAGAGCAGAGAACCCAAGACCTCCATAATCTTTGGATATAATCATTCCAAAAAATTTTTTTTCTTTTAAAAAGCTCCAAACCTCTTGTGGAAGATCGCGCTCTAGCTGTACTTTGTAATCTTCGCAAATCTTACAAATTTCCTCAACTTCATTGTCAAGAAAATTTTGCTCTTCTTGAGTTAGCTTTGAGTATTTCTGAGAAAATATCCATTTAAAATTTGGCTTACCAGAAAATAGCTGGCCATCGACCCAAATATTTCCAGATGTAAGAGCAATTTTTTCTGTCTGAGAAATTTTTGGAAGAAGATCAAGTTTTTTTATTACAAAAATAACAAAATTTGTAACTATATTCCTTCTTAAATAATGAATTGAAAAAATTGATGACAAAACAAAGAATGAAATCCAAAATGTCAGAGAGTGCTCAAACTGAGTAAAAAATAACGCAGCAATAGCAACGTAAAATAAAGCCCTGGCTTCAAAATAAATCAATGTAATTACTACCGCGAGAAGAAATAAATTGAAATTCTCAAATTTATTGTAAATACATGATATTGAAAATAAACAATCTCCAATATTTGCTAAAAAAATATCTAGAAAATTTTTCATATATTTTTAATTTTTATGTTAATTGCTCGCAAACTTGACGCACTAAATTTCGAACCCTAGCAATATAAGAGGCTCTTTGTGTAACAGAAAGAGCTTTTGAAGCGTCCAACAAATTGAGAATATGACTTGTTTTAAGAGCTTGCTCATATGCCGGAATAGGTAATTTATTGTTAATTAATTTTTGCGACTGACTTTCGCAATCAATAAAATTTTGAAATAATATTTTATGGTCAAAATGCTCTAAAATAAAAGCAGAGTTTTGTTTCTCACTCTCAAAAAAAATATCACGATATGTAATTTTTTCATCACCTTCAAGTCCATTAAAATTTATATCAAAAATATTATCCACCCCCTGAATATGCATAGCTAGACGCTCTAGTCCATAGGTAATCTCACCAGATATTAGCTTACATTCAATACCTCCAATCTGCTGCATATATGTAAATTGAGTAACCTCCATTCCGTTGAACCAAACTTCATAACCAAGACCAGAAGCGCCAACTGTAGGATTTTCCCAATCATCTTCGACAAATCTTATATCGTTATTTTTTGTATCTATTCCAATCAAATTAAGGCTCTCTAGATAAAGATTTCTGATGTTTTGTGGAGCTGGCTTAAGCAAAACTTGAAATTGATAGTAATGACTAAGTCTATTTGGATTCTCTGCATATCTCGCATCAGCAGGACGCCTAGATGGCTGAGCATAGGCAACTTTCCATGGTTTATCTCCAAGAGCCTTTAAAACTGTTGCGTAATGCAAGGTCCCCGCACCAACTTCAATATCTATAGGCTGGATTATAGCGCAGCCCTGATCAGCCCAATATCTTTGTAATCTAATTATAATATCTTGAAATGAAACCATTTTTAAACAGAAAATGATGAACCGCAGCCACAATTAGCTTTAGCGTTAGGATTGCTAACTTTAAAATATGAGGCTCCGAGCTCTTTAATAAAATCAATAACACATTCATTCAAAAATTGCAATGATATTTCATCCGTAACTGCGATTATATTATTTTCATCAGAATATAATTTTACATCTTCACTTTTAAAAGAATCATCGAATTTAAAAATATATTGAAAGCCACTACAACCACCACTATCAACGAATATACGCAAAAATTTACTATTATTTTCTGGCTTAACTTTAAGTTCATTTATCCTTAAAATTGCATCATTTGATAATGTAACGGTCGAAAGTTTTTGTATCATTTTTTTACATTTCTTTTTGTTAACTCATTTTTAACTTCATCAAAACTTATTTTTTGGTGAGACATTAGTACCAATGTATGAAAAAAAAGATCACAGATTTCACAGACAAGTTCCTGTCTACTTTTTTCACTATTATTCTTTGCGACAAAAGAGGCTATAACAACCTCAAGTGCCTCTTCGCCAATTTTTCTAGTTATACCCTCTACACCACTATCTGAGAGGCTGTAACAATATGAATTTTTATCTCCAGATTTAATTTTTTGCGAAATAATATCAAGCAGTTCTTCTAATGTTAACATTTTTAAAAAAAATTTATAATGACAAAAACTTTTCTATTATAGTATTTTTTAAAAAAATATCAACTAAATAATAAAGCTCAAAAATCAAGATTTCTCTTGACAAAAACACAAAAAAAACTATAATTTATGACCTTAATTCTCTATTAAAATTATTTTTTCAATTAATAAATTTTTACAATGTCCAAAGAATACACTTTTTCAATTATCAAACCTGACGCCACTAGAAGGAATATTTCTGGCGCAATTAATGCCATTTTTGAAAATAACGGCCTTCAAATCGTTGCTCAAAAAAGAATTTTTTTATCAAAATCTATGGCTGAAAAATTCTATGAAGTTCATAATCAGAGACCTTTTTTTAATGATTTAGTTAAATTCATGACCTCTGGACCAGTAATTGTTCAGGTTCTAAAGGGAGAAAATGCTGTAGCAAAAAATCGTGAGATCATGGGTGCAACTAATCCAAAAGATGCCGCCGAAGGTACCATTAGAAAAAAATTCGCTGAGTCAATCGAAGCTAATTCTGTTCATGGTTCTGATAGCCTTGAAAATGCTCAAAAAGAAATATCTTATTTCTTTGCTGGTTATGAAATTGTTGAATAACAAGTAAATAAGTAAGATTTTAATTTCTTCAAATTCTCGGAAATTTAAAAAAAACTTTGTAATAATTTCTAACTGATTCCAATATTTGCTCATAAATAATGTTTGATAATATTACAAAAAATATTTCTAAGATTTTCGATTCTTTATCGAGAAAGAAGTCAATCAGCGAAGAGGACTTAAATCTTACTATTCGCGAAATAAGGATTGCACTTCTTGAAGCAGATATTTCTCTTGCGGTTGTTAAGAAATTCATTGAAAAAATTAAAGAAGAAGCTATTGGAAAACATGTTTTAAAGAGCGTTTCCGCTTCTCAAATGATAATAAAAATTGTTAATGATTGCCTTATTGATCTTCTTGGAAATGAGAAATCGGAAATAAATTTTAATACCTCTCAGCCGGCAATAATTCTATTTGTTGGATTACAAGGATCTGGAAAAACAACAAGCTGCGCTAAGATTGCCCTTAAACTTAAAAATAAAAACCACAAAAAAATATTATTAGCATCACTTGATTCCTATAGACCAGCGGCTAAGAAGCAATTGGAATTACTTGCCAATAAAATTGGGGTTGATTCTCTTGCAATTGAAGAAAACGAAATTCCTTATCAAACGACCAAAAGAGCGATAAAACATGCTAAGGATTTTGGCTATGACGCCCTTATTCTAGATAGTGCCGGAAGAACTTCAGTTGATGAAGAAATGATGAATGAACTTGTTGAAATTAAGAAATTATCAAACCCAAGCGATATTCTTATTTCAGTAGATGCGATGATCGGGCAAGACTCAATCAATGTTATTAAAAGTTTTGATGAAAAATTAAAAATTTCGGGAGCCGTTATCACAAGACTCGATGGTGATAGCAGGGGCGGCGTTGCCCTTACAATCAAAGAAAGCACTGGATGCCCAATAAAATTTATTGGGGTAGGAGAAAATGTTGAAGATATTGAAGAATTTGATCCCAAAAGAATTGCCTCAAGAATAATTGGCATGGGCGATGTTGTATCCCTAGTTGAAAAGGCTCAGGAAATTTTTGATAAAGATGATCTTGAAAAATCAGCAAAAAAATTAGCCTCTGGAAAATTTGATTTAAACGACCTTCTTAATCAAATTAAAAATATGAAGAAAATGGGAGGCATGAGCTCTATAATAAAGTTTTTACCTAAATCTTCTCAAATCCAAGAGCATCTTGGCAAGCTTGGAAATGTTCAAAAAGATATTTCGATCCAAGAAGCGCTGATTTTATCCATGACAAAAAAGGAAAGACAAAATCCTGATATTCTTAATTCTTCTAGAAAAAGAAGAATTGCCGCCGGCGCTGGAAGCAATATACAAGAAGTAAATAGGCTGTTAAAAAAATACAAGCAGATGCAAAAAATGACAAAAAAATTTGGGAAAATTGATAAAAACAAGCTTCAGGAAATAATAAAAGAACAAAATATTCAAGACCCCTCTCAACTTAACCTCAAAGATTTCATGTAGTAAATGATTCCAGATTTAATATACAAAATTGAAGAATTTAGATTCAGGAAAGCTGCACTTATTGAGAAAAAAATATCAAATTATAAAAATTTATTATATAATTTTCTTGAAGATGTTTTTAATTTTTCACTAAAAAAATATTCTTTGTTAGCTGCCCTTTGCCTTACGGCACTATTCTTTCAAATGGCATCATTTAGTAAATATCTTGGACCAGAAAGCTCCTACTATTTAAATGAAGCATCATCAAATATTATTTCAAAGGATCAGTTTTTAAATAAAAATATTTTTAATTTTATTAGCTTCTTGATAATTTACTTCTCTGAATTTTTTAATACTAAGATTTCTATATCTACAAAAATAATTTTTCATATAGAGGCAATATTATTTATAATAATCATTAATTTAATATCCCTATCAAGTCATAACAAAAGCAAAACTTTACCGGGATATCTAATTAAATTACCAACATCAATTACGCCAGAAAGACAATTTATTTTTAACAAAAATATATTAATTATTCTCTTTGCCTTTGTTTTTTATTTTAGAATTTTTAGTCTACAGAATTTTGAATACCACACCCCTGAAAGCCAGGTATTTGGCCTTGTTTTTTTATACATATTCATACGCATTACTCCAAATAATGTCGATAAATATATCGCGCCTATACTATCTATATCAATAATAATTATCGATAAAAATTTTTTTATAGTCTCGTTATTTTTTTTATTTTTCCAAAAAAAATTAGTGGAGATAATACCAATTATTTTCTTTTTAATTACCAAAGAACAATCTTCAGATGCTATATTTTTACAAGAAAAAACTATTTCCTTTTTTGAATTTATTAAAAATGATATATCTATTTTTATTATTTTTTGTGCGATTAATTATAAAATCATTTTGAAAAATAAAACTCTGAGCAATCTTATATTTTGCATCACCGCTTTGATGCTATTTATTTTGTATGACAACAAAATTACAATTCATGAGCGCAGCTTAATAACATCAATATTTTTTATATTTTGTATTTTAATTTTTACCGAATTACTTGCAAATAAAAGCATTAACTTCCAAAAAAATTGGTTTTTGATATTAACAATTTTTATTTTTTCTCAGCTTGATGGCAACCTTTTTGCCAAGATAATTAGTTTTATACCCTATATGTGGCTGTTATTAATGATTAACGATAAATTATTTTCTTTAAGTGAAAATAAAAAATATTTTTTAGAAAAAAGTTATGCATTAAAATTATCGCTAATTGTTATTTTTATTTATCTTAATAAATATCCAGAGCTACAGTATTTACTATCACTTTCTATATTTTGTTTAATTTTAAAAAGATCACACCACAAAATTTTCAACAAGGAGAAAAAATTAAAAAATTCTTTTGTTGCTATTAATTTTACTTTTTTATTTTATCTGCTACATCTTTTGATTAATTCAATTTCTGGAAAAGGTTTCGATATATCAAAACAAATTTTACCAAAAACTTCTGTCTTAAAAAAACAAATTGAAATAATAAATAATAATATTTCTGATAGTGAGAAAATTCTAATTTTATCTTCTAATAAAAATATCGTTCAGCCAACTCTATTATATACCAATCATTCTAATTTAGTGGCAGAAAAAGAAATTGCAGGAATTTATAAAATTATTCAATCGAAAAATTATTCTGTTAATGAAGAATTAAAAAAAATTTTTGAAAAAATAAAAAATAACCAACCTTCGATAATATTTGTTGAGAGAGATATTGTTGATAAAAATTCATGCACACTAAATATATTTAATTTAATTAACCAAAATACCCAATATAAAAAATTTCTTAAAAATAATTATTGCTTAAGTAATACTATATCTGAAACCACTAAAATAGACATTCCATTTGATTTTTTGGATAGGAATATAAATGAATTTGAAAATAAAATTTTATATAAAGAAGAAAATTATACTGATATTTATTTTAGATGCTCTAAAATGGGAAATAAAGGAAATTTCAACAACTCTAAATAATGCTATCTCCAATTCTCTCAATTAGATCGGCCACAATATCTTTTGCCAAGAAATTATTATTTGAGGAGCTTAATTTAAATCTCTTTACCGGAGACAGAATATGCTTAATCGGTAAAAATGGCGCAGGAAAAACAACCCTCATGAATGCAATAGCCGGAAAGTTTGAAATCGATAGCGGCACAAGATGGCAAATGCCTAATATAAAAATTGGATATTTAGAGCAAAATGAAAAGATTTTCAATAATGTTACAATTGAGAAATATATAATTGATGAAATAAAACTTGATGATCATAAATCATATTTGGTTGATATGATTTGCGATAAGCTGGAAATTGATAAAAACTGGCTAACACATAATCTCTCTGGTGGACAAAAAAGAAGAGCTAATTTAGCAAAAGTTTTGGTCCAAGAGCCTGATTTACTGCTTTTAGACGAACCAACAAATCATCTTGATCTAAAGATTATTAAATGGCTAGAGGACTATCTCTCTTCGTACAGAGGCGCATTATTAGTTATTAGTCACGACAGAAAATTCTTAGAAAGAGTTTCAAATAAAGTTTTTTGGCTAAGAGCTGGCAATATCAAAATAAATCATCACGGATATAAAAATTTTGATGATTGGTCCAATTCAATAGTAGACCAAGAAAATCGAGAAATGCATAATCTCGAAAAAAAATTTGAACTTGAAAGTCAGTGGCTTCAAACCGGAGTTACCGGGAGAAGAAAAAGAAACATTGGCAGGCTTCATTATCTTGAGGAACTTAAAGAGAAAATTAGAGTTCAACAAAAAATAATCTCTTCAAATCAAAATAAAATAAAAATTCATACACAGGATAAATTTGATGAAGATTCTTCTCAAGTTATATGCTCTTTTAATAATGTATCAATGGGCTATGATGATAAGATGCTGATAAAAGATTTTAATTTAAAAATAATCAGAGGAGAAAAAATAGGTATAATTGGAAGAAATGGGAGCGGTAAAAGCACCTTTCTGAAGCTTTTGATTCAAGAAATAAAGCCTATTCAAGGTACAGTTAAAATAGGAATTGATACAGAGTTTTCTTATTTTGATCAACAAAGGTCAATTTTAACTCCGGAAAAAAGAATAAAAGATGTTTTATGCGAAAATGGCTCTGATTATGTAAAAATTTCTTCAGATAAAAGTCGCCATATCTGTGGATATCTGAAAGATTTTTTGTTTGACCCAAATGACACACAAACTCTTGTTTCAACGCTATCTGGAGGGCAACAAAACCGATTATTACTAGCCAAAACTTTAGCAAATCCACGCAATTTTCTTATTCTTGACGAACCTACAAACGACCTTGATATGGATAGTCTCGATATCCTACAAAATTATCTCGAAAAATACCAAGGTAGTGTTCTTATTGTTAGTCATGATCGCGATTTTCTTGATAATACCGTTTCTTCAATTCTTGCTTTCGAGGATGATGGCAAAATAAATTATTACCTTGGTGGCTATACAGAATATATAAACTATAAGGAAAAATTCTCTATTTCAAATACAAAAGAAGAATTATCAAGCAGTAAAACTACTGAAATAATTCAAGAAAAACCGCAACAAAAAAATAATAAGTCTATTGGTAAAGTTAGGTCAGAAATTAACAAAATAACTCAAAAGATCGAGAGAAAAGAAAACGAAATCATAAAATTAAATGATGAACTTCTTAATTTTGAAGATGGATATTCACATAATTTAGCACAAATATCTTTAAAGATATCAGAAATTGAAAAGGAGATTGAAGATCTCGAAGAGAAATGGCTTAGTCTTGAAAATGAAATTAATTAAACTATGCCAGAGTTACCTGAAGTTGAGACCATAAAAATCGGATTAGAAATAAAAATATTGAATAAAAAAATTACCAATTTTTATCGTTCCAATAAAAGTCTTAGAGAGGATTCAGAAATTAATCTAGAAAAAATAAGAAATACTTCATTCATAAAAATTATTAGGCGAGCGCGATATATTATTTTAGAGAATGACTCTAATCATTGTTTACTTATTCACTTGGGAATGAGTGGAAGAATTATTTCTCAAAATAATGATATTTTGCAATATAAAAGGCAAAAACACGATCATTTCATATTAGAACTAAATAAATCATCAATAATTATTTTTAATGATCCTAGAAGATTTGGATTTATTGATCTTATTCATAAGAAAAACATAGAAAATCATAAATATTTGCGAAATCTTGGCCCCGAACCTTTTGATAAAAATTTTGATAAATTTTACCTTCAAAATAAATTAAAAAATATTTCTAAAAATATCAAAACCACTATTATGGATAATAAAATTGTTGTGGGCGTTGGCAATATTTATGCAAATGAATCTCTATTTATGTCGGGAATTCTCCCTACAAAACCAGCAAATTTACTAAATATTTACGAGATTGAGAACTTAATTGTAGCGATTCAATACATACTAAAAAAAGCTATTGAGGCAGGTGGCTCTTCAATTAATGACTATGTTAATAGTAACGGAGAATTAGGAAACTTTCAAAACAATTTTAAAATATATGGACAAGAAGCAAAAAATTGTGTACAATGTAATAAGATTATTTTAAGAATAATTCAAAATGGTCGCTCAACATTTTTTTGTAAGAAATGTCAAAAATAATTTATCTATTTACTAAATTATTTTATTGTAAAATAATAAACACCGCACTAACTTGAAGTTTATTTATATTATGAAAAGATTATTTTGTCTCTGTCTAATTTTAATTAGCTCTTGCTCTTCGTACAAAAAAGACATGAAAATTCAACATGAAATTGCAGTAAATAGTATTTTTGCTGCTGAATTTGTTGAAGGAACCGATGACATTCCACTTGCGGATGGAATGCAAAAAATTGACGGTGAAGAAAACTTAAATTTCGATCTTCCTTCCGGAAATATCATAGCAATCTCATATAGAAGCGATTCAAAACTAAATGAGATAAAAGATTTTTATATAGATACCCTGCCTCAAATGGGTTGGGTTTCTGTAGATAATGATATAGCCAATAATTCAAAAATAAATTTCAAAAGAGATGGTGAAAAGCTCGAAATAGAATTTGTAAAAGAAAAAGGTGGTAATATGGTGAAATTTTACGCCACTCTCTAGATTTTGTTAAATAAAACCTTGCTTTATTTTTAAGCTACAAAAATGAATTAAATCACAGCATTTTAATATTACCATAATCGAGGCCACTATGGTATTTTCTCTTGGTAAAAGCCATTATCAATCCAAAACAAATTGCCATTGCCATCATAGATGAGCCTCCGTAGCTTATAAAAGGAAGAGTCATTCCCTTTGTTGGAAATAGCCGCAAACTAACACCAATATTGATTATAACCTGCATAGTAAATTGCATCATTAAACCGAATAATGAAAGATATACAAAAAGGTCTTTTTCATCCAAAGCTCTTTTGACAATTCTTGTAATTAAATATCCAAAAAGAAGGAGGAGCATTACACAGCTCAATGCTCCGTACTCTTCGCCAATAACAGCAAAAACAAAATCTGTATGAGCGTCTGGAATAAATTTTTTTACAACACCATTTCCTTGTCCGGTACCTAAGAATCCTCCATTCACAAAAGCATCAAGCGACCTTTCAACTTGGTAATTTTTTTCATCAGCATTTAAAAACCGATTGATACGATCTTCGACATGCGGCAATAGAAGGTAAGCTCCAAGGGCTCCAATAAATGCCATAATCGCAAATATTAATATCAAAAAATTTGGTAAACCAAATATAAATAATTGCGAAGCCCATAACGCTGTGAGGGTTATAGTCATCCCAAAGTCTGGCTGAAGAATTAATAAAATAGCAATAAGGCAAAAAAGTGCAGAAGAAAATCCATATTTCTTTGCAAATTTTTCACTACTAAATTTTTGCAGTATAAATGCATTGGTAATAACAAAGAATGTTTTAGCAAACTCTGATGGCTGCATGGCAAATCCCATTAAAGAAAACCATCTTTTTGCACCCTTTATTTCAACTCCAAAAAATAAAACAAAAATAAGCATTAAAATTGCGACCAAAATTCCTACTATTCCCAAAATTTTTATGGCTTCATTTTCTAGAAAAGAGAAGAAAATCATGAGAAAAACCGCAATCACGGCAAATATTAGCTGTTTTTTAAGAAAAAAGAATTTATCAACATCAATTTTCTTAGCAATCGCTGGGCTTGATGTTGCAGTAATCATAAGACCAAAAATCATTATAATTATTATAATTAAAAAATTAACTTTATCGATATCAAGCCACCATTTGCCAATCGAAGAAAGCGCATCGCGATTAAAAAAACTTTTGGTCATTTTAAAATAAATAATGAATTTTAATTAAAAAACTTATATGATAATCACCACGTTAACAGCGAAAAGAACTATCATATAATGATACTAAAATTAGTTACTCAACGTTTACGTAAAATAAAAATTAATAGTAGCGTTAAGATTATAATAAGAAAAATTTTTCTCAATACCAAATTATGAAAAAGAAAACAGCAAATTCAATGTGGGGCGGTAGATTTGACATTAATCAAAATGATACCATGCTTGAAATTAATCAGTCAATTAGCTTTGATTATCAGCTATACAAGCAAGATATAAAAGGATCTGTGGTGCACGCAAAAATGCTTGCTAAACAAAAGATTATTTCCGCTAATGAAGCAAAGCTTATTATAGAAGGACTGATGGCAATTGAGAAGGAAATTGATAATAACAAATTTGAGTTTAAAAAAGAATTTGAAGATATTCATATGAATATCGAAAATAGATTAAAAGAAATTATTGGCCCCGTCGCAGGAAAACTTCACACAGCAAGATCCAGAAATGATCAAGTTGCTCTTGATTTTAGACTTTTTGTAAGAGATCAGATTGACGAAATAAAAATTCTATTAATAAATCTAGAAAAAGAAATTGTAAAAAAATCTCAAGATAATATTAAAGTAATTATGCCTGGATTTACCCATCTTCAGGTAGCGCAGCCAGTTTTATTTTCCCATCACATGATGGCATATTTTGAAATGTTCAAAAGAGACATTACAAGATTAGATGATTTAAAAAATAGAATTAATGAATGTCCCCTTGGATCTTGTGCCCTCGGAGGAACATCTTTTCCAATTGATAGAGATTTTGTTGCAAAAGAATTGGGATTTAAAAAACCAACTTCAAACTCTATGGATAGTGTATCGGATCGAGATTTTGCAATAGAGTATTTATCTTGCTTATCAATTATCGCTTTGCATCTTTCCCGCCTCGGAGAAGAAATTGTTATTTGGATGAGCAAAGGTTTTGAATTTATAAAATTATCTGACTCTTATACATCTGGAAGCTCAATTATGCCTCAGAAAAAAAATCCTGATGCAGCAGAATTAATAAGAGGAAAATCAGGAAGAATCTTTGCATCACTTTCTTGTCTTTTTGTAACAATGAAAGGCTTACCTCTTACATATTCAAAAGATATGCAAGAAGATAAGGAGCCAGTTTTTGATGCATCAAAAAATATTAAACTATCTATTAAAGCTGCAATAGGAATGGTTCGCGATATGTCTGTTAATAAAAACAAAATGTATGAAATGTCTAAAAGTGGTTATTCGACTGCAACTGATTTAGCTGATTGGTTAGTAAAAAATCTTGAAATTCCATTTCGTGAAGCTCATCATATCACAGGAAATATTGTAAAAATGGCAGAAGAAAAAAACGTTGATTTACACCAATTAAAAATTTCTGATCTTCAAAAAATTGAAAAAAGAATTAGTGTAAAAATATTTGATGTGCTTAGTGTTGAAAATTCAATATCATCAAAAATTAGCGCTGGAAGCTCGTCTGAGCTTAGCGTAAAAAAACAAATTACAAATGCTAAGAAATTTATTTCATAAAAATGGAGAAACAAAATCTAGAACAACATTTATCTGAACTTAAAAAAAGAATAGTAATATCAACATTATTTTTCGTTGTATCATTTTGCTTCACATATTTTTACGCAATAGAAATTTATCAATTTCTTATGCAACCTCTAATAAATTCTTTTGATAATCTAAACAATAGAAGAATGATCTACACAAGCCCAGGTGAAGGCTTCATGACATATATGAAAGTTTCTTTTTACTCATCATTATTTTTTTCAATTCCATTTTTTTTAATTCAAATTTATTTATTTTTATCGCCCGCCTTATACAAAAATGAAAAAAAAATTGTGTTTATGATTTTCTTTTTTGTTCCATTACTATTTTTTTTAGGAGCAATTTTTGCATATTACTTCCTTCTACCACTAACTTTTAAATTCTTTTTAAGCTTTGAGTTTCAAGGGTTTTCAGATGGAAATCAAATACCAGTTCAGCTTGAAACAAAAATTTCTGAATATTTAAATTTAATATGCGAAATAATTTTTTCATTTGGAATTGCATTTCAGTTACCAATTCTCTTGATTTTTTTAATTAGATGCGGTTTTATTAGTGTTAATGATTTACAAAACAAGAGGAAATATTGGATAGTTGCAATTTTTATAATCGCCGCGATCCTTACTCCTCCTGATGTTGTAAGTCAGGTAAGTTTAGCAATTCCGATGATTTTTTTATTCGAAATTTCTATTCTTATTGGAAAAAAAATAAAAACTAAATTATAAAAATTATGGTAGCTAAGAAAAAAACTGCTGTTAAAAAAACGGTTGCAAAAAAACCAGCTGCAAAAAAACCAGCTGCAAAAAAAACTGTTAAAAAAGCAGTTAAAAAAACTACTTCTAAAAAGAAGTAATAAAATCTAAAAAGTAAAAAGGGCAGAAAGAATTATTTCTTACTGCCCTTTTTTATTGCCCAAATATATCTTACAATTTTTTTACAATTTATTCGTAGTTATTATTTATCTTGATTGATCTTTTTCTTGGCCAAATTTTACCGCCTCTACTTGGGACACAAGTGATTTTGGCTTTCTTTCCTGAATCTCGACATTTGCTACATCGATAAGTGTTTTTAAAAGTGGATTACCCCCAGCAAGACGAGCTCTTGATGCTGTAATAATATCAAACTCGTTAACAAGATCTACGCTTAGATTCCTTGTGGCACCAATTTCACTTGAATTAGAAAGTCTAAAAAGTCCGTTAAGAATTTTAAGATAATTACTTAAATTAGGATCATCTTTTATTGATGAATTAATTTTACTCAAATCAATTGTTGATGGAGACATTGAACCAAAAGTAACTTGATTATTGTCAATGCCTTGTAAGATTTCAAATAGACCTTCTGCAATCATATCTGAGTATGCAAAATTTGCAGCGCTAATTTCTTCTAATCTCTGTATATCTCTGTATAGAGTTTTCGCCTGAGGGGAAGAGGGGGAGCTTTGTGGCTGCTCTATTGTATGATCTTTTACCATAGTTAAATTAATTTTTCAATAAATTCAGAAATAGCAATAAACTTACTATTTGCAGAATTTTTATTAATATCATTTCTTTTAAAAATGTGATTCTTTACTCGCGCAATAAAATTAAGATAATTAACTTTACCATCTCTGTATGCAAGTCTGGCAAATATTCCAAGTATCTTGATATTTCTCTGCAGAGACAAAATAGCATAATCTCTTAAAAAGATATCCTTATTTATTTTTGATTTATCAACATAATAATTAATTATAATTTCTGCCAATTCTTGACTAACGTCTCTTCTAGCATCTTCTAAAAGAGAGACAAGATCATAAGCCTTTGAACCAATAACCGCATCCTGAAAATCAAGTAAACCAACTGCTTTATATTCTAATCTGTCTTCTATTATCATTAGATTATCTGCGTGATAATCTCTTAAAACAACAACCATATCAGAAGAGAGGTCATCAAATAATTGAAACCATAATGATTTATATATCGCAATTTGCTCTACTGATAATTTAATATTTTTTATATATGGCAAATACCAATCCACAAAAAGCATTACTTCTCTAAATAACATGCCAATATTATAACTTTCTATTTTTAAAGAGGAGATGTTAGATTTATGCAAGTTGATGAGGCAGTCACAAGCTTTTATATATATAATTTCTTCAAATTCTTTTGATTTATTTTCAATAAGAATCTTTGAGTAAGTCTTATCTCCGAAATCTTCAAGAAGAATAAAGCCATTATCTTTATCAATACTAAATATTTGCGGAGCAGAAAAATTATTGTCACACAAAAACTTATCTATTAAAATAAATGAATCAATTTTTTCATATAATGGAGGTGCATACATTAATATATAGCTCCCCAGATTAGAAGAAACTCGATAATATGATCGAAACGAAGCATCGCCAGCAATTTTATTAATTTCATATTTAGAAATATTATTGCTCAAAATAAACTTATTCGCTAAATCTCTATTCAATTCCAAACTCATTTTAAAAATCAATTTTTGAATACCATTGTGGAGGATTAATTCCTGGTAATTTATCTTTTAATATTTCGCTGAAAGCTCGATGTGACTTAATCAAACTATACCAATCCTGAACATCTCGATGATTTTGCCAATTAATATCTCCAAAGTAATCAAGAGAAGATATTTGCGAAGCTGCTGCATAATCAGCAACCGATATCATGTCTCCAGCTAAATATTTTCTAGTTTCAAGAAGATATCTTATGTAATTGAGATGTATTGAAAGATTGTGCCTTGCAACACGAAGCACCTCTGAATTAGGAGAGTGAACCCCAGGAAGATATCTATTAAAATATCTTTCCATTAAAATATATTTAGAAACTTCATGATAAAATTTATCATCGAACCAATTTTGTACTCTTCTTACTTCAGCTTTCTTTGTGATTGAATCTCCAAGAAGATTGCGACTCTCAATATGCTTTTCTTCAATATATTCTATAATATTGACACTCCCACACACAACAAAACCATTGCTATTATCAAACATAACAGGAATTGTTCCCGCGGGATTCATAGCTATAAATTCTTTTCTTCTTTCCCAAAAGTTTTCTGTTATGACTTCGAAGTCAACCTCTTTTGCAAGTAAGTGACATTTTACTTTTCTTGAGAATGGGCAAATTGGATGATTATATAATCTATACATAATTAAATTACCATAATATTTGGTTGATGAGTACTAGGTCTTGAAGATGAAGATCTAGATGGCGATGTTGAATCGGTTCCAGAAAAATATGTCATAAATTTCGAGAGATCTTTAATATCAACATGTCCATGCTCTCCTGGCTTTTTTTTATTATCTTCTACTAATTTTTTGAATTTTTCTGCTTCTTGCTCTATAACTTTCTGCTTAACGGCATCAGCTTCTGCTTGTCTTTGCTCGACTGAACCTTGTAACGCTCCCTGATCAAAAGGTACGCCTCTTACCCTTCCAACCTCAAAAGAAAAATCTTGAAAAAAATATTTTTTTTCATTTTCGATAATTCTTTTAGCATCGGCACTTGATAGCATATCTTTGAATTTTATAATTTTTTCTTCAAAACCATCTCCAATATCAGCAACTTTGTCTACATGCCTAAATAATAAATATCTATCAAAAAAATCTTGATATTGCTTTTTTTTATCTTCCTCAGGAGATAATTTTAAATCAAGCAAAACCTCTTTTAATCTTCTTAAATCTAGAAAATTTGGCGCTATGCAACCACTATTTAACAGGATATCTGTTAAATCTTTTCCAAATAATTTTTCTGACAAATTTTCTATTTCTGCTGGATTAAAATTTTTCATGGCTTCAAATACAGAAGCAATACCATTAGCTTCAAATGCATCGCTATGAACTTTAAATTTCTCTTCGCTAAGCTCTTTGAAATCAGAATCTTGAGCTCTTTCTTTTTTACCCAATTCAGCAATTTTATCTTCCAATTTTTTTTGCTGATCTTTAAATTTTTTATCAAAACTTTGTTTATCACTCAATTCACCAGGAAGTCTTTTTAAAGCATAAGCACCACCAATGAGAACAGGTACTAAAGGAGTTGACAAAATAGAAAAAGCCCCACCAAGAATTGGCTGAGCAATATCATTTACAATCAATGAATCTGCGACTCCAACTACATCCCCAATTATTGGACAATCAGTAAGAACCCAACTTACAGCATCGTCAAGCCTTATTAGCTTTACAAAATCTCCTAAGGGACCAAGCGCATCACAAGTCATTAAAGATGTTATGCCTCCCGATAAACCTCCAGAACCAAGAACAGAGCTTGCAGCCCCAAATAATGGACCAAGTAATGAAATCCCACAAAAAGGGGTTAAAATCAAAGCGACTTGAAGCAATCTCCATTTCCATTTCTGATCTTCGCTTGAAGTATGTTCTTTTGACAAATTAAGAGCCTCTTCGTTTAACTTGTTCATCTCATCAGAAATTGCTTTTGCATCTTTTGAATCTTTGGCACCCTCCTTAGCAAGAAGTTGCGATAGGCGATTAAAAGTTATTTGATCCATCATGCCATTTTCATCAATATTTGCAGAATCTAAAAGCCTTCTTAACTCTGCAGCAATTTGCGCCTTGCTTCCTCGATCCGGTGCATATTTTAAATATAAATCCTCAACCATTTTATTTCTTTTTTGAGTATAGTCTTTATATCTTTTTGATTTAGCTGGATCAGACTTACTATAAAAATCCCTTCCCAAATAAGAAAAAAGGTCTTTAGCTTTTTGAGCAGCAAAATTACCAGCTACCCGAGAATTATAATTTTTGCGTGACCTCTCTACATCAAAATGCTTTTTTTCTTCCAGAGATAAATCGATTCCTTTATTAACAAGATTAATTAATCTAGCGGCATGAAGCCTGGATTCTTCTCTACATTCATGGTCTGCAGTCTTCAATAGCCTAACATACTCTTGACTAGGACCATTAATACCAAAAAGATCTTGAGACCTTTCTTTAATTAGGTCTAGCTTTTCTCTATAAGATAGAGATTGATCTATAAAATCTCTTCCAACGTCAACCCCTCGGGATACAGCAATAGCAGCATTAGCACCGTCAAGAACCCCAATACCTTTCGCAGATGTTCTTTTTCTAACTGATTCAAGTTGACTTTTTACATTTCTTGAGCGCTGAGCTGCTTTTTTGTGATCAGATAAAATAGAATTGCCAAGATTAATTACACCAATAACTTGAGCTCTGGGAAGAGAAAGATCAATTTGGGAAGAAAGTCGCTCTTTAAGGAATTCAGCTCTAGTCTTCTCAAAACCAGCATCAATCGAGGAAAATAATTGCGATAACTTTTCTCTTAACTCTTTATCCGTAATAGATTTTGGGTCAATGATCATTAAAAAAATACTTTAGCTCACCAACATGGATGGTTGAAAAAATTATAATAAATCAATAATTCTCTAATTTTTTTAAAAAAATAGAAAAAACAATTTTGGCATTGTAACATATTTTTTAAACAAGAGCAAGCTTTTTATTGATATATTTAGAAACAAAAACTCTTATTTTTGCAATTGTTAACTGCAAAAAAAATTTCAAAAGCCGGTGCCAAAACTAAATCTAAAATTCTGAGTCCTGTCAAACTCTTCTTTCTTGGATATTTTGGAAAAATCAAATCTTATTGGGCCCATCGGAGATGACCAGGCTATACTTAAACCATATGACGATCTTAAGCTACCAGTATCCGCAACAGCTGAACCCACTTTATTTATAGAGTCTACAGATTTAACAGTTCCGTTTTCTGAAAATAGCACACCATAAATTCCAAGCTCTTTGGGAAGTCCGAGTGGAAAACGCATTTCTGCAGTTGCAACATAATATATATTACCACCCACAGCATTACCGCCAACCGCACTTTTAGTATTTGGATTTATAGTTCTAGGGCCTAGACCAGCATATTCGAATCCCCTAAAATTATTACCCCCCAAAAAGAATCCATAATTACTTCTAACATCCTGTCCTATTCCATCAATCACCCCTCCCCGAGCCAATATCTTAAAAACAAAATTATTGCTAAATATTGGTTGATAAAAACCTGCAGAGCCAGTATGCTTAATATTATTAATGTCTCCGCCAATACCTGAATATTCTTGTGAAGCTGAAGCAAAATATCCCGATCTAGGATCAAGCCTATTATCTCTTTTATCATAGTTTAAAGACTGACTCAATGATGATGTAATATAATTTCCTTCCAAACCCTTAATGCTTATTGAGGCATTAGGATCAACATTTGTAATTGATTCGTCTCTAAAAGAATAACTTACACTATGCCCCAAAAACTCTGTTATCGCATATCCAAATCTAACCGCGGCTCCTTGAGAGGCTTGATCATATACAAGAGTATTTCTTTTATTTGACTCATAACGAAACACATCAAAACCTGCATCAACAGGAAAATCAAGAAAATATGGTTTTGTATAACTTATGTCACTATTAAAACTAAATTTTGACCTCTGAACATTAACACCTATTTCCCTCCCGGTGCCAAATAGATTTCGCTCTTTTAGACCAATGTTTGCAGTAGCTTGATCAACAGTTGAATATCCAACACCAAAATTTAATTCTCCAGTCTTTTTTTCCTTAACCTCTATTTCAATAATTACTCTATCGGGATCATTAGTTCTAATGGTATTGAATTCAACTTTTTCAAAAAAGCCAAGATTTTGTATTCTTTGCTTGGATCTATTAATTTTTGTTATATTATATGGGTCACCTTCTTTTATTCTCATTTCCCTACGAATAACTTCATCAAGAGTTCTTGAATTTCCCTTAATAATTATAGAATCAATATAAATTCTAAGACTTTCATTAATTACAAAATCGATAACTATAGTTTTACTTTCCCTATCCCTATATAAAACGGGATCTATATTTGCAAAAGCAAAGGCTTTATCAGACATAGTTTTTGTCATCTTCTCAACAGTCTTTTCTATTAAATCGGAATTATATAATTTACCTTTTTTAATCAAAATATCATCATAGAGAATTTTTTCGTTAAATTTGTCAATATGATTACTAATTTTTATATCAGAAATATTATATTTAATACCTTCTTCAAGTAAAAAATTAACAAGAAATTTATCTCTAGAAGGAAGAATTTGTGCAGTAGCAGAAATTGCAGAAAAATCAGCATATCCTTTAGATCCATAAAATCTTCTAAGTTTTTCTTTATCAAACTCAATTCTATCGGAATCATATATATCTGCTGAAGAAAAAAACTTAAACCATTTAGATGGCTGAGTTGTAATTTCTTCAAGCAACTCTGAGTCACTAAAAGCTTCATTACCAACAAAACTTATTTCCTCTATTTTTGCCCTTGGCCCCTCTTTTATATCATAAATCACTTCTACACGATTTTGCTCTTTGGTTATTATTTTGGGATCAATTGAAACTAAATATCTTCCAGATTTAATATATATTTCGTTGATTCTTTTTAAATCGGATTGCAGTTTAAATTTCGTAAAAATTGATCTTTTTTTGAGGCTAAGCTCGCTCAATAAAGCTTCATCTTCAATTTTTTTGTTGCCCACAATTTTTATTTCACTAACAACCGGATTTTCTTTTACATCTATAACGATATTATTGTTATCATTAAATATTTTAACATCTATAAAAAGTTCCGACTCAAATAATTTTTTAAGAGATTGATCAATTTCTTGCTTGGTAAAATCTGAGAAAAAACTTTTTTTAACAATGTAAGACTTGACTATCTCATCATTTATCCTTTCGTTACCCTTAATGATAATTGCAGCATAAGAATTAAAACAAGAAAAAACAAACCCGGCTAAAATAAATAGTAATGTTTTTTTGTACTTATAAAATTTCATTAAAAATAATCAAACTTCTATTCTTTATTAATCCAATCTGGATCTGATGCACCTTCGCCAGCTGGCAAGGGGATTTGATACTCATAGCCTGTAACTATATCTATTGTGAACAATTTTGGAATAGAATTTACTCCATATGCAGAAGATACCTTAGAAAATATAATATATCTTCCATTTGGTGACCATTTTGGACCTTCAACAAGATGTCCGGTAGCTATCAATCTCTCATTCCTTCCATCGCTAGACATTGTGCCTATAAAAAATTTTTTATTTTTAATTCTTGTAAATGCTATCATAGAGCCGTCGGGACTATAGCTTGGCTCGAAATAACTACCATCGGATCCCTGACTAATTTTAGTAACATCAGAGCCATTTATATTCATTGAATAAATTTCTTGACGAGAATTACGATCAGAAACAAAAATTATTTTTTTACCATCTGGAGAATATGATGCAGTAGTATCTATTGCAGGACTTTTAGTTAGACGTGTCGCTCTATTTTCTTCAATATTAAATTCATAAATATCACTATTGCCATCAAATATTGCCGACAAAAGAATAATATTTTTGTTAACAGGATGAGTACTAGCCGCAAATGTTGTGCCCCTGAAGCCTCCAACTTTTTTTACTCTTTGAGATTTTATATCAAGAGAAGCTATTTGTGGCCTATTCTGATAATAGCGTAAGTAAAAAATTTCATTATCTTTACGAGAAAATGTAGGGGTGATAGCAAGCTCTTTTCCGTCAGTTAAAAACTCTCTGTTACCACCATCAAAATCAACAATAGCAATTTTCTTAATCCTGTTTTTAACTGAACCCGATTCAGAAACATAAGTGATTTTTGAGTTAAAATGCCCTATCTTTTCGTTGGTAATAGCTTTAAATATTTCATCAGAAATAATATTTCCTAATTTAGAAAAATTATCTTTTGAAGAGGTGTAGACCTTACCAAATAATTGTCTTTGATCCAAAACATCCCACAATCTTATTCTTAATTCAAGATTACCCGATATATCATAATTTAAATAAGCAATTACTACCGCAGAAATTTGTGCCTGGCTAAGTTTAACAAAATCTGGACTTGACTCAATTGAGAAATCTTTAACTAACTCTTCAAAATTATCTAGAGAACCGCTATTATTTGATGCAGACAAAGAGCCTAGATTGTTAGTCTTGATATTATTTTTTTTATCTTGAACAAAATCAAAAAGATTGGTTGTAGATAAATTATATTTAATTTTTTTCAAAACTTCTTCACCGTCATTCTCAAGATTGGAGGCATATCCAGAGAATCCCGCAAAAATAATTTTTGTTTTCGAATCATCTACATTCTTTATATCAAATGCCACTTGAGCAAAAAGAAAATTTATTTTAAAAAAGATAAAGAAAAATATAAGTATAAGTCTCATTTTATAAGCTTTCGGTAATAATATTATTATTAGTATAAACACAAAGATCCGCAGCGATTTTCATAGACTTCTCAACAATTTTTAAGGCATCCATTCCTTTAACATCAAGAAGCGCCCTTGCTGCCGACATAGCATAATTACCGCCAGAACCTATTCCTATAACACCATCTTCTGGCTCAAGAACATCACCATTACCAGTAAGAACAAGAGTTGTATCCTTATCTATAACTATCATCATCGCCTCAAGTCTTCTAAGATATTTATCAGTACGCCAATCTTTGGCTAACTCAACGCATGATCTAGTTAACTGATTTGAATATTGGTCAAGTTTGGATTCTAATCTTTCAAATAAAGTAAAGGCATCAGCTGTGGCTCCGGCAAAGCCTGCAATTATAGAGCCATTGCCAATTTTTCTTATTTTTTTAGCATTTGATTTTAAGACAGTTTGACCGAAAGAAACTTGACCATCTCCAGCTATTGCAACCTTACCATCTTTTCTAACTGATAAAATTGTGGTTGCATAAATTTTTGTGTTATCATTATGATTCAACATATTATGAAAAGTGATTGTTTTATAGTTTTTTAAAAATATACTTCAAAAATACCTGACTTTATTTTACTCAACAAATTTAATTATAAAAGTATTTTTATATTTTAAATTATTCACAAAAACCTTTAAATGAAAGCATAACAGAAATAAATTAATCAAAAATTAATGAAAGCATTAAAAAAAATTAAGTTTAATAATAATTTTATTGTAATTTTCTTTTTAGGATTTTCAAGCGGCTTGCCCATAGCCCTTATTCTATCAACCCTAAAAGCATTTCTAACAGATAAAGGTTTTGATATAAAAACAATTGGGTTTCTTTCATTAGTAACTATTCCTTATAGCATAAAATTTTTATTTGCACCATTTATCGACTCTATGTGTGTACCTTTTTTAACAAAAAGAATTGGCCAAAGAAAATCATGGATACTTATAAATCAGGTATTTTTGGCAGTAACTATATTTTTTCTCGGACAGTCAACAGAAATCGCTGATATAAAATTAATAGCATTATTTGCATCTTTGGTCGCATTTTTTTCTGCAAGTCAAGATGTGGTAATTGACGCTTATAGAATAGAACTTTTTGAATCTCAAGACCAAGGTTTAGCTGCAAGCTTTTATACTTTTGGATACCGAATTGCCCTTTTGATATCTGGAGCATTTGCGCTATTTCTAGCTGATCAAGTTGATTGGATCGCAACGTATAACTCAATGTCTTTAATTATGATTTTATGCGTACTAATATTAGTTTTTAGCAAAGAAACTAGAATAAAATTTCATTCGAATAATCATGATTTTATTTTATGGTTAAGACAATTTGTTGTATCTCCATTAAAGGATTTTACTAAAAAAACCGGCTGGTTAATAATTTTATTGTTAATCATTTTTTTTAAACTCGGAGATATTTTTGCATCAAGCCTAACTATGCCATTTCTTCTTGAGCTTGGCTTTAGTAAAACTGAAATTGCTAAAATCGTTAAAACATTTGGCCTAGTTGCAACTATACTTGGAGCGGCATTTGGTGGCATTATGGTCAAAAAAATTGGGATTAAGAAAAGTTTGTGGATAGCAATTATTGTTCAAATGATGTCTAACCTTGCTTTTGCGTATTTGGCTAATGTAGGCTATAATATTCAAATTTTGTACCTAACAATATTTGCTGAAAACTTTAGCTCTGGAATTGGAGATGCAGTTTTTGTAGCATATTTAAGCTCGCTATGCAATATTAAATTTAGCGCAACTCAATATGCAACCTTAAGCTCTTTTGCAAGTTTATCACGAAGCTTAATATCATCATCATCTGGTATCGCGGCATCATATTTGGGCTGGATTAATTTTTTTATATTTTCAACATTTTTATCAATACCAACATTGCTATTTTTATTTATTGTAAATAGAATTAAAAACAATAATTAAATTCAATTAAATTAATGGTTAAATTTTTTCCAACAAATCCAGAAAAAGAAAAAGTTGCTAAATATGAAGTATCAGCTTCTCATTTTATTCCATATCGCTGTCACTATAACTCTGATACGATTTTAACATATAATGAGGAATTGGTCAGAGTAATTAAAATTAGAGGATTTTCTTTTGAAACGGCTGATGATATTGATATTGATCTAAAAAAAGCTGCGAGAAATAACCTCTTTAAAGGAATGGCTACCGGGAATTTATCGCTATATTTTCATACAATAAGAAGAAGGGAGAAAGGTTTTCCTGACGGAGAGATGCCGGATAACTTTTCAGATAGACTTAATAGAGAATGGGCGGCAAAACATACAGACCGAAGCTATATAAATGAGCATTATCTTACAATTATTCGTGGACAAAGCAAAGGTGGGGTTGCTGCTATAGAGTCAATTGCTAAAAAAATTCAACATAGAACCGATAAATCAGCTTGGGAGTCCTATATGAGAGAAGCATTTGATGAGATAGATGAAATGACACAAAGAATTTTAAATGGATTTTCAAACTATGGTGCAGAAATTTTAGGCGTAAATGAAACCGAAGAAGGTGTCTACTCTGATTTACTTGAGTTTTTATCTAAAATTGTAAATTGCGGATATTCTCAACCACTAGCATTGCCAATGGGCGAAATATCTCACCATCTTCCTATTAGCAAAATGTATTTTGGGTCAAAATTTATAGAAATAAATAATCCAACGGGAACAAAATATGCTGGGTTAGTCTCTATCAAAGAATACAGACCCTCAACAAATGCTGGTGTCTTTGATGGATTTATGCAAATGCCATGTGAAATTATTATATCTCAATCCTTTACTTTTGTTGATAGAATGGTTGCAATCAGCTCAATGCAACTTCAACAAAGAAGGCTTGTGCAATCAGAAGATGTAGCAGTTTCACAAATTCAAGAAATTGATCAAGCCCTTGATTCGGCAATGTCAGGAGAGTTTGCTTTTGGGAATCATCACTTAACGGTTATGTGCATTGAAGATAGCCCTAAATCTCTTGAAAGCATGCTATCTCTTGCTGTTGTAGAATTATCAAATTCTGGTATTACTGGGGTTAGAGAAAAAATAAATCTTGAACCTGCATTTTGGTCACAACTTCCGTGTAACGCTTTATATATGGCCAGAAGAAGTGTTGTTAATACATTAAATATTTCTTCATTTGCATCTTTTCATAATTATCCATCTGGAAAAAGAAAGAGAAATCATTGGGGTGACGCAGTGACAGTACTTGACACCGTTTCTGGAACTCCATTTTTCTTTAGCTTTCACGTGCGCGATGTAGGCCATACTATGATTATCGGTCCTACTGGGGCTGGAAAAACAGTATTACTCAATTTCCTATGCGCACAAGCTCAGAAATTTAAATGTAGGTTATTTTTCTTCGACAAAGATCATGGTGCCGAAATATTTCTTAGAGCAATTGGCGGAAGATATATGGTTCCAGATGCCGCAAGAAATTCTGGATTTAATCCTATGCAGCTTGAAGAAAATAGTACTAATAAAGCTTTTTTAGTAGATTTTATTAAAACCCTAGTTTCTGTTAACGGAGAAAAAATATCTGCTCATGACATGGAGAGAATAAATGAAGCGGTTAACGGAAATTACAAACTTCCAAAAAATCAAAGACGCCTTCGAAATATCGCTCCATTCCTTGGATTATCAGGTCCAGGAACATTAGCAGGACGGTTTTCAATGTGGCACTCAGATGGATCACATGCAAAATTATTCGATAACAGCGAAGATCTGATAGATTTCAATTCTGCGAGGACTTTTGGAATAGAAATGGCAGAGATCCTTAAAGATAAAGCTAGTATAGCGCCTGTTTTACTATATTTATTTCACAGAATTCAATCATCTTTAGATGGAAGTCCAACCATGATAGTTCTTGATGAGGCGTGGGCTCTCATTGGCAACGAAGTTTTTGCGCCAAAGATAAAAGATTGGCTCAAAGTATTGAGAAAACTAAATACTTTTGTAGTATTTGCAACACAATCAGTTGAAGATGCCTCAAAAAGTAGCATCTCAGATACATTAGTGCAACAAACCGCAACACAAATCTTTCTTCCAAATTTAAAGGCAACAGAAGTTTATCGTAATGTTTTTATGCTTTCGGAAAGAGAATTTTCTCTAGTCAAAACAACAGATCCCTCTACAAGATTTTTCTTGGTAAAACAAGATAATGATGGAGTCCTTGCTCGTATTGATTTATCAGGAATGGATGAAATAATAAGAATTTTGTCAGGAAGAGTTGATACGGTAATATTGCTTGACGAAATAATAAAGGAATATGGCGACGATCCAGATGACTGGATGCCAATATTTATTGAAAGAACTTCTTGAGATTATGCAAAGAAAGGCTTTCCTCAATCATATTTTTAATTTTAAATTTATAAATTATTTTTTGCCTCCTCTACAAAATGAAATTAGGCATATATCTTTTTTTAAGAAAATTTTCTTATTGTTATTTGTTGTAATTTATTTTGTTTGCGCTCCGAATGCAAATTCTGATTCAGGAATTGGCAGAACAAGAACTTGCGATTTAAGCGATGGATCTCCAGAGGGTCTTGATTTTGATAGATTTAATGGCGGCAAAGATTGTCAATTTGTTTTAACAAATCCAACTTGTGCAAGCGTTATAAGCTATGCATATGGTTCTACAAAAATAGCAATTGCGGCAATGAATTCCATGTGTGGAACGGGAAGTGCAGTTCCCAGAGTTTTGCCCTCTCCCCTTCTAGATTCTATTGATATTGCAAAAGCTTCCCTAAGAACAACTCCTAATTGCCAGGCCGGCGTTACTGCGGCGACTCAAACCCTTAATGTAACCATTGGAATACTTTACACAATATACAAAATTGCCGATCATGTTAATAATACCTCATCAGTTTGCGGATCCGAATGGGTCGCACCCAATCCAAAAAAATTTGCAAATAATGCACCAAAATACAAGGCTACAATTGAAAATAGAATTAAAGAAATTCTTGATAACAGCGATGATGAATTTAGAAAAAATAAATTAGATTTTATAAATAAAGATTATAGAGAGTGGTATTATGGCGGAATTGAAATAGTTGATGACCCAATCGGAGATAACCAATGCCCAGATGTTTATGCTTCAAAAACTGGGCCATATCCTCCCCAAAAATACTATTTAAAAGGTCTTGAAACGGGTAACTATAATTGTAAAAAATATGACATATTATCCACTGATAAAGATCCATTTGATAATAGTGAACTAACTCCATCAAGGCTTCAAGACTTTAGAAACGCCCATGAATGCTGCTTAAGAAGATCTCAACAATATATTTGCATAAATTACGATGGAACAAGAAAATTTTGTAAAGCAAATTCAAAATGCGAGATAAAGGGTATTTATTTTGAAACTAAGACAGAAGATAATGGAGCCTTTGTTTGCGCTCAAACCTATAGCTTATGTCCATATAATTTTTTATTAGGCGGCGGATCTAAAAAATGTGATTATTTCCAAGATGGAATTCAAGATAGCAATGGAAATTATAAATATATATCAGTTGAAACAGTTACAAGCGGAGATTGCACAGATAAAAGTGAGATAAGAAAAAAAGACTGTAAATATAACGAAAAAGCAAATCGCTGCAAAAACTACTGTCAACTAATGGCACACTGCACAAAAACCAATAATTTATATAAATATAGAAGCTCTATTACATCTCCTTATTTTTCTGCAGCATGTCTTAACTTTAAAGGGGACTCAAAAAACCAGATTTCTTATGGCACCGGATTTATTGCTGGTAGCGCAAGACATTTTACCGCCCCAATTGCCCAATGCACAAAAGAAACTCTTGAAAATGTTTTTCATAACCGCGCTGGCCATACAAGATGTATTTCCGAATCTGAATCTCCTAATTCAAATCAACAATGTCCCAGTGGCCAATCCTATAAAAAAGGTGATAAAGTTAAAAACTTTTCCTTTTTTGAAAAAATTCAAATTTATATTATAAATGTTATTAAATTAGTAATCACCCTATCAATAACATTTTTAGGAATGAAGGTTATGACTGCTAGAGGAGAGATAAAAAAATCTGAATTAATGGTTTATATCCTTAAGATTGGCATAATAATGTTCTTTGTTACAGGCGATGCTTGGCAGAAATATTTCTTTGATGGAATATATAATACCTCTAGCGTTATGTCTCAAATTGTGTTTAAAATACAAATGCCTGATGAAGCCAACAAAAGAGATGGTTGTCAATTTGGCCCTGTAAAGGATTCGAATGGCAATCCTCTTCCCGATCAAATTTTATACTCAAAAGGACAAGAATATATTTCTCTGTGGGATACAATAGATTGTAAAATTGCAAGATATATGGGATTTGGCCCCGAAATATCTTCAGCAAATATCGCCAAACTTATTCTTGCCGGCTTCATTACTGGACCAATAGGCCTTTATTTCTCAATTTCTCTATTTATATTTGCAATGTTTATAATATCATTAGCAATTAGAGCTTTGCATATATTTTTATCATCTTGTCTTGCAATAATTATTTTGATTTACATGTCTCCAATAACAATTACATGTATTTTATTTGACAAAACAAAAAATATTTTCTCATCTTGGTTAGGCAAATTAATAAGCTACTCCCTTCAGCCCATGATATTATTTGCATATGTTGCGATATTTATATCGATTATGGATAAAACAGTAACTGGAAGTGCTACATTTTATGGCAAACCACCGTTTAAAACTATTTCATGTGAAAAATATTGTCAAAATTCCTCTGGAAGCAAAGTCGATTTAACAGTAAGTCCTGGATGTGATAGAGTTGGAGAGAAAATGGTTAAACCAAAATCTGATAGTTTAGCATGTTTAATTGATACCAATACTTTTGCTAACTTCCCCGGACTTGAATTAATTGGCATATCAATACCATTTATTTTAGCAATTTTCGATGAAGATCCAAAACAAAAAATCCTAACAATTATAAGAAGTGTATTGATATTATATTTATTATATAAATTTATGGACCAAATTCCTTCTATAACAACGCAATTAGTTGGCGGAGGGCTACCTGGCTCGACATCAGACCCACTGGCAAATCTTGACAAGCTTAGAGGTATGCTTCGAGGAATCCAAAAAAGGGCTGGAAGAGGCGCATTGAAACTTGGGAAAAAAACTGCGAAATCTTCATATGATGCTATTAAAAAAGGAGCCGCAGATTCAGGAAATAAAGGCAAGAAAGATGCTCCGGAAACTGATCAGCGCAATGCCGTTGACTCCTCAGCATCATCAACAACATCGACGGACTCTACAGCATCATCAACAACATCAGCTGATGGATCATCTTCAACTCCACCAAACCCCGATGAATCTGAAGCCTAAAAGCTGTTTTTCTTGACTTATTTTAAAAAAAAATATAATATATGTTATTTGATTCGCTGTTATAGCTCAGTTGGTAGAGCACTTCATTGGTAATGAAGAGGTCGGTGGTTCGATTCCGCTTAACAGCACCATTTCTTATATCTTGGTAAAATAATATCCCTATCTATAAAGTCCAGGTCCAGCTAATAATTGAGCTGTAGAATGAGGACCGGATATAGTGGGAGCCCCAGATGGCCTAGATGATTGCTCTTCTTCACTAGCGCCAGCACTAGCACTAGCACCAAAATCTGCAGCAGCAACCTCATCTCTTTCTGCGCCTCTTTCCGCTAAAGGCATTTTTTGCGCTAAAATATCATCTGCAGATAAACCCTTATCATTTATTTCTCTTCCAGAATAACCAAAAAGTTCTTTAATTTCACCATAGAATTCAGGTTCATATTTAGCAGCGTAATGAAAAAATGAATTACCGTTAAAATCTTTTTGGTTAACAAAACCTTCCCTGAGCACATCATTTTCATTGTATATTTTTTTTAAATCTTCAAATTTTTTCCTCTCCTCTTCGATTGATTGAGATACCTTAAATAAAACCTCATTAAATTCTTCTTTAATTGGCGTATCATCCTCAACCTTTGAAGCAGAAACTTTTCCCGTTGGAACATTATATCTTTCATTTTCTGCGCCTTCACGAGAAACTGAATCAAAAAAGACTCTATCTCCTTCTTTTGTAGTATTATATGCCGCTAAATCTTCAGAAATACCAGATATTAGGCGCATCATATCTTCAGAAATCTCACCAGCAAGCTCAAGAGAATCTTCCTCAAGAGAATCTTCAGAAGCTAAAGCTCTTTGTGCATCTTTATATAAAGAATCATATTCTCTTATTTTATCATCTTCAGATACTCCTTCTGTTGAAATAAATTTCTTTAAAGATGCGACAAAAGCGGGATTTGAGGCAAGTTTAACTTTATATGATTCTTTTAAACTATTTTCATAAACTTCCCAAGCTGATCTTCCTCGAGAATCAAGATCATTCATTTCCTTATCACAATGACGAAATAAATATTGCATAAGTTCTTTATCTTGACGAGAAGCGGCCTCATGAAGAAGGGAAAAAGAATATTTTGCTTCGAGTAATTTTAACCTATCTTTTACATCTTCGGCATCTTCTTTATGTACAACATGTTCCTTGCAAAATTCATATTTATCTTTTAAAAATTCTGCACGCAAAGAAGCTCCATCTCTCATATTCAATTTTTCTTTCAATGCCTCACTATATTGGTATTCAGCAGGAACAATATCTGGTAACGATCTCCATAAATTATCCGTGTCTATAAAAAAATATGAGGCATATGCTTTAGACAATTCACTAATATTTGTCTCAACTCTTTGCTGAAGCTGTCTCTCGGCTGCGGTTTTATAATTAAATAATCTTCTTGACTTCATTTCCATAAGTCTTGAAAAATCAGCCTGCAGAATATCAACTTTTTCTTTAAGAGTTTTTTTAAAAATAGCATTAATATCTTCTAGTTCTTTTTTTGGCCTAGGTGGTAATGGTGGTGCATCAGGCACAGATTCCATTTCAGCATAAGGATTAGCTTTCCGATCTTTAGGTAATGGTGGTGCATCAGGCACAGATTCCATTTCAGCATAAGGATTATCTATACGATCTTCAGGTAATGGTGGTGCATCAGGTCTTTGTGGTAAACTTTCAGATTTTTTTGCATAATACCCTTCTAACAACTTGGATAATTTAAATCTTCTTGCATAATCTAGCGCAGTTTTTCCATCTCTATCTAACTTGTTTACGTTTTTAACTCCAAATTCTTTAAGAAGCAAAGAGGTAAGATCTAAATCATGTTTCTTTGAAGCAACATGAAGCGCTGAACTTTGTGCCTCAGAGACAACATCTACTAAATCCATTCTCTCTTCTTGAGTTAAATCATCTTTTACAGCTACAAGAAATTCTTTTAATCTACTATTATCATCGCGACTAACAAAATCTCGTACTCTCATCTTCATTTCATCTAAATTAAAGCCTTGTTCTCTTCTGCCAATTAGAGCTTTTTCTTCAACATTTTTTACCACTAGATCTCTAAGCCTTTCAATATCTAGGCTTTGGGTGTCGCCTTGATATTTTGTAAATAAGGCTAAAATTTCATCTTTTGTTAATGAAATTTTACTTGAAAGACCAACGACCATATCAAAACATCTATCGGCATATTGCTGCGCAGAAATTCTTTTTTCATTACTAATATCTTTTCTTTGTAAATATTTTGCAATATCAAAATAAGATTCTATCATCAACTCAATTGGCGATATACCCTCTTCATTAGATTTATCAGCAAATGATTTAAGTTGTTCATCTTCAAGAACCGCATTGAACAGTGCCACCAAGGATTCAACTTGGTCATCTATTTCAAATCGCCCTTTTGGTTCGAGAGTATCTTGATTACCAAGATTAAAAAAAATTAGATAATCTTTGCATAATTTAAAAAAGAAATTTTCTTTACTACTATATTCATTTTTGAGAAAATTAAAATTTCTTTCAAGAAATTGCTTAGGCTCTTGGAATTCTTTAGAGTAAACTTTTTTGACCATCCCCCCTTCTTTAGCCACTTCATTTAATCGCAAATTTCCTTTATAATAACCCTCTATCAATATTTCATTAAATTTCTCTGGATTGTATAAACCTCCTTCTGAATTTGGTGCAGGCGGAATAACACGCCTTTGACTAGAAGCTTGTCTGGGAAGCTTTATTTCTCTAATTAATTGCAAACAATCAGCCCTTTTATCTTCAGGCAATTGTCTGGTTAAAAAAAACGAAAAGTCCAATACAGCGACTATTTTATCCTTGATTTGCTCAGAAACATCTTCTTGTTGAATGTATCGCCGGCATAATTCAAGCATTTTTTTTAGTTCGACATCGCCATTAGCATCTTGTCTTGAATAAAAGCTAAAACCCCCCTTATCTTCAAGAAAACTTTTAAAACTGGCTATGTTTCCTTTAATTTCTGTATTATTAATCCAATCATCAAAAGAAAAATGATCTAATATGGCTTCTAATATAGGAGATCCTCTTCTACCTATAGAGGTAGAAGGTCTCTCCGGCAGAACTCTTCCTTTTGGAGGCATATAATATTTAATTAATTATTTTAAAAAATAACCAACAAACCTATTATAGCAAAAAATAGTGATGATGTCCAGAATAAAAATACAATTTTTCTTTCAGATAAACCCTTCTTCTCAAAATGATGATGCAAAGGAGCCATTAGAAATACTCTTTTTTTACGCAATTTATAATATGAAACCTGAATAATAACAGAAGATGCCTCTATAACAAACAATAAAGAAATTATAAAAAATACTAATTCTTGTTTAATTATCGTAGCCATCAAACCCAATATGGATCCAATTGCTAAGCTACCAACATCTCCCATAAATATTTTTGCAGGTTTTAAATTATATATTAAAAATCCCATGATTGCACCAATTAATGATGAGGCGAAAATAATTAAGTCACTTGAATTTCTTATGTGATTTATTGAAAACTTATAACTTAAGTCTGGATTTGAGGCAATTGTAATTAAGAAAATTAAGCATAATAAATTTATCACAGCGGGAACGCTAACAAGACCATCAAGACCGTCTGTAAGATTTACTGCATTTGATGATCCAATAATTACAAATGTTACAAATAAAACATATAATATCGAGCCCAAATATATATTGTAGCCATCATTTATTGGGATAAATATTTTATTATTTATATGTATTTCATTAACTAAACCAAGCCATACATAAATGATTGCAATGATGACAAATTGTATAATTATTTTAATACTTCCTTTAAAGCCATTGGGATTTTTATACAAAACTTTCATTAGATCATCAACTAAGCCAATTAACGAAAATGAGATAAAAACAAATAATGATATAACAACATAACTATTACTTAAATTGGCAAAGAATATCACCGAAAATACCGTTGAAATTACTATGAAAAAACCACCAAATGTTGGTGTATTCTTTTTTAACAAGTGACTTTGTGGCCCGTCATTCCTGATCGGCTGATGAAAAAGTGAATTATTTTTTAAATAATTTAAGAAAAGCTTGATTCCAATGCTACATAATAGGAATGAACAAAGCGAAGAGAGGATAATATTATTTAACATAGTTTTTTATTATATTTTCCATTTTCATAGAGCGCGAACCCTTTAAAAGAATTATATCTCCATCATTTATTATATCTTTAAAATCTATACTTGCATCATTGGAATTTTGATAAATTTTAAAAGGAATTTTGTTAACATTTTCTGATAAATTTTTCATCTCACTTCCAACCATAACAAGAAAATCGGTTTTTTGTTGAGAATATAACAAAAGCTCTCTGTGCATGGCTTCAGAATTATCTCCAAGCTCAAACATATCTCCTAAAATTGCAATTGATCTTTTTTTATTTAACAATTGTTTCAAATTTTGTAAATAATCAAGACCCGCTTTCATAGAAGCAATATTGGCATTGTAACTATCATCAATCACGGTAATGTTCTTTTGATTTATTTTAATTTCAATAATATTACCCCTACCTTTTTGTAAATCAATTTTTGATAATTTATTAATCCCAGTTTTGATATTAAGCTTCAATAAGTCAAGACAGGCTACGACCATTAAGGAATTAAAGATTGTGGAATAATTTGATGAAGAAATATCATAAGAAATTTTCTCATTATTAATTGTCTTAACCAAAACAACAGCTTTGTTAAAGCTTTGATATTTGATGTCAATTAACTGATATTGATTAAAATCAGACTTGCCAAAAGCCAAGATATTTTTACTTTTAATACCCCTTTCAATTGCTTTGTTGCGCAAGAATTCATAATATTTATTATCACCATTTATTATTGCAAAACCTTCAGTGTTAAGTCCACAAAATATCTCTGATTTTGCCAAGGCTATTTCTTGCTCATTGTTAAAATTACCAATATGAGCTGGTGCAATTGTTGTTATTATAGCAATATGAGGTTTAGCAAGATCTGAAAGTTTATTAATTTCATTTAAGTGATTCATTCCCATTTCAAGAACTACATATTCATATTCTTTACCAATATTACAAAGAGACAGCGGCAATCCAAAATGATTATTATAATTTCCAATTGTTGCATAAACTTTTCCATACTCAGATAGGCAGGTTTTTAGCATTTCCTTTGTTCCAGTCTTTCCAACACTTCCAGTTATTCCAATAACTTTTGCGTTAAGCCTTTTTCTTGAATATTTAGCTAATTCGTACAAAGCCGCAAAGCAATCTTTCACAACAACAAAATTTTCATTTTGGAATTTAGTAACATAAGTAGCATCTTCTATAATCGCCATTTCACCACCAGCACTAAAAACTTCGTTCAAAAAATTATGACCATCGTTATTTTGTCCTTTAAATGCAAAAAATAAACTACCTCTACCAGATTTTCTGCTATCTATAATAACTTCATCTATCGAGAATTCTTTTCTAATAGCAAAATCAATTAATTGCGAACCAAAAGCCTCTTTAAGATCATTAAAATTAAATAATGTCATTGATAATTTTATTTTTATAATTATTAATTTCTATTAAATCTACATCATCAAATCTTGCTCCATATTTTTTTATTATTTTTGATGCTACAAAGTTTGCAAATTGGCAAGTTTTTTTCAAGTCCAAATTGTTTATAATGCCAAATAAAAAACCCGCAGCGAAACAATCTCCCGCCCCTGTTGTATCAATAACCCTATCAACAACATTTGCAGGACAAGAAATTTCTCTGTCTCCAGTAATAACTACGCACCCATTTTCTGATTTCGTAATCGCCAAAATTATATTTGGGTTTTTATTAAAAATATCACTATAAAAATTTTTATCATAAATATTGTTAACATTCAGAAGCTCTTTGATTTCTGATTCATTTGCAAATAAAATATCAATATCATTTTTAATGATGTCAAGAAATTCATTTTTATGGCGCAAAACACAAAATGAATCTGAGAGACTAAAAGCAACCTTGACATTATAATTTTTAGCTAATTTTATAGATTTTTTTATCGCTGCAATTGTAGAATCTTTATCCCATAAATAGCCCTCTAAATATAAAATTTTATTATTGATAAAATATTCTTTTTTGATATCGTTTTCATCTATATCTGAAGCACATCCCAAATATGTTGCCATTGTTCTCTGGCCATCTTGAGAAACCATAATAAAAGACTTTGCCGACTTATTATTGGCATAATTTTTATTTAGAAAACAAATATTCTGAGACTCGATTTTTTCTATAAACTTAGTACCAAACTCATCATTTGCAACTTTGCCAATAAATGATGACCCAACTCCAAATTGCGAAAGAGCTGAAATACTATTTGCAACAGAGCCGCCGCAATCAATTTTTATATAATTTAGTTGAGATAATTGCTGATCAATATCGTTATCAATAAGAGTCATTGAGCCTTTGATAAATTTATTTTCTATCAAAAAATTATCATTTACTTCACAAGAAATGTCTGTTATTGCATTTCCAAATCCTATTATTGCAGATTTATTTGTCATAAGTTTTACTTATAATAAATTTAATAAAATTATTTATTTATTTTTTCAATTGATAAATTTTCACTAGAAAATACTATCTTAAGCTTATCCTCGACGGTAAAGGGAAGATTGATTGCAATAATACCGCATTTCGACATCTTATTTTCTTGGTTATATTTATCTTTACTAGAAAAAATTATTCTGGTTATATCTTTAAATTTTAAATTTAAAATATTCTCATAAAAAATATTTAGATTTAATATTTGTTCTTCCTTATCTATTATTGGATACCATATTATGTAGGTTCCATGCTCAAATCTTTTATAAGCCTCTTGTAAACTGTTAATAATTTGATTATAATCATTACTTATAGTAGCGCTATTTTTCTCAAAAGCAGGATCAATAAATATAAGCCCCCTCTTTTCTTTTGGCGGTAGATTTGATTTTATGAGGTCAAAACCATTTTGATTATAGAAAAAAATATTATTTCCACCAAAAATATTTTTTCTGAGCATCTTATATTCATCTTTTTTTAACTCGCAGAGAGCAAGTCTGTCCTGCTTTCTTAACATTTTACTTATTATATATCCAGAACCACAGTAATATTTTAATTTCGCAAGATCCTTTTTGCTAGTAAACTTATTTATTTTAAGCAAAATATTGAAATAATTATGAAATATTGGATTATTGTAATTAGCCTCACCAAGAAATTTTTTTATACCAAACTCAGCTTCCTTCGTAGCAATAGAAGCATCTTCAAATAAATCATATTTTGATTTTCCACAATGAGTATCCAAGATAAAAATTGGCGACTCTTTTTCAATGAGCCTTTCTATACAAAATATTAATGTAATATGCTTAAAAATATCAGCGAAGTTTCCGGCGTGGAATTGATGGCTGTAATTCATTACATCCTTACATTACCACTGCTTGTAGTAGCAGACGCTACTCTTCCTTCTAAAACTCTAGCAGCATGTGATGATTTTTCTTGAGTCTGCTCAAGAATTTCAACTCCGTGAACTTGCGGCTTATAGAGAGCTCCCCCTCCTTTTTTTATGTCTAAACCCTCGCAATACTCACTAACAAATACCTTATTTTCTTCTCTTTGACAAGATATTTTTTTTCCATCAATTTCAAGATCTAATTGACCAGCTTTGTGAAAAAGTTCAGCAATCTGCTTCTCAGTTAAATCTGAAAATTTTTTTAACTCACCACTTTCATAAAATCCCGTTATTGACTTTCCTTGAAGACTTTTAGGATCAACCTCATTTCCCGATTCATCTTTAAATCTTTTAAAATCTGGTGCATAGACGCTACTGATTTTTAAAGAAGTTATTTTATTATCACCATCTCTTTGTATGTCTACTTTTGCACCAATTCCAACATATGGCTTTGTAGGGATTGATTCGCCTGCTTGCAACGCAACAATTCTTTTAAATGCCTGCACATCTATGTCATCGGGATTTGATTTTCCTTCAATAAAGCCTTCCAATTTCGCTTTTAATGCTTCATCTTTTACAGAAAATGTTGGAGATTGAGAAGAAGCTTTCGCTGCAACACCGCCTGAAACAGTCGCCGAAGGACTTGCAACAGAAGCTGGAGAAGGACTTGCAACAGAAGCTTTATGAGCTTTTGCTTCAGCTTTCACAACTTCTTGATGCGGTACAGCACTCGCTTTTTCTTTTCCCCTTATAATAGCATCAACATCAATAAATGTTCCTAAAAGCTTAGGGTCTTTCTTAAGAGATTCTTGTCTTTCTTGGTTTGCGCTACTTTTTTTATCTTTACTAACACTTTTAGTAAAACTAGAAAAATTTCCACAGGCTTCTTGAAGTTCAGCAGTTGCCGCTTTTGGTGATTGAAGCCTTGCATCTTCGAAATCAGAAATTGCTTTATCACCCGGCTTGAAAGGCATACCCTGAAGCCTTTCAAAAGCCTCTTGCATACATTTTCCTTGTAGATTTCTTCCCCTTGTTTTTTTCCCATCATAAACACATCCCCATTTGCCATCCCTTGCTTTAAAACCACTAATATCTTGACCTATGATTTCTTTTTGAGTTTTTTCTCCTGTTGGACAATTTTCAAAAAACTCAACTCCACCTGCTTGCTGTGAGTCTTGTAGTAATTTTGCGTAAATATCAGGATATTGAGATAATTTCATCATCATCAACCTAGTCATTAACTCTTCACTAAAACTATCAAAATCTGCAAAGTTATAACCTCTCATGCCTTGAAGCGGAGAAAGGTATTGATCAGAAAAAATGGCATCTGTTATTTTAACTTTTTTCTTAGAGCCACCTCGAAGAGTACCCTCAAAAATACCTTCAGATCCTTTTTCCTTTGCAGGATATTTTCCATCGGCACCGGGCGTAAAAAGCTTTATAGATTGCCAGGCATCCTCAAGGCTTGCAACATAAATATCTCCAACTTTTATTGGAACTTTTACAGTATTGGAAAAAAAAGCATTTACATCTTCAAATACTTCGCCATCTTCACCTTTTTTATCAAGATTATATGTATATTGCTTTGGCATAAATTAATTAAAAAAACCAACCAGTTATTATGTAATTTGACAATAAAATCAAAATTGATGATGCAACTACGGCATTAGTAGTAGCGTTACCGACTCCCTGAGCCCCTCTTTGAGAATTATAGCCAAAGTAACAGCCCATAATTGCAATTATAAATCCAAAAATAAAAGCTTTGGTTAAGCCAGAAAAAACATCAATCGCCTCTAAAAACTTGAAACTGTTATTTATATAAGGGCCCGGGGAAAATCCAAGTGCATGCACACTTACAAGATAGCCCCCCATAACTCCAATTATATCAGCCACCAAAACCAATAGTGGCAGCGTTATTACCGCAGCAATTACTCTTGGCGCAACTAAGTATTGATAAGGATTTGTTGACAAAGTTCTTAAGGCATCAATTTGCTCGGTAACTCTCATTGTTGCAATTTCCGCAGCAATTGATGCGCCAACTCTTCCAGCAACCATTAAACCGGCTAGAACAGGACCCAGTTCTCTAGTAATAGAAAGCACAACAACGGTTGCGATGGTGCTTTCGGCATTAAATCGAGAGAACCCAGAATAGCTTTGCAAAGCAAGAACTGCACCACTAAATATTGCAGTCAAGCCTACAACCGGTAGGGAATAATAACCAATTTGCATTATTTGTCTTAGCACCAATTTGATATAAAATGGTCGCGACACACAGTATTTCAGTGACTTAGCGGTAAAAATACCAATATCACCGATTTTTTCTAAATTCAAAATAGTAAATTCACCAATGCGGCAAATAAAAAATATTAGGTTTTTTGTTACATTTTTAATCTTTAATTCTAACAAACTTAACATATTTGCTTTTTTATATTAAATTCCTAAAATATCATTTAAATATTCTTTAAAAATCCTTGTTAATTATACATATTTTAAATAATAATGCAAGATAAATGCCAAAATTAAACGAGACAAAAGTTCTTCCCTATAGCTCTAAAACTATGTTTGAACTTGTTATGGATATAGAAAAATATCCCGAATTTTTACCATGGTGCAAACAAGCAAAGATAGTAAACAAAATCTCTCAAAACCATATACATGCAGATTTAATGGTAAATTTCAAAGGTTTTTATGAAAAATATCGCTCTGATGTTAAAAGTCATACAGACAGTCATGGCAACTATTTTATTGAAACCAAAGCGATTAGCGGGCCCTTTAAAAATCTTGTTAGTACATGGAAAATAAATGATTTGAATAAATTTGTAAATTCACCTCAAATAATTGAAATAATATCACAAAATAAAAATTTACAAGGCCTCCAAAAAATTGAAAATATTTGCGAAATCAATTTTTTTATAGATTTTACTTTTAATTCATTCCTTCTTGAAAAAATGATAGCGGTAATTTTCGAAAAAGCATCTCATAAAATGATAAATTCTTTTGAAGATAGAGCTTCAAAGATCTAGACAAGTATAGCGTCTTCTTATGAATTTAGCAAAAGAAACTAATTCTTGATATTCTTGGTAGGTAAGCCCTAAATACTTATATCCAAAATCAATTTTAAAATGCCAAAATATTTCTTTTAGCAATTCCTTAGACATAACTATTCTTGAAAGAGCTCCGACATAGCTCTGCCAGTTATTCTCAAGCTCATTTTTAATAAATTTATGTCCAGATTTAATAATATTATATTTTATTAAATATTCACTTTTGCACTCTGATGCTATAATGGGAGAAAAGAAATTTGATATTTTTTGCTCTGGATAACTATAATCTCTAAGAAAAACACTATCTTGATTTATTAACTCTTCTTGAATCTCAAGACTTGTTAATGTTGCTGTTGCAATTTGTAAGCCATGTAATATTTCTTGAGCTTTGTGAGGATATTTCATTTCGAAAACATGGGCGATTAGATGCTCTGATTGACTTGCGGGATAGCTGCCTTTAGATAAAGACATTGCAATTCCTGAAAGCAAAAGTATTTCTATAAGCAATTTCAATAATGCCTCATCTTTTATATTGAAATTCTTGTAATTTTCTATGAGAAAAGCAATTCTTTCATTAACAATCTCAAAACATTTACTATTAAAATCTGTTTCGATTAGCAAATGCGATAAAAGCCAATCAAACCAACAACTATAAAAGCATAAAGAATCGCCAATACCAGCTTTAACCATTTCAGCAGGAGAAGACTTTAATATATTTAAATCACAAAAAACTGCATTAGCTACTTTTGTTGATATTGTTTTTTTATGACCATTTAAAATTAATGATGAAGTTTTTGACAAATATCCATTCATTGATGGTGCTGAAGCAAAAATAATGTAATCCGTTACAGAATTAAAACTTATATATTTGCAAAGGTCATTTATTGTGCCACTTCCTAAAGCAACTATTAGATCACATTTACCAAGTTTTTCTGAAATTTTCGAAATAGTTGTATCGTCAGCTTTGGGATTCTCAAGCAAAATTACATTTGAAAAATTTTCTAAAAAATTTTCTTCAAAAAAAATTTTACAATTATCAAAAATTTTTTTGTCTGAAATAAAAACTTTATTTTTATAATTGCCCAGTTTGTTAATTAATTCAATCGCTTGATTTGATAAATTTTTATCTACAAAAACCTGACAGTTAAAGTCTTTTAAATCTAATTCTTTGATAATATTATTAATTTTTAACATTTCTAAACTAATTTAAATTTGTTGAACATTTGTTACTAATCGTCAATTTCTTATTTTTGTTGCAAATTATAAGTTTTTTTATATAATAATCCAACCCTATATAAGATATTTAATTATTTTCTATATTAATAAATCTTAAAAAAAGACTTAAAAAAACTGGAAAATAAATAAAATAAAAATAATTTTAAAAATCAAAAAATTATTGATATTTTAAGTTTTAAATAATCATAATTTTAAAAATGGAAAAAATACAATTTTTTTTACTAATAGTTCAAATAGTAATAGCTGTTATAATGGTTATTTTGGTACTTGTACAAAAATCCGATGGCGATTCCCTGAGTGGCATCGGCGGTGGATCTGGAGGCATGGGATCCGTAATATCAAGTAAAGCCTCTGCTAATATTTTATCAAAAATAACAATTTTCTTGATTGCAGTATTTATGATAAACTGCCTAATTTTAGCCTCAATTTCAAACATTGGTAAGAAAAAAATCGCATCTGAACTTGATCAAATAATTAAAGAGCAAGAATCAGGAAGTGATAATAGTAAAGCTCCAGAAATTCAATAAAATATGAAACAAACAGCACTTACATCTACGCACAAATCTCAAGAGGGAAAAATGGTTGAATTTGCAGGATATGAAATGCCCGTTCAATATAAAGAGGGAATGCTCAAAGAGCATGAATGGGTTCGCTCTGGAAATGTTGGTCTATTTGACGTATCTCATATGGGTCAATTTTTTATAGAGGGCGAAAATGTTGCTGGCTTTCTTTCAAAAATTACCCCAACAAATTTTGAATTAAGCACTCAGAATCTTGCAAAATATACTGTTCTTACCAATGAAAATGGGGGCATAATCGATGATTTGATTATATCAAAATTTTCTGATAATAAATTTTTTATTGTATTAAATGCCGCCTGCAAAGAAAAGGATGAAGCCTGGATTAGAAAAAATCTAACAGCAAACTTAAAATTCTTTGAAATACAAAACAGATCTCTCATTGCTATCCAGGGAGCCAAATCAGAACAAATTCTACAAAATTTTTTAAAGGATGAAAATCTTGCTGATTTAGGATATATGAATACAAAAATTTATCATCTTAAAAGTGGCGAAGAAATATTTATAGGAAGAACTGGTTACACTGGAGAAGATGGTTTTGAAGTAAGTATTGACAATTCTCATGCAAGTTCTTTTTGGCTAGAGTTATGTAAAAATGAATTTGTTAAACCAATAGGCCTCGGAGCCAGAGACTCATTGCGTCTAGAAATGGGCTATCCTCTATATGGACATGATTTAGATGACACAACATCTCCCGTTGAAGCCGGAATATCATGGGTTATTAGCAAATCAAATAATAACTTCATTGGCTCTCAAAGAATATTAAATGAAAAATCTACTGGAATTATTTCAAGAAAAAGATTCGGAATTAAACTGCTTGATAGAGGCGTTGCCAGAGAGGGTTGCGAAGTGAAATTAAATGGTAGAAAAATTGGACAATTAACAAGCGGAGGCTTTTCTCCAAGCTTAAAAGCGTCAATTGGCCAAGGATATTTTGATCCAAATATTGTAAAAATTAATGATGAGGTTGAAGTTATAATAAGAGATCGTGCTATTAAAACTATTATAACATCACCTTGCTTTCTCGAAGCAAAGACCAAAGCAATTAAAAAATAATTTACAAATAAAATACCAATTATAACATATCAAATAAATTTATAAACTTAACTTGAAATAAAATTATGAAATATACTAAAGATCACGAATGGATTAATATTGTTGATGGAGTTGCAACAATTGGAATTACTGAATATGCCGCAGATGCACTTGGAGAACTTGTTTATGTTGAGTTGCCAAAGGTTGGTAATAGTTACAAAAAAGGCGATGCTTTTGCAGTTGTTGAGTCCTCTAAATCAGCTTCTGATGTATATATCCCCGCTTCTGGAGAAGTTGTTGAAGTAAATATTTCTTTAAATACATCCCCAGAGCTTGTAAATAACTCATCATATCAGGATGGATGGATCGCTAAAGTAAAATTAAGCGACGAATCTGAGTTATCTGAAGCTATGGATGAAAATGGCTACAAAAAATTCTTGGAAGAGATTCATTAATTTTATATTATAAAAAAATAGATATTCAAATATCTATTTTTTTATTTTCTGCCAAAATCTATCTAGAGTAAAGTACCATACTCCGTTAATAAGAGGCTCTATTACCGCATCAAGAATTGCAAGATCAATCGATGTTCCTGTTATCAAAATATTGCAAGTCATGGCAATAAATATATGTCCGATTGTATATATACAGGCCCTAAGAAAACTTCCCAATATATTTGATTTTTTAAAAAAACTTAAATAAGTAATATATTTTGTCACCATTTTAAAAAATAAATTAAATAGAAAAAATTTTATCAAAAATAATCTTGATTTCGTCAATAAACTCTTCGGTATATAAATAGTGAGTTCCATGATCAACGTTATTTCCATGAATACAAATTGCAAGATCCTTTGTCATTTTATTTGACTCAACAGTTTTGATACAGGCACTCTCTATCGCTTTTGCAAAATTAATTAAACTTTGATTATTGTCAAGCTTGCCCCTAAATTCAAGACCACGAGTCCATGCAAATATTGATGCCAAAGGATTAGTTGAAGTTGGCTTTCCAGCCTGATGTTGACGATAATGCCTTGTAACCGTCCCATGCGCAGCTTCTGTTTCCATTGTTTTTCCATCGGGAGTTATTAGAACAGAAGTCATCAATCCAAGCGATCCAAATCCCTGAGCCACAGAATCTGACTGAACATCACCATCATAATTTTTGCATGCCCAAATAAATTCTCCACTAGATTTCAAGGCAAACGCCACCATGTCGTCTATAAGGCGGTGCTCATAGCTAATTTTCTGTTCGATAAATTTATTTTTAAAATCTCTTTCATAGATCTCAGCAAAAATATCCTTGAAACGACCATCATATTTTTTTAATATTGTATTTTTTGTAGATAAGAAAAGTGGCCATTTTTTTTGAAGCGCCAAATTAAAACAAGAATAAGCAAAACCTCTAATAGATTCATCAGTATTATACATTGCCAAAGCAACTCCTGAAGACTTGAAATTATATACTTCATGCTCAATAACTTTACCATCTTCAGCTTCGAATTTTATTGTAAGCCTTCCCTTTGATGGCACAAGAAAGTCTGTAGCCTTATATTGATCTGCGAAGGCATGCCTACCAACAATTATTGGCTTATTCCAATTATTAACAATTCTAGGAACATTATTACAGACAATTGGTTCACGAAAAACTGTCCCATCAAGAATATTCCTAATAGTTCCATTGGGAGATTTCCAAATTTCTTTTAAATTAAACTCTTTCTTTCTTGCTTCATCAGGAGTAATTGTGGCACATTTAATTCCAACTCCAAACTCTTTTATTGCATTCGCAGCATCAATTGTGATTTGATCATTCGTTCTATCTCTATTTTCTATTCCTAAATCAAAATATTTTATATTGATATCAAGATATGGCAATATCAGTTTATCTTTAATCATAGACCATATAATTCTGGTCATCTCATCTCCATCAATTTCAACAACAGGATTTTTTACAATAATTTTTTTCATTTTAAATATTTTTAGTTATAATTATTTATTAGCTCTGTATTTTACGCCCTCAACTTCAAGAGCCTTTTTATAAGATGACCTAGAAATCACGTTACTGAAAAGCTGTTTAGTTTTATTACCAAAATTAATTGGCTTAGTAAATGAAAATGACCAGTTGGCAATAACTGTTATCAATATATCAGCGATACTGCAATCATCCAAACACAGATATTTTTTATTTGCAATATTAAGTTCTATATCGTCCCAATGTTTTTGAATAAGAGCTATAGTGGCATCATACATTTTATTTTTAGGCGCTTCATCTGCTAATATTCTATGCATTGCAAATAAACGGCTATAGGCGGGATGAAGAGAAGAATTTGCGAATGCCAACCACTCAAGAACTATAGCTCTTTCCACACCAGATCTTGGTAATAAATTACTTTGGTGATTATCAAGAAGATAAATTAGAATTGCCGCACCTTCTCTTAAAATAAATTTATCGAATGTTAAGACCGGAACATTACCCCTATTGTTAATTTCAAGGAAATGCTTGGGCCTAGATCCATCAGAATTTTTAACATTCTCAATTTCAAATGGAACATTAATTTCATTCAAAGCGACATGAACAGCCATAGAACATGCGCCAGGCATAAAGTATAGTTTATACATAAATTTGAAAATAAATTATTATTTACTTTTTTAGAAAAAATATCCTATAGTTATTTTATAATATTTTAGATTTATAACTTATCAATATGATTTATTGCAAATGAAAATTATAAATACTTCAACAATAACTTTCCTATCACTAGTTTTAATGATAAATATATTAAATGCATGTTCAAGTAAAAGTCAGGGCTATAAAGGCTATGAAACCCCTGAATACGATGTTTTAGAACAATATGATAATATAGAAATCAGAAAATATAAAAATTTTATTGTTGCAGAAATTAATGTTGAGGGCTCAAGAGAAGAGTCTGTTAAAAAAGGCTTTAGATCGCTTGCGAAATATATTTTTGGCGACAATCAAACCCGCAGGGAAATAGCAATGTCTTCCCCAGTTATTCAAAACAAAGTCGAGAATACTAAAATAAACATGACATCTCCAGTGATTCAAAAATCTTCAAGCGCAGATAAATGGATAGTTCAGTTTATGATGCCTAAAATTTATAATTTAGAAAATTTACCTATTCCAAATAATCAAGATATTAAATTTAAAGAAGTTAAAAATAAAAAATTTTTAGCTGTTAAATTTTCTGGCCGATGGAATGATTATAATATTCAAACCAATATGGAATTATTAAAAAAATTCATCTTTGATAAAAAAATTATTGTTAAAGATAGCTACCAAATATTATATTACGACGATCCTTTTACACTTCCATGGAATAGAAGAAATGAAATTATTGTTGAGATAGATAGCAAAATTTAAATCACTTTATAGTAATATCAACTTTTTTTTCTACAAATAATTTTGCAATCAAAGCGGCTATTATGAAGCATGTTATTGAAGAAATAATCGTATGACTAAGAAAATGAGCGCCCTTAAGCATTTGATATAACCCAAGCACAGAGCCGACAATAAATACCAAGAAAAATATTATCGACCTTTTTGTTTTGTTGGCAATTGTAAAAAACAATACGAACAAAGAATATCCTGTTACCGCATGGCCAGCTGGAAAGCATTTTCCAATCTTACCATCCTCCAATCTATCTTCGAATAACTTTGTATACTCGTAATTTCCATTATATATGTTTAATTGATTTGGGCATTTTATATTGGTAAATTTCTTTATATTTCCAGCAATCAAAAGAACAAGTATTAATGAAGTAAAAATATATATAAGTGAATATTTGTTATTGCCAAGTATTTTGCCTCTAAAAGATAATATCATAGAAACAAGAATTGTTGCAATAAAGATACCTAAAAGAATTTTTGGTAAAATATAAAATATAAACCTTTTTATAGGTTCTTTTGCATCAATAGCCCATTCGCGCTCTTGAGAATTATAAAATTTATTTTGAAGAAATATATCAAAGTCACTATACTCAAAGAAAGCAAGACTCAGAATTAGCAAGCAAAAGGCAATGATTAAATATCTATTAATTTCCCTTGCTGACATCTTTATTTTTATTTTTCATCAAACCATTTTCATAAAAAAAGTATGCACTCTGGTAATATGCATTTGCAAGATCTTTATCCTGAAGAGAATAATTTTTAGAAAAAACTTCCCTTGATGCCATATAACCAAAGCCATTAATATTAACATCAAATATCTTAATTTCTTTTTTTGGTTTTAGTAAAAATAGTTTATTATTTTTATAGAATCCAACATCAAGATATGTACTAACAAAAGCTCTATTGGCTATGTACTTTTCATTTTTAATAACATCGGTTCCATAAAACTTAGTGTCATATGAGAAGTTTACTAAACCTATTAATGTTGGAGCAATATCAATTTGTGAAATATTTTTATCAAATATTCTTGGTTTGATGATTTTAGGGGCATAAATTATTGCCGGAATTTGATATCTCCATAGTGGCACATCGGTATTACCAGCAGAGCCCGCGCAATGATCAGCAACAAATACAAATATTGTATTATCAAACCATTTTTTTTGTTGTGATTTTTTTATAAGTTGCGCTATTGCGTAATCGGTGTATTTTACAGCACCACCTCTTCCGCTTTTTGATGGAATATCTATTTTATTGTCTGGGTAGGTAAATGGCCTATGATTCGAAGTTGTCATTACAAAACTAAAGAAATTATTACCATTTTCATAAGACATATCAGCTTCTTTAATGGTCTTGTCAAAAAGATCTTCATCAGAAACTCCCCAGGCATTTTCAAAAGTAATTTCACTTTTATCAAATTTAGCCCTATCAACAATTTTAAAACCGTTATTTTCATAAAAATAATTCATATTATCAAAATAACCATAGCCTCCATATATAAAACTTACGTCATATCCGCGATCCTTAAATGGAGTTGAGATGTTAAATAGATTCTCGTTATTTTGCCTTCTAACAATTGAATTGCCTGGCGTAGGTGGAACAGATAACGTAAGAGCTTCTAGCCCTCTTACGGTCCTTGTTCCCGTTGCTTTAAGATTTGTAAAAAATAAACCCTTTTTAGCCAAATCATCAAGATTTGGGGTTATATTATCTTTATTTCCAAAATATGACATAAAATCAGCACTAAAACTTTCAATAGTAATAAAAATAACATTGTACTTCTTTTCTCTACCGTGTGATTTTATATTCCTAGAAATTGTTTTTTGATCAAGAAATTCTGAGCCCGGCTCTTGTCTCGAAATATCATCTCTCACCATTTTAAAAGCGACATCGTCATCAATTGAAGAATAAAGTTGCGTGAAATTAACTTTGTTATTTCTGTATGCCGAAAATAATTGGTATATACCATTTGTTGATATTTCATTTATATAGCTATTATCCGATATTTTGGATAATTTTGAACTATCTATTGCTAAGAAAAATATCAAACATAACACCGGTATGATAGTTTTACATTTTAGTTTCATATAAAATGTTAGCTCTTGAGAAGGAAAAATAATTTTTTTATTTGTAAAATAATATAAAATATAAGCAATTAGAAATATCCCAGAAAATATTGGCAAGACTGGATAAGACTCGACAATATTGTTAATTACTTCAGTAGTGTAAATTAAATAATCAACCGCAATAAAATTAAATCTTACTTGAAATTCATCCCAAAAAACTATCTCACTTACAAAAGAAAATATTATAATTGAAATAAAAATATAATATAAAATCTTGTTAATATTTTGATGAATACGACTATTAAATACAGAAGATGGTATAAAAATAAAATAAACGTAAAAAATAGAAGTTATATAGCATAGAGTTATAAAGTCGAAAAAAGCCCCAAGAGCGAAAGATTTAACTATCTCAATTAAAGCAAAATCTATTTCATTTTTTTGCCAAATTAAAAATACTATTCTTAAAACGAAATTTAAAAATGCGAAAATAGTAAAAAATTTTGTAAAAGAGCTTTGAAAGGGATTTTTATAAAACTTCATCTTTTTATTTAATTATTGATTAATTATAACAATTCTTGACTTATTTGCCTTAATTCAATTTTAAATTAATTCTTAAAAAAAATCTACTCAATTTAATATTAAGATAAGAGTATTTTTTTAAAGAATAATAAAAAATAATATCAAAAAATTCAGTAAATAAATAATCTTCATAAAATTTAAAACACGCAATAAATTTAAAACACGCAATTTTATGATATAAAAAGCTACAAAACGCAATTTTTTTATAAATATATATTGACAATCATATTTTTATCAATGAATCTATAGAGCAGCGCTTTGAAAAAAGTGCTTTATAGAAAAATCTATAAGTTTCTTAAATCTATTGTTATTAATATGTCAAATGCTACAAATACAGGTGTTGTTAAATGGTTTAACGACGAGAAAGGTTTCGGTTTTATCAAGCAAGAAAATGGAAAAGATATTTTTGTTCACTATAACTCAATCGTAGGCACAGGAAGAAAAACTCTTCGTGAAGGTCAAAAAGTTTCTTTCGAAATAATTGATGGAAAAAAAGGTCCTCAAGCTGACAAAGTAGAAGCTCAAGGCTAAGTTATTGCGGGGCTTTATATGGGCCCCGCTGCACTCTAAAAATTAAAATCAATAATTAACCAATTAAAAAAAATATAGTAAAAAATATAGTAAAAAATTATTTACTAATATTTATTATTTTTTGCGACAAATCATATCCGCTTAAAAAAGCAGATTCAACTCTTCCCTTAATAAACCAGTCTCCACAAATCCCTAAGCTATTTTTTTCACTATATATATTCGATATTTCATCTTTACCACCTCTAACAGGTTTCTTTTTATATTTAGTATTCGCATATCGCCATTTATGAGTATTTATGTAATCTATATCTTTTTCATCAAAATTTATTATCATCTTTAATTCATGCAATAATTTTTCACGGATGAAATCGATACTGGCTTCAATATTTTCTTCAGCCCATAAATTACTTGAGTTTGCAACTATCGAAAAGCCTCTGGGGCGCCCTGGTTTTGTTGAATCTATCGATATCCAACTTATCAAGGAATTTTTTATTAATGCCGCATCAAAATTAAGATCTATTTTTCTTTTTAATCCCAGCATAATAACATAGCATCCCAACATTTTATATTGAGACAAATCTTCATCTACGAATAATTGCCCTTCAAGATTAATTAGCTGCTGGCTTGGTATTGCAATAATTAAATAATCAAAATTTTCATATTTATTATTATTGCTATCAATAATGGTCCATTTGTTATTTTCTTTACTAATTTTAGTTATACAGGTTTGAAGCCTTATATTAAGGTCATTGGCTATATACTTACATAAACTATTCATTTTATCCGATCCAACCAGATGCATAAATTCCTCATTCCAGAATCTTTTACTGATAATATTATTCTTATCTATTTCACAAAAATTTGCACTCCAATATTTAACTATTCCTAAATCGAGTGGTTTTTTTAAGAAATCTTTGAAAATTTTATTTTTAGCTGAAAAATGCTGGGCGCCAATATCAAATTGATAGTTATCGTGATATTTAACTGACATCCTGCCCCCTACAGATTTCGCCTTCTCAAATATTTCTACGCTAAATTTTTCTTTTAGAAAATATGCAGCCGTTAATCCAGAAATCCCCCCGCCTATTACAGCAATTTTTTTACAAATTTTCATGATTTAATTTATATATATTTTCACCAGCTATTTGCTTAACAAGATCAATATCGTGAGATATAATTATATAGGAAATATTTTCAGATTGCTGTATATCAATTAAGAGTTTTACAATTTCATTTTGGGTAATAAAATCAAGGGCGGTTGTTGGCTCATCCAAAATCAATATTCGCGGTTTCAAAATCAAAGATCTAGCAATGGCAACTCTCTGTCTTTGCCCCCCAGATAGTTGGTGTGGGTAACAATCTTTTATATTACTATCAAGTTTTAATTTGTTAAGAATTTCGATAATTTGATTATCGTCAAATTTTATATTGTTAATTTGAAGACCTTCTGCAATTATATCTCTAACTTTTAATCGAGGATTTAGACTTGAGAAAGGATCTTGGAATACTATCTGGATGTAATTATTATTTTTGAATGAATCAGAATCATAAAATATTATCTCTCCTTCTGATTTTACAAGACCCATGATTGCTTTTGCCAAAGTTGATTTCCCAGAGCCGCTATTACCAATTATCGCAAGATTTTCTTTTTCATTTAATATAAAGTTAATATTACGCAGAATGTAATTATTATAAGATCTAAATAAATCTTTTTTTTGGTAAAAAACAGAGAAATTTTTTAATTGAAATATTTTTTTTGTAGAATAGTAAAAATTTTTCTTTAAAGACAAATTCATTGCAGCAATTAAATCTTTGCAGTATTGCGAACCCGGCTTTGAAAAGAAATCTTCGCAACTTCCTCTATCAATAATTTTTCCGCCCTTTAATAACAAAACTTCATCAGCAATTTTTTTAACAATATATAAATTATGAGTTATAAATAAAATTGATAATTTTAATCTATTTTTAATATCAATTAATAATTTGATAATTTCATCTTGAGTTTGATAATCTAATGCAGTTGTAGGCTCATCGGCAATAAGAATTTTTGGATTATTTGCTAAAGCAATTGCAATCATTAATCTTTGCTTTTGACCTCCTGAAATTTGATGCGGATAATCATTTAGCCTATATAAAAATTGCTCAAGATCAACCATTTTTAGTAAGTGATCTAGTTTTTTATCAAGATCTTTTCTAGAAATTCTTTTATTGTGGATCATAATAGCTTCTTTGAGCTGATCACCTATTTTTTTTAATGGATTAAGAGCCGAATTTGCATCTTGAAATATCATTGATATAGAATCACCTCTGATTTTTATAATATCTTCTACTGAGGCTTTATATAAGTCTTTATTATCAAATATTATTTCACCATAAGTTTCACTTATATTTGGAAGAAGCCTCATTATAGATAACCCAATTGATGATTTACCGGATCCGGATTCGCCAAGAAGAACAGTTATTTTTGAAGCAGTTAAAGAAAATGAGATATCATCAATTACTTTATTGCAATTATAGAAAATTGATAAGTTTTTAACTGATAGCACTAACTTTTTAGTTTTTAATTGAGATATTTCAATTCTTAAAAAAATTTAATAAAGATTAACAATATCCCAATTTTATTAGAATCTTTGAGCAAAAGACAATTTAAGGACGCTTCAAATAAACAAAAAAATCTAAAGATAATTTTAAAATTTTCCTTGATATATTTTTATTATATTATCAAGCATGTTTAGAGCTTCTTTTCTAGGTCTTTGAAAAACGTTTCTTCCGATTATTGAACCATTGGCACCACCTTTATAAATATCACGAATTTCATTATAAACCTCTTCCTCGCCCTTAGCAGAGCCACCTGAGAACACAACTATTCTTCTACCAGCAAAGCTAGATTGCATAACATGTTCAATTCTTTGGGTAAGAGTTGCAACTGGAATTTTATTTTTTTCATAAACTTTGATAGCCTCAAGGTTTTCTAGAGCCTGAGTTGGAGGCTTAACCTTAATAATATGAGCGCCAATTAATGCCGCCATATGTGCTGCATATGCACATATATCAACAGCAGTTTCGCCCGCCTTAGAAAGATCTCCACCCCTTGGATATGACCAAATAACTACAGCAATTCCATGGGATTTAGCTTCTAGCGCCATCTCTCTAATCTCTTCAATCATATCAAATGCAGCATCAGATCCTGGGTAAATTGTAAATCCAATCGCAGAACAACCAAGTCTTAGAGCGTCTTTAACAGAAGCGGTTGTAGCTTGATGAGGAGCGGTTCCTCCATTATGAAGAGAATTAGAGCTATTAACTTTTAGAATTGTAGGAATTGCTCCAGCAAAACTATCAGCTCCAGCCTCAATCATGCCAAGTGGAGCCGCATATGCACTCAAACCTGCATCAATTGCAAGCTGGAAATGATAGTGAGGATCATAAGCATCAGGATTAACAGCAAAACTTCTAGCAGGACCATGTTCAAAACCTTGATCAACAGGAAGTATTACTAACTTACCAGTTCCTCCAAGTTTGCCACTCATTAAAATTCTTGCCAAATTAGTTTTTGTTCCGACATTGTCACTTTCATAATTGGCGAGAATTTTTTTTACTTTTGAACTAATTTTCATAAATTTTTATTATATTTTATTTTAATTTTACTAGCTTTTTTGAAAGAAACCTAATATAATTTAATCAACTTTTGCTTTTTTTGTGGCAAATTAAAATTGCAAAATATCTATTGATATTATTTTGCTTAAAAAAAATTAATAATCAATATTTTAGAATTTTCATAACAATTTTTTAAAAGTTATTGAGGATTTTTAAATTTAATTATTAATATTACTTAAAGATGTTTCGTTTTTAGATGATTGATTTTGAAGTTAAAAAAAATAATGCTTTGAGTCAGATTAAAAAATTTACTAATCTTACGCAATCAAGCATTTCAGCAATTGAAGAATTTGTTATTTTACTTCTAAAAGAAAATAATAATTTCAATTTAATTGGAAAATCAACAATTTCCGATATTTGGAATCGCCATATTCTTGATAGCGCTCAAATTCTTCAATATGTTGATGATAAATTCTCTAAAATTGCTGACCTTGGAACTGGCGCTGGCTTTCCCGGTGTTATTATTTCGATATTAGGAGCAAAAGAAGTTCATCTTATTGAAAAATCTGGAAAAAAATGTGAATTTTTAAGAAAGGCAAAATTATTATCTCCAAACAGATTATTTGTTCATCAAGCAAAACTTGAGGAGATCGATGATCAGAAGTTCGACATATTAACTTCAAGAGCTCTTGCAAGTCTTGAAGAACTTCTTGCATATAGCACCCAATTTCTTAAGATAAATGGCTGCGGTATTTTTCTTAAAGGAAAAAATCTTGAAAATGAGCTAAAAGATGCTCAAGAGAAATTTGTTTTTAAATATCAACTATTTCCAAGCTTAACATCTGAAGAAAGTAGGATTATTAAAGTCTGGGATATTGAAAAAAAATAATATTAACTTAATAAAAAAAATATGATAATTGGAATTCCAAAAGAAATTAAAAATCATGAATATCGTGTTGGCGCTACTCCCGCTGGTGTATTTGAGCTTGTTCGCGCTGGACATCAAGTTTTAGTCGAAAAAAATGCAGGTCTTGCAATAGATTTTACCGATGAACAATATATTAATGCCGGTGCAAAAATAATGAATTCAGCCAAAGAAATTTATGAAAATTCTGAAATGATTCTTAAGGTAAAAGAACCTCAAAAATCAGAATGTGCAATGATTAAAAAGAATCAAGTTGTATTTTCTTATCTTCACCTTGCAGCAGAACCAGAGCTTACAAAAATGCTCTTAAAAAGTGGCTGCGTAGCAATAGCATTTGAAACCGTCACAGCAAATGATAACTCTTTGCCGCTATTAGCGCCAATGAGCGAAGTTGCCGGAAAGCTTTCTATTCAAGCCGGAGCAAGAGCGCTAGAAAAATCTCAGGGTGGGCGAGGTGTTCTTCTTGGAGGCGTTCCCGGAGTTTCCTCAGCGAAAGTAGTAATTTTAGGTGGAGGCGTTTCCGGAACTAATGCCGCTAAAGTTGCTATTGGCATGGGTGCAGATGTTATTATACTCGATAAATCACTATCAAGAATTAGATATTTGTGCGACATATTTCAGTCTTCGGCAAAAGTTTTATATGCCTCAACACAAAATATAGAAAATTATGTTATAGAAGCTGACCTTGTAATAGGTGCAGTTTTGATACCAGGCGCTGCGGCTCCAAAATTGATATCCCAAGATCTTGTAAAAAAAATGAAAAAAGGCTCGGTCATGGTTGACATCTCTATTGATCAAGGGGGCTGTTTTGCTACAAGCAAACCCACATCTCATAGCGAACCAACTTTTGTTGAAAGTGGTGTTGTTCATTATTGTGTTACTAATATGCCAGGAGCTGTTGCAAGAACATCAACACAGGCACTTGAAAATTCAACATTGCCATTTACTTTAGCTCTTGCAAATAAAGGTTACAAAAAAGCAATACAAGATGACAAGAATCTTTGTAATGGACTTAATGTTATCGATGGTAAACTGGTATACAAAGCAGTTGCAGACGCTCTTAATGAAAACTATACAAATATTTCAGAAATTTTGTAGAGGCCAAAAAAATCTCTTGGAGAATACTCAATTGATTGGGCTTAAATTTAATTTTTAAAAAATGTCACTGCCTTCAGCATCCGAATTAATAAAAAAATATGGTTTGGATGCAAAAAGGTCTCTTGGGCAAAACTTTATATTAGATAAAAATTATACTGACAAAATCGCAAAAAGCGCCTTAGATAATAATAAAATTGATTTTTCTAAAGAGATAATTCTCGAAGTAGGACCAGGACCAGCAACTCTTACAAGATCAATAGCAGAGCTTAATCCAAAAAAACTAATTCTTATCGAGAAGGATCAGCGCTGCATAAAAATTCTTGAAGAAATAAAGGAATTTTATAAAAATATTGATATTGAAATTATTAATGAAGATGCATTAAAAATCAATGAATTAGAGGCTTTTCGAAAATATCTGGATTGCAATAAAATAAAAATAATATCAAATTTACCATATAATATTGGAACCATGCTGGTTTTGAAATGGGTAAAAATAAGCTCAATAATCTCATCAATGACTTTAATGCTTCAGAAGGAAGTTGTCGATAGAATTGTTGCAGATAATAATGATAAAAATTATGGGAGAATTTCTGTAATTCTTCAAAATTATGCTAGTTGCAAAAAAATATTTGAGGTAAATAAAAACATTTTTACTCCGCAGCCAAAAGTTACTTCAGCAATTGTTAAAATAACCCCTTTTGAGAAACCTCGATTTGCGATAGATTTTGAAATTCTTGAGTATGTGGTTTTTAAAGCTTTTAACCAAAGAAGAAAAATGATTCGTAGCTCTCTAAAGGATATAGCTTTCATAAATAATTTAAACGCGGAAGAAACTCTTAAAAAAATAAATCTCGATCCAACTTTAAGAGCCGAGAATCTAACCTTGAAAGAATTTTACGAAATCGCTTCAAATGTTTTAAAATAATTAAAATTTGACTCATTTTAAAACATTGAAATGTTATAAATTTTATATATTCACAAAATCATTGACTAGATATTGTTTGTAGTATTAAAATTATCAGATCTGACGTTTTTTCGTTTGGAATTAAGCTACTTATATTCAAATAAAATTTTTATCATGGGAGATTTAATAGGATTATTCACTTTAAGAACTGTTTTAATTTTTGCATCAACTGCGTTTTCGATTCTATTTATAATGCTTGCTCTAAACATTATAACTGTTGATGAAGCGGTCACGATTCTTCATTTATCACCTGAGTCTGCATCAGCTTTTAAAACTGTTATTCTAAGAATTCAAGAGGTTACAGGAAATATTTTAGATATTATATCTGCGTTACTTAATAAATTATTTTCTTGGGCAGGAGTAGATATTGATCTTAATAGCATCAAAGTTGATGTGAATAAAGCGCCACAAAATCCCAATCCTTCTAACCCTTAATATTTAGCAATTATTGTGTCCCTTTTAATAGCAATATTTAATCTGTTAAGAATATTGCTTCTTGGTATTTTTTGCACTATATTTTATCCTTTACTAAAAAATAAATCGGTATACTTATTTTTATACTTTTCAGGGCCATCATTTATTAAGTTGGGTCAGGCTCTTGCAACTAGACCAGATCTTGTTGGTCAACAACTTTCAAATATTCTTGCAAATTTTCAAGATAAATTAAAGCCATTTCCAAATAATAAAGTTAGAAAAATTATTAATAATGAATTTAAAAACTTTAATGAAATATTTATAGATTTTAATTACAATGCAGCCGCTTCAGCATCAATTGCTCAGGTCCACAAAGCTCAACTAAAGAACAGAGATTATGTTGCTGTAAAAATCTTAAGACCCAATATCCAAAAGATTGTTAAAAGAGATATAAAGACATTAGAATTTATAATAAAAATTGTTAAATTTTTTTCACCATTCTTTTCAAGATCACTTAATGATATTAATCAAGTTTTAAAAGATACGGCGAAAAGTGAATTAAATCTTTTAAAGGAAGCATCTTATGCCTTAAGACTTAAAAATGATTTATCTCATATTTCGGGCTTCTACGTTCCCAAAATTTACCTTGAATATTCTTGTGAAAAAATACTTGTAAGCGAGTGGATTGACGGCATTCCCTTTTCAGATAAAGAAATGATAAGGTCAAGTAAATTTGATAAAAAAGAAATCGCCAAGAATCTTGTTATTAGCTATTTTACTCAGGTTTATTCTAATGGATTCTTTCATGCCGATATGCACCCCGGAAATTTATTTCTCATGAAAAATGGAAATATTGCCGTAGTAGATTTTGGCATTATGGGAGAAATAGACAAAAAATTAAGATTATCAATAGCGGAAATTTTTATTGCATTTCTAAATAAAGATTACAAAAAAGTTGCACAAATCCATATAGATTGTGGTCTAGTTGATAAAACAGTAAATGTTTTTGATCTCGCTTTATCTTGCCAAAAAATTGGTGAAAAAATTGTCGATGTTTCTGTAAAAGAAATATCTTTGGCATCTCTTCTTACAAGTCTCATTACCATGACTCATGATTATCAGATGTCTACAAAGCCCGAGCTTCTTCTTTTACAAAAAACTCTTCTATTAGTTGAGGGGGTTGGAGTGATGATAGATGAGGATCTTAATATATGGGATCTGGCAAGGCCATGGGTTAAAGAGTGGGCAAAAAAGAATATTGGTTTTGATGCCAAGATTCGCGATGCCCTAATCAATTTTTTTGAAAATATAAAAGATATAATTAAAAATAATTAATTATTTAAGATTTGATAATTTATATTATATTTACTCTCCATAAGAAAATCCTTGCCGCCTTGGATCAGCAGCCCCTATTTTCTTGTTATTATCATTAATTGCAATTGCATTTACTCCACTGGTTATATCAATTATCTTAACATCCCCGTGACCAATTTTAATAAGATCTTCTTTTAAATTTTCAATATCAGTTCCCTCTTCAAGCTCAACAATGTCATTTAATACCACAAAATTGGGGCTAGAAACGGCATTTTGAATATCATAACCCAGATCCAGATAATAGATTATTGTTTTGAGAACAAATTGAGTAATTCTTGGCCCACCTGGAGATCCGACAACAAGAACTAAATTATCATTATCATCAAAAACAAAAGTGGGAGTCATAGAGCTTCTGGGCTGCTTCATTGGCTGAACTCTATTGGCAACAAGCTTAGAATCAATGACCGGAATTAGCGAAAAATCAGTCATTTGATTATTTAATAAAAAACCATTAACAGATAGTGCTGAACCAAAAAAATATTCAATAGAGCTTGTAAAAGAAACAGCATTTCCTTCATTATCAACAATTGATATATGTGTCGTTGATGGCATTTCCTTGGCATTTGAATTAACCATATTTCTTGAAGATAAATTATATAATCCAGAAATTTTTCCCGGATATACATCATCGATTGATTTATTAAGATTAATTAACTTCGATCTTTCTTTTAAATAATTTTTATCAATCATTCTTTTAATTTCTATATTTTCGTTATCTGCCACATATTCACTTCTATCAGCATAGGCAAGACGACTAGCCTCAATAATTAGATGACTTAGCAATGTTTTATTATTTTTATATTTTTTTAAATCAAAGTTTTCTAATATGCCAAGCGTTTGCAATAGCGTAACTCCGCCGGCACTTGGCAATGGCATTGAACAAACCTTATAAATTCTATATTTTGCACAAAGCAAATCTCCTGTTTTAACCTTATAGTTTTTTAAATCTTCAAGAGATAAAAAACCTTTATTAATTTTTGAATTTTGTACCGCATCAACAATGTTTCTCGCAATTTCTCCATTATAAAATGGCTCTACTCCTTTATTTGCAATAGTTTCAAAAGTTTCTGCTAATTTTTTGTTGGTCATTATAGATCCCAATTTACGAGGGTTAGAATTCTTGTCTAAGTATATTTGACGGGACTCTTTAAAATCCTTGAGATAGGAAATTTTCTTAGCTAAAACATACATTCTTTGATTAACTATAAATCCATTCTTTGACAAATTTATTGCAGGCAAAAAAAGTTCTTTCCATGGAAGGCGTCCATATTTTTTGTGAACTTCAAAAAGCATCTTTAATAATCCAGGAGTTCCTACCGCAAGACCACCCCTAACAACATCTTCAAACTTTCTGACATTGCCATTTTTATCAAGAAACATATCTTGATTAGACAATGCCGGAGCAGTTTCTCGGCCATTATAATACAAATAATTTTTTTTATTAGCATCATAGTATAATAAAAAAGCACCACCACCAATTCCCGAGGAATGAGGCTCGACAACATTTAAAACCATTTGAGCGGCAATTGCTGCATCAATGGCATTACCTCCCAATTTCATAATATCAGCAGCCGCCATCGAAGCCTCTTTACTAGCAGTGCTTATCATGAATTTATCCGCTTTAGTTGCATCAATATTTTTAAATCCAGAAAATGGCTCCCCTTCCCAATTATTAGAACTATCATAAACTTTAGCAAGCGCCTCTTTATTGATTAATAAAGATAATAGCAAAATTGTTAAAAAAAGATTTTTATGAAAATTGAAAATTATTTTTAAAGAAAATAAAAACATAAAAAATTAAATTAGGTACCAGCAATTAAGAAAAAACTTTTTGAATAACTCTCTTTATTTTCTTCTTAATTTTATAACTGATATAATAGCACTTGCTGCTATAAAAATACAGCCAATCCAAATCAAGTAAATAAAGGGCTTTACATAAATTCTAAGAGCATAATTCTCATTATCATCTTTGTTACCAACAACAAAATATATATCCGAAACTAAATTATGATTTATTGCCGCCTCATATGTTGTATTGTCTGAAACGGGATAATATCTAAGCTCGGGAGACAAAGTGGTTATAATTTTATCATTTTTTATAATATCAAAATTTATTTTGCGAGATAAAAAATTTTTAGCGGCATAATATTCAACACTCTTAAATATAGCTTTGTATGAACCATCTTCAGAAATATTAATTTGCTCACCTGGTTTAATTGAAACTTCTTTTGAATACCCTAGAATAGTTGATAAAATTACTCCAACTAACAATAATGAAAATCCAGAATGACCTATATTTGTTGGTTTAAATTTTGAAAGTGAAGAAAATAAAAAAGCAGTAAAAGATAAAAAAAATAAAGATATACCTACAAAACTAGTTTTATAATTAAAATAAATAAAAAAGGACAGAACAATTGACAATAATATGCTCAACAGTTTTTTTATCTCTAGAATATCTCTATATTTTTTTATATATGACAAATTAAGAAAAATCATAAATGGTAATAATAAAATAGAAAATATTTTATTATAATATTGCTCTCCAACTGAAATTGATTTGTAATAAAAAACCTGGGAAATTATTGGATAAAGGGTTCCAAGGGCTATAGTAAATAATGCAATTAATAAAAAATAATTATTAAAAATAATTAAATTTGCCTTACTAATAAATACATTTTTTTCTTTACCCTTATCAATAGAAATATTTTTTATACCACTCATCTTTATAGATTTAAAAGAAAATATAGACAAAGAAAATCCTCCAATTAAAGCAATTAACATTATGATATAGAAACCCCTTTTTTCATCAACCGCAAAAGAATGTAGCGAGGTTAAAAGTCCTGATCTTACTAGGAACAATCCAATTAAACATAAAATAAAAGTTACAATTGCAAGCAATATTGTCCATAATTTAAAGTCTCCGTTTTTGTTTAGAATCTTTACAGAATGAACTAGTGCTATTGCAGCAATCCATGGCATCAAAGAAATATTCTCAACAGCATCCCAAAACCAATATCCTCCCCAGCCCAATTCTCTGTATGCCCACCATGAACCTAAGGCAATTCCAATAGTTAACAATGCCCACGATAAATTAAGCCATCTTGAAAGATTAATTGCTAAATTAGAATTTATTTTTTCTTTTACAAGACCAGCTAACGCAATTGAAAAAACTAAAGAAAAACCTATATATCCTGAGTAGAGCATAGGAGGATGGAGAGCAAGCCCTATATCTTGCAACAAAGGATTCAATCCAAGCCCTGATAGTGGCACAGGAAATAATCTTTCAAATGGATTAGAAACAAAAGCGGTGTATGAAGAAAATCCTGCAATTATAAATGCCTGAATCGCCAATGCAACATTCTTGAATTCACTATTATCAATTAAGGCATAAAGAAATGTGTATGCACAAATTATAGTTATTAATAAAATCATCGACCCTTCATGATTACCCCAGGAGCCCGATATTTTATATATCAAAGGCTTAAGATGATGCGAATTATTGTAAACATTTAAAATAGAATAATCAGAAATAATAAATGAATATATCAAGCAAATCTGAGAAATAAATGCCAGAACAAAACTAAAAAATGCGATTGCAAACACTATTTCTGATAAAGTTTTTTCATTAATTTTTTTTAAAGCAACAATATTATACATAACCAGCGAGAATGAAAAAACACTCGCAAGTAAAATTGTTACCAGAGCTGAAAAACCAATATTTGCAATCATTTTATATTAAATTACCAATATATTTTTTTACCAAAGAAATATCATTTGCTAAAATCTTATATTTCTCTTCTTTTTTTAGTAAGTCTTTAAGAAAATTAGGTAGCTTTGGGCTATCAAAACCGCAATCGATTATTGCTTGCTCAAATTTTGCAGGATGAGCCGTTGCAAGATTTATAACAATTTCTTGATTATATTGTTTACTATCTATATATCTTTTACTCGCCGCAATACCAATTGCAGTATGAGGATCGAGCAACTCTGAACTTTCTTTATAAATATTTTTTATAGTTCTTTTTGTCTCCTCATCATCAACAGAGTATGATAAAAAATATTTTTTAACTTCATTAAGAACAGAAGCAGGAACTTTCATTGTATAATCTTTTTCAAACTCACTCATTAAAGTTCCAATATCTTTTTCAATTTTTAAATCTCTATAAATATCAAACAACATTCTTTCAAAATTACTTGATATTTGAATATTCATACTTGGAGATATTGTTTCAACCATCATTTTTTTTGAATAGTCATTATCATTCAAGAACCTTGTGAGAATATCATTTGAGTTGGTTGCAATAATTAATTTATCAATTGCAAGACCCATTCTCTTGGCAATAAATCCAGCATATATATCGCCAAAATTTCCAGTGGGAACACTAAATGAAATTGGAGAAGATTTTGTAAAAGCTCCGATTCTCAGGGCTGCATAAAAATAATAAACAATTTGTGCCATTATTCTTGCCCAATTTATTGAATTTACGGCCACCATTCTTCTTTGTTTGAGAAAACTCTGATCGGCAAACATTTTTTTAACCATCGACTGACAATCATCAAAATTGCCTTCAATTGCAATATTGTAAACATTATGAGCATGAATTGTTGTCATCTGTCTTCTTTGTACTTCGGAAACTTTTCCAAGTGGATGAAGAATAAAGATTTTGGCACTATCACATTTCATGCATCCACTTATTGCTGCAGAACCAGTGTCCCCAGAGGTTGCTCCTATAATTGCAATATTTTCTTTTTTTTCTTCAAGAAGATGTTGCAACAAATTTCCAAGAAATTGTAAAGCAAAATCTTTAAATGCAAGAGTTGGTCCATGAAATAATTCGAGAATAAACTGATTGTGAGAAATCTGCTTGAGAGGAGCAATGGCGCTATGAGAAAAATTTTTATAAGAATTATCAATAATTTCTTTATATTTCTTTTCTTCAATTTCACCGCCAACAAAATATTTTGTTATCTCAAAAAATAACTCTGGGTAAGTCATTGATGAAAATTTTAGAAGATCACTTTCATTAAATTGCGGCAAATATTCGGGAACATATAACCCGCCATCCGCCGCTAGGCCCTGAAGAATTATATCTTTAAAACCCAAGTTTTCAGCTTTTAATCTTGTTGAAATATACTGCATATTGCTGGTATTTCTGTTAGTATTTGATTTTTATAAAAACAGCAATATTATATATCTTAAACTAAGTTTTGCAAGTTTGATAATTAATAGATTTTTCAAGTGAGCCAACAAATCAAAATTAAACCTGATTATCTATACCGTAAAGGCGTTGGCATAATGATTATAAACAACCTTGGAGAAATTTTTGTTGGAAAAAGAATAGATAACAAATCTGACGCTTGGCAAATGCCTCAGGGTGGAATTGATGAGCTAGAGGATGAAGATATTGCCATGTTAAGAGAGCTTAAAGAGGAAACTGGTATCGATAAAGAAAAAATTACATTAATTAAAAAAAGCTCTGAATATTACTACTATGATTTACCATATAATTTGCAAAAAAAATTCTGGGGCGGGAAATATTTGGGACAAAAGCAAAGATGGTATCTTGTAAAACTCAATACCGATGATTCATCAATTAATATAAATGGTCAAGATCCCGAATTTTCTGATTGGCGCTGGGTAAATAAAAACGAACTTATATCAAGAATAGTTTCATTTAAAAAAAGTCTTTACGAAGAAATATTACTTGAATTTACACATTTATTCTAATGAGCACAAAAGAAATAAACTTTTACCAATTTGATGATACAATATCTAAATCCATGGCCCCTCTTTTGTTAAAGATTACAGATGAAAAGAATAAAGCCTTAATTTTAAGTAAAAACCCCGCCATTTTTAAAGAAATAGATGATGGATTATGGCAATTTGGTAAATATAGATTTATTGCTCATTGCACAATATACGAAAAAGATATAGAAAAAATTTCTAGCTTCAGTAGGCAGCCAATTGTTATAACTGACGAAGAAAATAACGTTAATCATTCTCAGTATCTTATTATTCATGAAAGAATATCTATAAATTTTCTTAAAAATTTTAGAAAAATTTTCTTTTTCTACGACTCAGCATCTTATCAACAGGCAATTAGCTTCAAGAAAGATTTAGATGATATATTAAAAGTCAATTCTTATAAAAAAATAGATGGAAAATGGCAAAATTTTGAAATGCTATGATATCTTTAAAAGCTAATCAGTAACGATTTTTAAAAAAGAATTTTCTATATTTAAATTATATTTTTTCATAAGATCTAAACATGATCCATTGAAAACCACAGAGTTTTTGTGCAAAATAGCTATTTTATTGCATATTTCCTCGATATCAGTAAGTATGTGCGAACTAAGAAATATTGTTTTATTTTGAGCTTGATATTTCACTATCTGTTTTTTAAGCTTTGATCTTGCAACAACGTCAAGTCCACTCATAGGTTCATCAAGGATTATTAATTCCGCATTTGACAAGAAGGTTGATATTAAACCTAATTTCTGGGTCATACCTTTAGAGTAGCTTGAAATCCTATTTTTTAAAATCTCATAGTCCAAATCTAAATCTAAGCATAATTTATAAATATCGTCTTTTGAACATTTGACATCATAAAACTTGTTTGCAAATTCAATAAATTCAAAACCGGTAATATTTTGCGATGGCTGAAATTTTTCTGGCAAATAACAGATTGAGCCCCGTGACTTGGGATTTGAATTTTTTACATCATAAATTGTAATCTCACCTTCATCAAATGAAATTAGTCCAAGAACAGCTTTTATTAAAGTAGTTTTACCTGCGCCATTTAATCCAACAAAACCAAAAATATCCCTATCCTCAACTGAAAAATTGACATCTTCAAGGATTATTTTTTGATCATAAAATTTAGACAATTTTGTTATTTTAAGAGGCACCATGAAAATGAAGCAAAAAAAAGCCCAGATCTCTAGATTTAATATTTTCTAGAAAATCCGGGCAATAATTAGTTATACATTATCAGAAATATATTTTACAGCGCTACCAACTGTAGTAATTTTCTCAGCGGCATCATCAGGGATCTCAATCCCGAACTCTTCTTCAAAAGCCATAACAAGCTCAACTTGATCAAGACTATCAGCACCAAGATCATCTATGAAACTTGCTGCTTCAGAAATTTTTGATTCTTCAACACCTAAATGGTTGATAATGATTTTCTTTACTCTTTCAAAAGTATCGTTGTATGTCATAAAATAATTTGGTTGTTAATAAAAAAAGAACCGCTATGCAATTCTTTATTACGACAAAATTTTCATCTTAAAAATTTTGTATATAATTTAAATTATAAAAAATATAAAAGCAAGAAAAACTACAAAATATTACAATATTGTAAACATCAATAATATTTTATGTGATAAACATAATCTAGAAATTTGCTATCGCCATTATTTCTGTGCCGCTAAGCATTTTACCCTTGTCTAGAATAGATATTTTTCCAAATATTTTTTCAATAATATCTGAGCCGCTTTGCTGCTTTACGTCAATATCTCTTAAATTAATTACAGAAGAATCAATTTTGTGCTTATTTTTAAGATATTCAAGAGCTTGCTGCTTACTACCAATTTCATCAACTAAACCGGCAGCAAGAGCTTGTCTCCCCGTAAAAACTCTACCATCAAATATTTTGGCGTAAAAATCTTTTTTTAATTTTTCTCCCCTTCTTTCTTTTACTAGATCAAAAAAGAAGTTAGCACTATCCTCTATTGATTCTTGAACGACTTTATTTACATTGTCGCTTGATTTTTCAAAAGGTGATGGAGAAGCCTTTAAGGGAGCGGACTTGTAGGTTTTAAATTTAACACCAAGTTTTGACGCCAAATCTACTAACTCTGCAGATTGCATTAAAACACCAATAGAGCCAGTTAAAGTTCCATTATGAGCAATAATATGTTCTGATGCGATAGATGCCATATAAGCTCCTGACGCAGCAGCAGAGCCCATCAAAACAACCAGAGGTTTCTTTTGTGCTATATCTTTAAGTTCTAAATAAAGCATTTCACTTCCAACTATTCCTCCTCCGGGACTATCAATAGTAAGTATAACGGCTTTTGCAGAATTATCTTCTGCAATTTTATTCAGAGCCTTACTTCTGAAGTCGTCTTCAAAAATAGTGCCATCGATTTTTATATTCGCTATATAACTTCCTGTTTCAATTTTATGAGATAAATCATCACCAAAAATCATTCTTACAACAAGAATGAATGATATCACCATTAAAATTATTGATATATTTTTCCACTTGTGAATTTTATCTTTTAAATATGATAATATTGCTACGTTATTTGATAGGTCTGACATTTTATTAAATTTTACTTTAATTTCTTTGCTAAATTGAAATTAAATAATGAATTAGAGAAAATAAAAATCAAGCAAATAAAAAGCGTTGATAGATAATTATTGTAAAAAATAATTCACCTATTCAACGCTAATTTTTTAAAATTATTCTGAGGTTGAAACCTGTTTTAATAAGTCTCCAGCTATATCGCCAATTGTTTCACTATTTCCAGAATATAGGTGAGCTTCATGCTCTTCTACTTCAAGATCTTTAATTGATAACAACAATTTACCACTAACCTTATTGATAACAGTAATTTTAGCTTCAACACGATCACCAACTGCAAATTTATCAGTTTTTTGATCCTGTTTATTCTTAGAAAGATCAAGTCTTTTTATTACACCTTTAAGACCAAGATCTATTTCAACTTCTAGGAAATCTTTTTTAACATTTATAACTGCACAAGAAACAACAGAGCCAACTTCTAATTTTTCAATTTCAGCTCTAAATTCTTTATTGTCAATTTGCTTTATGCCAAGTGAAATACGCTCTTTTTCATGATTACTTCCAAGAACAACTACTTGAATTTTTTGATCTTTTTTATATTGCTTAGCAGCCTCTTCTGGATTTCCTTCGGGAGCAATATCAGAAAGATGGACAAGCCCATCTACTCCACTATCAAATCCTATAAATAAGCCGAATTCAGTGTAATTTCTAACTACACCTTCAACAATATCTCCGACTTTATAAGTTTCAGAAAAAATTTGCCAAGGATTTTTCTCACATTGTTTAATCCCTAGAGAAATACGATGATTTTGAGGATTAATATCAAGAACCATGACCTCTACTTCTTGACCTTGAGATAAGAATTTGCTTGGTAATGCATTATTTTTTAGCCAGCTCATTTCAGATACATGCACCAAACCTTCAATGCCCTCCTCAATTTCAACAAATGCCCCATAAGCAGTTAGATTTGTAACCTTACCTTTTACAACGCTGCCAACTGGATATCTAACAGAAATATTTTCCCAAGGATTCTTTTGAAGCTGCTTCATTCCAAGTGAAATACGCTTAGTAACTTCATCATATTTAATAACTTGTACCTTAACTTCTTGACCAACTTTGAGAACTTCTGAAGGATGGCGAACGCGACACCAAGAAATATCAGTTAAATGCAATAAACCATCGAAACTTCCAAAGTCTATAAATGCACCGTAATCAGTAATGTTTTTAACCATACCATCTAGCGAATCTCCAACTTTAATTTTTGATAAGAATTTATCTTTTTCAACATTACGCTGTGTTTCAAGAATTGCACGACGAGAAACTACTACGTTTCCTCGAAGCTCATCAATTTTAAGAACTTGTAGTTTTTCTATTTTTTCAAGTAAGAATGAATCATCCGCAATTAACATTGTGTCAACTTGACTTCTTGGTAAGAAACAAACTATTCCATTATAATCAACGGCATAGCCACCCTTAACTCTTCCGATAACCTTTCCTTCAATCACAGTTTTATCTTCTAAACAAGATTTAAGAAAGTTCCAGTTATTCATTCTGCGAGCATTATCTCTACTTATAACTAGGTCACCTCTTTTATTTTCTAGTCTATCAAGGAAAACATCAACTACTTCACCTTCTTGAATTACTCCGTCTCTTTTAAATTCAGCAGAATCAACAAAACCCACCGACTTTGCCCCAATATCAACAGCAACACCCCTTTCGGAAATTCCCACAATTACGCCCTTAACAACAGTTCCCTCTACAAGCTTTTGTCCAGTTTTTTCAAATTCTTCTAAAAGTTGTGTAAAATTTTCTTGGGAAAAAATATTTTCTTGCTCACTAATTTCATTAGTAATGCGTTCAGACTTGCTCATATCAATAGCGGTTAAGGTTAATATTATATCTAGAAAAAACTTATTTCTAAAATTGCTTAATTTAAAAAATTAATGACCCAACATACTAAATCATATAAAATTAAAAAGCAAGCAAACCTTAAAAAAGTAAAATTTTATTTACTGTAAAATAGTTGACTTTTTTTCTTGGTCTTTATATAATTACTTCTAAAAATTATCAATAAAGTTTTATTTAAAACATGATTCTAACCACAAAGGGAAGATATGCCGTAATGGCAATGATAGATTTATGCGAATCGAGCACTGAAAATCCTAACTCTAAAACGGTGCCACTTTTATCTATTTCTCAAAGACAGAATATTTCATTGTCATATCTAGAGCAGATTTTTTCAAAACTAAGAAAATCCGGGATAGTTACTTCAATTAAAGGTCCTGGGGGCGGATATGTTCTTGGCAAGGATCCAAAAAGTATAAGTGTATGCGACATAATTTATGCTACCGGAGAATCAATAAAAATGACTTCTTGCGGCAATTTAAGTAAAAGTTGCAAAACGGGAATTACAAAAAGAAAATGTCGAACACATGACCTCTGGAATGGACTAGAGAGTAAGATAAATGAATATTTATCATCAATTTCAATCTATGATATTTGTAAAAATGAAAATTATAAATTTTGACAATAACGCTACAACTAAGGTGTCTAAGGATGTTTTAGAGAAAATAAATGACGTTTATGGTTGTTGTGGAAATTCTTCATCAAATCATAAATTGGGAAGAAAATCTGCAATGATAATAGAAGATGCTAGGCAAGAGTTAAGTGATTCACTAAATGCCAGTAATTACGAGATATATTTCACATCAGGGGGCACAGAAGCCAACAATATGGCATTTTTTTCTGATAAATATGATACTATATTATTTTCTAAAATTGAACATAGCTCTGTATACAATACTCGGCCAGAAAATTCAAGTATAATTGAGTTTGAGGTTGATCATAATTGTCAAGCTAATATTGAAGATATCAAACGCAAAGTTGCAGAATACAAAGGGAAGAATTTCTTACTATCGTTAATGTATGCGAATAGCGAAACTGGCGTCATTCAAAATATAAAAGAAGTTGCAAAAATTGTTCATTCATGTGGCGGACTTATTCACAGCGATCTTGTTCAAGCTTTTGGTAAAATCGATATTGATCTTGAGGATTTAAATCTCGATTTTGCATCAGTTTCAGCTCACAAGATTAACGGACCACAAGGAGTGGGTGCCCTTATTGTAAGGAGGGGAATTGATATTAAGCCCCTTATTTATGGAGGAGGTCATGAGAGAGGTAAAAGATCTGGAACGCTCAATACCCCTGGAATAGCTGGATTTGGAGAAGCTTGTAAAAAAGTTAAGGAAAAATTGCAGCAAAATGAAAATGTAAGAACAATAAGGGATTATTTAGAAAATGAAATAAAAAATATTGCCAAAAATGACATCATGATATTTGCAGGAAATGCTCCAAGAGTTGCAAATACATGCTATATGTCTTTAAAAAATAGCGATTCTCAGACCGCTCTTATTTTTTTTGATTTAAAAAATATTATGATATCTGCGGGATCGGCATGTTCTTCTGGATCGACGAAACCTTCTCGTGTTCTTGAAGCCATGAAAATTCCTAAAGAGTTTTTGGGATCAATGAGAATAAGCCTTTGTAGCGACAATACATTAGAAGAAGCTAAAGAATTTATTGAAACATTTAAAGAATTTTATTATAAAACTCGAAAATAATTACTATGACATTAAAATTTCCAATTTACCTTGATTATCAATCTACAACACCAATAGACCCAAGAGTTGTTGATGCTATGGTAGATGTTATGAAAAATGAATTTGGCAATCCCCATTCAAGATCTCATTCTTATGGCTGGAAAGCTGAAGAGCTTGTTGAAATATCAAGAAGGCAAGTAGCGCAATTAATAAAAGCAGATGAAAAGGAAATATTTTTTACATCAGGCGCAACGGAATCTAATAACATTGCAATTAAAGGTGTGGCAAATTTCTACGCTCCGAAAAAAAATCATATAATCACAGTTGCAACAGAACATAAATGCGTAATTAACTCAGTAAGAGATCTAGAGCAAGATGGTTTTGAAGTAACATTTCTCCCCGTAAAAAAAGATGGATTAATTGATTTAAATCATTTAGAGAATTGCATTACCGACAAGACTTCTTTGGTTTCAGTTATGACAATAAATAACGAAATTGGCGTTATTCAACCAATAAAAGAAATTGGAGCAATTTGCAAGAAAAAAGGTGTTTTCTTCCATACAGATGCCGCGCAAGCATTTGGCAAAATCCCAATCGATGTTAACGAAATGAATATCGATCTTTTGAGTATTTCTGGCCATAAAATATATGGTCCCAAAGGTATCGGGGCTCTTTTTATAAGGAGAAAACCCAGAGTAAGAATTAAGCCATTATTTTCTGGGGGCGGACAAGAGCGCGGCATTAGATCTGGAACGATTCCGACTCAACTTGTTGTTGGACTTGGAAAAGCTGCTGAGCTGGCATCAAAGGAAATGAATGAAAATTATGATCACATAAAAAATCTGAGCGATAAATTTTTTAATGCTATCTCTGAAATTCCCCATATATTCCTTAATGGCGATAAAAATAATCGCTTTCCAGGTAATTTAAATTTTTCTTTTGCTGCAATTGAAGGCGAATCAATGATTATGGCCATAAAAGATCTTGCGGTTTCTTCTGGGTCCGCATGCACCTCATCCTCCCTTGAGCCATCCTATGTTCTTCATGCCCTTGGATTGAGTGATGATTTAGCTCATACATCAATTAGGTTTGGTATTGGTAAATTTACAACCATTGAAGAAATTGATTACGCAATAAAATTAATTAAGCAAAAGGTCGAGAAATTAAGAAGCCTGAGCCCATTGTGGGACATGATTCAGGATGGCGTTGATATTAATTCTATTCAATGGAAAAGTCACTAAAAAAACTAAATTATTATAAACTATGGCATATTCAAAAAAATTACTAGAACATTATGAAAATCCTAAAAATGTAGGATCTTTTGAAAAAAATGAAAACAACATTGGAACTGGTTTGGTTGGAGCGCCAGCTTGTGGCGACGTGATGAAATTACAAATAAAAGTTTCAGATTCAGGAATTATCGAGGATGCAAAATTTAAAACATTTGGATGCGGATCTGCAATAGCCTCAAGCTCTTTAGCAACAGAATGGATAAAGGGTAAATCAATTACCCAAGCAGTTTCAATTACCAACAAAGAAATTGCAGAAGAGCTTTCTTTACCACCAGTTAAAATTCATTGCTCGGTTCTTGCGGAAGAGGCCATCAAAGCTGCAATTCTAGACTATAAGCAGAAAAAAGAAAATAATGAGTAGCAAAAATAATCCTTTAAAAGTCGATAATCCTCTTATTAATTATATCAAGGTTTCTAGTGACGCCCTTTTGCAAATAAAAAAACTTCTTAGAGACAGAAATGAGCCATGCGATGGCATAAGAGTTGGGGTGAGAACCAGAGGATGTTCCGGCTTATCTTATACTATAGAATATGCAGTAAAAGAAAAAAACATAACTAAATTTGATGATGTTTACGTTGAGGATGATATCCGCATATATATTGATCCTAAAATATCAATGTTTTTAATTGGAAGCGAAATGGTCTATATAGAAAAAGAGCTGGAATCTGGGTTTGATTTTGTTAATCCCAACGAAAAGGCAAGATGTGGATGCGGAGAAAGTTTTAAAGTTTAAAATTACTGGTTTACAAAACAAAAATTTACTAACTCTGCCTTTTTATAAAATAAATTACTGATAATAAAGCTTTTAAAATATTGAATATAATAAATGATAAAAAACTATTTTAAAATATTTTCAATTAACGAAGAATTTGAAATCAACCTTGATTTACTTGAAGAAAAATACCATAATTTTCAAAAAAATTTTCATCCTGATATTGCTGGAATAGAAAAAATAGAAGAATCAATTTTGATAAATGAGGGTTATAATATCCTTAAAAATCCTATTTCGAGAGCATCTCATATTTTATTAATTCACGGAGTAAACATCGAAGATGATGTTGAGGCTCCGAAGCTCGATAAAGAAATTATTGCAGAAATTATCACAATTAGAGAAAATATTGCATATGCCAATCATGAAGAAAAATCATCAATAATCAACAAAATAAAAACCGATAAAAAAACCATTATCTCAAGAATTTCCATTGATATATTTCATAAAAAATATGACAATGCAGCACAAGAATTAATGAAATTAAAATATTTAGATAAAATACTGAAAGATTTAAAAAATGAGCTTACTTAAAATTGAGGAACCCCAAATTAATTCTGAAGATAATAATAATGATAATGATCTACCAATTCTTGGAATAGATCTTGGGACAACTAATTCTTTGGTTGGAATTGTTATCAATAACGAAACAAGATTCTTTAGAGATTTACAAGGCAGAGAGCTTCACAAATCTGTTATTGCATTTGACGAAAAAGGTAATATCAAGGCTATTGGAAATGATGCTTTTGAAAACAAATATCCGCACAAAATCTTTTCCATAAAAAGATTAATGGGAAAGGGCCTAGATGATATCTCAATATCAAGAGAAAAATATGATTTTGAATTTGATAGAAGACTGGGCAATAAAGATGAGCTGGAAATTGAAATTGCCAATAGAAAATTTAGGCCAACAGAAATATCATCTTATATATTAAAATATCTTAAGTCTCTTGCAATCAAAGGTCTTGGTCTTAATGAAGATTTGAAAATAAAAGCAGTAATTACAGTTCCCGCATATTTTGATGAAAACGCAAAAACTGCTACTAAAAATGCAGCAGAAATCGCTGGGATTGAGGTTGTTAGACTTGTTAATGAACCCACAGCAGCAGCCCTCGCCTATGGTCTTGAAAATTCAAGAGAAGGAATATATGCCGTATATGATCTTGGAGGAGGAACATTTGATATATCTATACTTAAAATGCAAAAGGGAGTATTCCAAGTTCTTGGGGTTTCAGGTAATAATGAGCTTGGAGGCGATGACTTTGATGAAATAATAATAAACGAAATCTTTTCAAAAAAAACTATAGAAAGTTTCCATTTAAATCATTCAAGAAATATACTTAAAAAAATAGCCCAAAAAATTAAGGAAGACTTATCTATAAAACAAAATGTTTTTCTAGAAGAATATCTTGATAATAATCTTAAAAATATTGAATTAACTAAAAATATATTCTCTCAAATAGATTTTGAAAATTTAATTAGTTCAAAAATTAATGAAACTATTAAAATAACACAAAATCTTCTAAATGATTTAGATCTTGAAATTGGTAAAGATAAAAATAATGTTTGCGGCCTCATTCTTGTTGGTGGATCAAGCAAAATACCATTGATCAGAAAGGAGCTTAATAAAATTTTTGATAAAACAAAAATATATACTAATTTGAATCCTGATTGCGTAGTCGCTCAGGGAGCTGTTATGCAAGCTTTCAATTTAGGTGGTGGTAATCGTAATATTCTTCTTGATGTTATTCCGCTGTCACTTGGAATCGAAATGATTGGCGGCATTGTTGATAAAATTATTTATAGAAATACCACAATTCCAATAATAAAATCAAAAGAATTTACAACTTACGCAGATAATCAAACGGGAATTAAATTTCATATAGTTCAAGGGGAGAGAGAGTTTGCCAAAGATTGTAGAAGCCTCGCACAATTTGAAATAAAAAATATTCAACCTTTACGCGCAGGAATGATAAAATTTCTTGTAACATTTAAAATTGATGCCGATGGCCTTCTAACCGTTAGCGCTATAGATAAAAACTCAAATCAAAAAAAGGAAATAGTTGTAAAGCCAAGCTTTGGGCTTGATGAGGCGCAAATAAAAAATATTTTAATAGATTCTTTAAAAAATGCCAAGGAAGATATAGGCGAAAGAATTACTGCGCAAAATATTAGTGAGGCCCAGCAGAATATAAATTTTCTTAAGCGTGATTTGCTTGAATTTAATGATCTAATAGCAAATTCGGAAAGGGAAGAAATTTTGTTAAATATTGCAAAATTAGAAAGGGCAATATTATCAAAGGACAATTCGGAAATTTCTTTAATGATACAGAACCTTGAAAATGCTAGTCAAAACTTTATTTTACAAAAAATGAATAAAAGTCTTGAGAAGTATGTTAACAAAAATATTGACAATATTTAAAAATGCCAAAATTTAAGATCCACTCTAATTTTAAACCTTCTGGTGATCAGCCTCAAGCAATATCATATCTTTTAGAGGGAATTAAGTCTGGAAAAAATGATCAAGTTTTACTGGGGATTACAGGATCTGGCAAAACTTTCACCATGGCAAACATAATAGAAAAAACCCAGCGTCCAACTCTTATAATGGCTCACAACAAAACTTTGGCCGCTCAGTTATATGGAGAAATGAAGGAATTTTTTCCTGAAAATGAAATTGGATATTTTGTTTCATTTTATGACTATTACCAGCCGGAAGCCTATGTTGCAAAAACCGATACCTTTATAGAAAAAGACAGTGCTATTAATGAACAAATAGACATGTTGCGTCATACTGCTACTAGAGCTCTTTTTGAAAGAAGAGATACAATTATTATCGCCTCGGTTTCTTGTATATATGGCATTGGGTCTCCAGAGTATTATTCAAAAATGGTATTGCGCATAAAAATTAATGAAAAAATAAACAGACAAAAATTTCTCTTAAGACTTGTAGACCTTCAATATGAAAGAAATGATATTAACTTTCAACGAAATAACTTTAGAGTTCGCGGCGATGTAATAGATATTTTTCCATCGCATTATGAAGATAAGGCGTGGAGAATAAGTTTTTTTGGAGAAGACATAGATGAAATATCAGAATTTGATCCATTAACAGGAGAGATATATTGCAAGCTAAATGATTTGGCAATATACCCAAGTAGCCACTACGTCACACCACAAGATAAAATGCATGATGCAATAGTTAAAATTCGCAACGACTTATCGCAAAGAATAAAATATTTTGAAGATAACAATAAAATTCTTGAGGTAGAAAGAATTAAACAAAGAACTACTTATGATCTTGAAATGATGCTTACAGCTGGAACTTGTAAAGGCATAGAAAATTATTCGCGCTATCTTACAGGAAGAGAGGCGGGTTTTGCCCCCCCAACATTGTTTGAGTATTTACCAAAAGACGCGCTGCTCTTTGTAGATGAAAGTCACGTATCAATTCCACAAATAGATGGGATGTATAAAGGTGACCTAGCAAGAAAATCAACACTTGTTGAATATGGCTTTAGGCTTCCAAGTGCACTTGACAATCGACCTTTAAAATTTCAGGAATGGGAAAATTTTAAACCACAGACTATATATGTTTCCGCAACTCCAGGAAAATACGAAATACAAAAAGCTAACAATAATATCGTTGAACAAATAATTAGACCAACAGGATTACTTGACCCTGTATGCGAGGTAAAACCAGCAAAATCTCAAGTTGATGATTTAATCGCAGAAGTTAAAAAAGTTAAAGACAAAGGCTTTAGAACTCTAGTTACAACACTAACTAAAAAAATGGCAGAAGATCTCACCGATTATTTAAATGATGTTGGAATCAATGTTGTTTACATGCATTCAGATGTTGACACTCTTGACAGAATTGAAATAATTCAGAATCTTCGCCTTGGAATTTATGATTGCCTTGTTGGAGTAAATCTTCTGCGTGAAGGACTTGATATACCTGAATGCGCTCTTGTTGCAATACTTGATGCTGATAAAGAAGGATTTCTTCGCAACGAAACATCTCTAATTCAAACGATTGGAAGAGCGGCAAGAAATTCTGAAGGCAGAGTAATATTATATGCGGATAAAGAGACCAAATCTATTACTAAGGCACTAAATGAGAATAATAGACGCAGATCAATTCAAATAGATCATAATAAAAAATATAACATAATTCCAAAAACTACGAATAAAGCAATTACATCGGCTCTTTCAAACCTTTATAATAAAAAAGATATAAAAGTTAAGGATTCGGCAGATGAAGAAATAAAGAATTTAATTCAGTCTGCTAAAAATGGCAATGTTGAAGCTCTCAATAAAAAAATTGAAATGGTAAAAAAGCAAATGTTTGAAGCTGCATCGAACCTTGAATTTGAGAAGGCCTCAAAATTAAGAGATCTTAAGCATCAGCTTTTAGAAATATACCAAAAACTAATCTAGAAATATTTTAAAGATAATAAAATTTCATAAAAAAATTAATTTCAAAAATTAATTTCAAAAGAAACTTCTTTCTTTAAAAAGTCATTATCATATTTTTTTTAATTTTAAATATAAAAAAACTAAAATTATTTTTAGAGTAATTTTTTGTATCGAAATAATACATATAAAAATAAAAATTTAGAAAATAAAAAATAATATTTTTATTATTAAAAACTTTAAACTATAATAGAAAGTTTGCAGCTAAACTTAATTTTAATATATTTTATTCTAAAACATGAAAATTTTTCGCAGAAAAACAATCGAAGCAACTCTTCAAGAAGCAAAAAATAAATCTCTAAAGAAAACGCTCGGCGCCTTTGACCTAGTACTTCTTGGTATTGGATGCACAATAGGAACTGGTATTTTTGTTCTTACTGGCGTTGCAGCTGCTGACCATGCCGGTCCTGCAGTTGCAGTTTCTTACTTAATTTCAGCAATTGCCTGTATGTTTGCTGGACTTGCATATACAGAACTTGCCGCAGCTATGCCAGTAGCAGGAGGAGCCTATACATATTCCTACGCAATAATTGGTGAGTTTGTTGCTTGGTTAGTTGGATGCGGATTGGTTCTTGAATATACGGTTGGCGCATCAACTGTTGCCGCTGGATGGTCAGGATATTTTGTAGGAATCCTAAAATCTGGAGGAATAATTCTACCTGAATCTTTAACAAAAGTTCCAACTGATGGCGGAACTATAAATCTTCCAGCTGTTATTATAGCAATTTTAGTTGGACTTCTTTTAACAAAGGGAACTAAAGAAAGTGTTATACTCAATAGAGTCCTTGTTGCCGTTAAATTAATTGTAATATTTTTATTCATTTACGTTGCCGCACCTCACGTAAAAATAGAAAACTGGACAAATGATTTTATGCCATTTGGATGGCACGGAGTTGTTGCTGGAGCTGCAACAGTTTTTTTTGCTTATATTGGCTTCGATGCCGTTGCAACTGCTGCTGAGGAAACTAAAAATCCTGATCGCGACTTACCAATTGGAATTATTGGATCCTTAACGATTAGCTCACTACTTTACGTTGCCGTAGCTCTGGCTCTTACCGGGATCACAAATTACTCTGAACTTGGAAATGCAGAGCCAATGGCATATGCTTTACGTCAAAATGGAAGCAATATAGGCTCTGCCCTTGTTGCCACAGGAGCTATTGCGGGAATGGTTGCTGTATTGCTTGTTCTTATGTATGGACAATCAAGAATATTTTTTGTTATGTCAAGAGACGGCTTAATACCTAAAGCATTTAGTAAAATGCATCCTAAATTCGAGACTCCTTATATAAGCTGTCTCTTTGTAACAATAGCAGTTGCCACTATAGCGGGATTTACTCCAATTCATACACTTGGGCACATGACTAGCTTTGGGACATTATTTGCCTTTGTCATTGCTGCAATAAGTATGGTAATATTAAGAAAACAAAGGCCTGATTTAGATCGACCTTTTAAATGCCCCACTTACATTTTCGTTGCAATTGGAGCGGTTTCTATTTGCGGGTACTTGATTTATACATTACTTGGAATTATTGCTGACGCATTTTTTGTTTGGGCGTTTCTGAGTCTGTTATTTTATTTTTTATATTCTTACAGAAAAAGTCCTTTGAATAAAATAAAATCTAGTAAATAGAAGCGAGATATTCTGATATAGAGGCTACAAATTCATTTTGTGAATTTAATAATTTCACTTGAGAATCAAGCATTTCGCTCTTGGCTGATACAACATCTATGTAATCTTTTAAACCAGCATCATAGTAACTCTTTTGTATTTTATAACTGCTCATTTTTATGTCAAAATTTCGCTGAAGAATTTTGGTAGATTCCTTTGTTTTTTTAATTTTTAATGATGCTATTTCAATTGAAGATAATACCTCTTGAACAATTCTTTTGTATGACTCTAAAAACTCTTTTTCTTCAGCTTTAGCTTCTTTTATTTCATTATTTATTTTAGAAAAGTCAAATATTCTCCAGCTAAATCCAATTCCAGAATTAAAATATTTTGCGTTCTTTGAGAAAATATTTTTACTATTGATTGACTCAATTCCAACATTTGCATTAAAAGTAAATCTTGGAAAATATTCAGAAAAAGTAATTCTGACCCTTGAATTCGCGGCCATTGCTTCTTTTTCTGCAGCAAGAATTTTTCTGTTACTTTCAATAACTTCTGATTTTACTGGCTTTTCTATTATATTTTTAAATTGAGGAATATCTTTTATTTTCGGCTCTAAAACTAATCTTGATGAACCAATATTTCTTCCTTGAAGAATATCAATTCTATAAAAAACCTCATTAATTTGCTGATCAATTTCAGATAATTCAAGCAAAACATTATCAATAATAACTAGGCTATTATTGTAAGAAAATAAATCACCAACTCCCGCTAGATGCCTTGATTTATATATATCGGACAATTTTTTATAGAGCTCTAATTTTTCAATTATGATTTTCTTTTGATTAATAAGCGTACAAGATAAGCTATATTCATTAATTAGCTTTAAAACTATTTTGTTAATTAGATCTTCATTATCAAGCTCTTGCGCCTGTAGGAGAGAAAATATTTCTTCTTTTTGTTTTTTTATTCTTCCGAATATATCAATTTGCCACTCAAGCGATGTTGCAGCTGAGAAAGACTTATAATTTTGATACATAAAAGGATTTATACCCTGAAGACCTTGTTTTGAAATCTCATTATAAGTAGATTTTGTGCCAACATTAATAGATGGCAAAAGAGCATCTCTTGCTATATCTAGTCTTGCATAATATTTTTCGATTTTATATCTATTTTTTTTTATCGTAAAATTTTCACTAATTGCAACTTTCAAAATCTCTTTTAGATTTGCATCTTCTACTTGCTCTATTATAAAATTATTTAGATTATATTTCTTATCTTTGTCAGAAAAATCAAGATTCGGCCTCTTATATTCATTATTTGCACATGACTCTAATATAAAACAAATGCAAAATAAAAATATTTTTTTATTGATTCTGAATATAAACATCAACTTGTTGTCCGATTATTAATGATGAGTTTGGGTTATCTATTTTAAATATAACCTCTATTACTTTTGTATCTACAAGCTCTCTTGGCCTCATTGAGAGATTTCTTTTAGCCTCGACATAGGGTTCAACTCTTACAAAACTTGCCTGCAAAGTTGTTTTAGCAGAAGTTTTTGTAATAATCTTAGCTTTTGCTGTCGGCTTTATTTCCGCAAGATTAAACTCATCTATTTGCACTCTAACATTATATTCGTCACTTGTTGCAATTATCATATAATTGGGATCAGCAGCAGAAGAAACATATTCTCCTTTTTGTAAATTTTCTTTCAAAACAATGCCGTCAATTGGCGATTTGATAAGATGTTGTTGAAAAAATATTTCCGCCTCTCTGAATCTTGACTCTGCTTCAAGAAGTTTCGCACTTGATTCTAAAAATATATTTCGACGATTTTCAAGCTCTTCTTTAACAATCGCTTCTTTATTATCAATTTTTTCGTAAAGCTCAAATTTAATTTTAGCATTTGCAAGCTGAGCCTTAGCGATCTCAATCTGGCTTGCGGCGCTATCCAATTTTGCTTTAGCAATTTTATCATCTATTAGAAACAATTTATCATCTTTTTTTATTTTATCTCCAGAAACAACATATATTTCATCAACCACTCCAGATACATAAGGAGAAATATTAATTTCACGGTTTTGTGGCTCAATAGTTCCAAGACCGACTATAATAGAGCTATTCTCAGCAATGTTTTCTTGTTGATCAAAAGAAGACGGTTCTCTAATTGGCTTTTCCTTTTCTTCAGAAGGCTTTAATTTTACAACAACAAATATAGCAAATATCAAAGCAATCACCGCAATTATTGGTAAAATTTTATTCTTCATTTATTCTTCCATCATTCATTCTTGCCATAATATCCGCATATTTAAAGATTCTATCATCATGGGTTACGATAACAACACAACGCGAACTATCTTTAGCGTGCTCTTTAAGTAAATCCATAACTTGAAGACCGGAATGAGCATCAAGTGATGCAGTTGGCTCATCACAAACTAAAAGTCTTGGTTCGTGAATTAACGCCCGAGCAATCGCAACTCTTTGTTGCTGTCCGCCAGAAAGTTCTCTCGGCAATTTATCAGCATAATTTTCTAATCCTACTTTTGCAAGCATTTCGTGAGATTTTTTTCTTATAAGAGATGGATTAACCTTATTAATTATTAATGGTATAGAAATATTCTCTTGAGCAGTTAAAGATGGCAAAAGATTAAATTGTTGAAAAATAAATCCTATATTTCTTTTACGAAAATTAGCATTATTTTTCGAAGACATTTTATTGATATTTTCTTGAAAAACAAAAATATCACCAGAAGTTGGGCTTAGAATCCCAGCAATAATTGATATTAACGTTGTTTTACCACAACCAGATGGACCTACTAGAAAAGTCATTTTTCCAGAATGTATTTGCCAATTTATGTTGTGCAAAACCTCGATTGTTGACTGGCCACTTTGAAATGATTTTTTTATATTAATAATTTTTATATCATTCATATTATTTAAAAACTATTGCTGGATCTATTTTTAATATCCTGACCAGACTAAATATACTAGAAAAAATTGTTACAAAAGAAACCAATGAAACAGCAAGCATCCATATCCAGAATGGCATGTAAAAACCCTTCAAAGCCGCAACATCAGAAGTTAAGTAAAAAAAAGTTGCCGCCATTCCTGATCCTATACAAACTCCTAAAGATAAAACTATTAAACTTTGAGTTAACACCATTTTAATTAATGACATATTGTCAACGCCCATAGCTTTAAGCGCTCCAAATTGTTTTATATTATCATTAATAAACATATTAAGAAGCATTCCTACAATTGTTGCCCCAACGATCAATCCCAGAGTAACTGTAACTCCAAAATTAATCGGAATTCCAGTATTTTTGAGATAATAACCAATTGTAGATTTAGCAAAATCTTTACTTTTTCTTGCCAAAAGATTGGTTTTATTAATCCTTTCAATTAACTTATCATGATCAATTCCATCCTGAGCTTTAACTAAAACAAAAGACATTTTTTTTCTACCAGAATTTATATATTCCAGAGCCTTACTATATCTGGTATATATCATTGGTGCCGACTGAAAACCTGGTATTGCATCAACTATGGCAACCAATGTAGCTTTTCTATCATTCATTTCAATTATTTTTCCCAATTGGAATTCTTGATTTGGCCATAATAATTTATAACCAACAGCATCAACAATAAAGGCATCGGGATTTCTAATATCAGAATAATTTCCAAGAATTAATTTTTGAGAAATTCCAATCAAGGAATCATCATCAACTCCAATCAAGTTTACCTGATTCATATTGCCTTCTAAAGTTTTTGCTATAGCATTTGTCTTTATAAGAGGCACAGCCCACTTGACACCAGAAACAGATCTTACAATATCAAGATCACTATCTCTCATGGGCTCAACAATATCACTATTTACCACTACTTTATCCGTAACCCATATATCAACTTGTGAGATTTGAAAAATAAGACTAGCGGTTCTTCTTAAGATTCCATTAAATATTGATGCTTGCTGAATTATTAAAAGAGTTGCAAATGCTATACCAAAAACTAAACCAATATATTTAGTCCGGTCCCCAATAAGCATTTTTAGTGCAATCAGATTCATATTCTATAATTTAAATATAGAGGTCTTTTTAGCTTTAATTTGCCCAGGAGAAATACCATTAAAATCAATATAATGAAAATTCTTATTCTTCATGTAATCAAATATTTTTTTATATCCAGATCTCTGGCTATCATCAAGAACAATCGATCCAGAAGATTTTACAATATCAGAAGCTAATTTCATGCATTCAAATCTTTTAATGGAATCAATAACTATAATATCAAATGTTATACCTCTCTTAGTTAATTTTAAAGGATAATTTTGATATTCACTATTGTTTATAGCATCTTTAATATAAATTAAATCAACATTGCTAATTTTATTTTCACTAATTTGTTTTTTCATCATTAAAAACCAATCATAATTGCTTTCCAGAGAAACGACTTGAGAAACCTTTTTTGAAAAAAATAATGTCGATGATCCACTACCAAACTCAAAAACAATATCGCTGGAACTTAAGCTTTCTTTTAAATAATCAATCGCAGGATAGCACATCCAGGGAAGATAGTTGCCATTATTATCTTGACAAAAACCCGTCTCCAATGTTTTTTCCCATCCAATTTTATTATCATAAAATTGTTTTTTTAGTAAATTATTCATTTCTTTGCAAATTCAAGATGCTGATCTTTTACTTTAATGACAACAGAGGAATTATCGGTGATTTCCTGACGCAAAATTTTATCTGCTAAAATATTCTCGATCTCTCTTTGAATCAGACGCTTCAGCGGCCTTGCTCCATACAAAGAATCATAACCCTTTGCAGCAAGATAATTTTTTGCGGTCTTATCTAATTCAATATTTATTTTAGCATTAGCTAATCTCTTTGCAAGCCTTGAAAACTGAACATCCACAATAGCCTCCATATTATTTCTATTTAATTTATTAAACAAAATTATTTCATCAATTCTATTGATAAATTCCGGTTTAAAATGTTCTTTAACGACTTCAAGGATTTGGTTATATATTCTTTCTTTACTAAAACTCTCGTCATCTTCATCAATTTCATTAAGAAGCTTTGACCCTAGATTAGATGTTAAAATAATTATTGTATTTGTGAAATTAACAATATTTCCATGAGAATCACTCAATCTTCCATCATCAAGCACTTGTAATAAAATATTAAAAACATCATGATGAGCTTTTTCTACTTCATCAAATAATATTATTTGATAAGGTCTTCTTCTAACAGCTTCAGTTAGCAAACCACCCTGCTCGAAACCAACATAGCCGGGAGGAGCCCCAATCAGTCTGGCAACTGCATGTTTCTCCATAAATTCAGACATATCAATTCTTAAAATTGCCGACTCATCATCAAAAATAAATTCGGCAAGAGCCTTAGAAAGTTCGGTCTTTCCAACGCCAGTTGGTCCCAAAAATAAGAATGAACCTATTGGACGATTTGGATCTTGAAGACCAGCTCTTGATCTTCTAACGGCATTTGCTATTGAAGTAAGAGCCTCTTCTTGACCTACAACTCTTGCCCGCAGATATTCTTCTATTTTTAACAATTTTTGTTTTTCTGTTGAAAGAATTTTATCGGCAGGAATCCCTGTAATTTTTGCCACTATGTGCGCAATATCATCTTCACTTACCGACTCTCTTGCCAAACTTGAAGATACTTGATTATCAAGACTTAGTAATTCTTTTTGCAGCGCGGGAATAAGTCCATATGTTAATTCTCCAGCCTTTGATAAATTTCCATCTCTTTGAGCCTTATCAAGCTCAAATTTTGAGTGTTCAAGTTTAGTTTTTATGTCATTCACTTTATTTATTCTTGCTTTTTCAGTACTCCATAATGAAGTCAACTCTAATGATTTTTTTTCAAGAAATTGCAACTCTTCCCCGATATTAGTTAACTTAGATTTAGAGGAAGCATCATCTTCTTTTTTGAGAGCCTCTTGTTCAATTTTTAATTGCAATATTTTTCTATCGATCTCATCAAGTTCTGCTGGCTTGCTTTCAACTTCTATTTTTAGAGAAGATGCCGCTTCATCAATTAAGTCGATTGCTTTATCTGGAAGAAATCGATCGGTAATGTAACGATTCGACATAACCGCCGCGGCGACCAAAGCACTATCTTTTATCTTTATACCATGATGCACCTCATATTTTTCTTTAATTCCACGAAGAATAGAAATAGTATCTTCAACACTTGGCTCATCAGTATAAACCGGCTGAAAACGCCGAGTAAGAGCAGCATCTTTTTCAATATATTGTCGATATTCATCCAAAGTAGTCGCACCAATACAGTGAAGAGTTCCTCTTGCTAGCGCTGGCTTAAGAAGGTTTGAAGCATCCATTGCCCCCTCTGATTTTCCAGCACCAACCAAAAGATGCAGTTCATCAATAAATAAAATAACATTGAGATTACCCTCAACCTCACTAAGAACTGCTTTAAGCCTCTCTTCAAATTCACCACGAAATTTTGCGCCAGCAATTAGCGCCCCCATATCTAATGACATCAATCTTCTTTCTTTTAAACTATCTGGTACATCGCCATTGACAATTCTCTGCGCTAAACCCTCAACAATTGCTGTTTTTCCTACACCAGGAGCACCAATAAGAACGGGATTATTTTTAGTCCTTCTTGACAAAACCTGCATCGACCTTCTAATCTCTTCATCTCTTCCAATAACAGGATCTATCTTGCCTTGCTGAGCTTTTTTAGTTAAATCAATTGCATATTTTTCAAGCGCTTGATAATTAGACTCAGATGAAGCGCTATCAGCTTTCTTGCCCGATCTTATTAACTCAATTGCCTTTCGAAGAGATAGTGTAGATATACCAGCGGTTTTTAATATTGCAGAACCGTCATTGTTATCATCCTCTAATATTGCCTGTATAATTCTTTCAAGAGAAATAAAAGAATCTTTGCTTTGCTGTGCTAAGCTTTCTGACAAAATAAGTATCCTTGCAATTTCTTGAGAAATTGATATTGAAGACGCACCAGCACCTTCAACAACCGTAAGCTTTGAAAGCATTGATTTTGTTTCAGCTTTTGCCATTTCAACATTTCCATTTCCAAGATTAATTAATTTTTCAAGAAGATGATCACTATCTTCAAACATTGCATTAAGTAAATGTTGTGGCATTAACTTTTGATGCCCAAGAGCAACGGCAATAGTCTGAGCTGATTGAAGAATTAATTTTGATTTTTCTGTATATTTCTCGATATTCATATATTTAAAAAATTTTTATTTTATAAATTATTTATAAATTATATTTAATAACTAATTAGAAAAATTCTAGGCCGTTTCTTTAATTTATTTTCTACAATATTTAAAAAACAAAATAATCGCCATATCACTGTATCAGAAAGAATCAATTTTTTTATATGATATCAAAAATTATTGAATTATTTTTTTAATATAAATATAATTTCAAGTTAATTTCGAAAAATAATGATAAAAATTAGAAAAGCGTTTTCCTTAATAGAAACTTCGGTTGTTCTTCTTATTATTGCCATTGTTATTGTTGGCATCACTCAATCAAGCCGCTTAATTAATGCCTTTAGATTAAGCTCTGCAAAAACAACAACTGAAAGCTCTCCAGTAACTTCTATAGAAGGCCTTTCTGCTTGGTGGGAGACTACTATGGATGAAAGTATCGATAAAAATTCTGCAGATGATGATAGAGAGGTTAATATTTGGAATGATATAAATCCAAATGAAGGCTCAAAGAATCATCTTATTCAAAATACTTCTGGGGCAATGCCAATCTATAAAAGCGCAGTAATAAATGGCCTTCCTGCATTAAAGTTTTCAGGTTCCCAATATTTCGAAACCCCTTATTCTCTCGAACTCAATGAGGACAAATTTACAATTTTTGCAGTTGTGAGCCCCATATCATATTCAACCTATGGATCCATAATTACTTCGCGCGATAGTCCTCAAAAAGGCTACAATCTTTATGTTGCTGATACTGCTGGTTATGAGTTCTGGATGGGTCAAGGCTCTTATTGGAGTGGAATATATGAGAATAATGCGCCCCTAGTATTAAATAGGCCATCGCTTCTAACAGCATACTACAATTCAGTATCGCAAATATTATATCAAAATGGCGTCGAAAAGCTTAATAAAAATCTTACAACATATGTTAAAAATAATGACAAACCAGCAAGAGTTGGTGCAGGAGCGACAGAAACAACGCCACAATATTTCCTAAATGGCTATATTGGAGAAATAATTATTTATAATCGCGCCCTTAAAGCCGAAGAAAGAATGAGTGTTGAAGCTTATTTAAACAAAAAATGGATAAGGCAATAATTACGTTATCGTAAAATTTTACCTTCTACTTTGCACAAATAATTCATATAAATAGTTGCTCCAAAAGCTTTATTTTCATTTATTTCATAATATCCAGCGCGAGCAATTGGATAGGAAAAATCTTCACAAAAAATACTAAATGAGATATCTTGGTGATATGAATTTTCGTCGCCACTCATAAAATCGCAACAAATATCAAATTCACTAAATTTATTCTTAAGAATATCTTTAATTCTAACATATTTTTCAATTAACAAAATAAGAGATTCAGCAGAAGGAGCTACATTTTTTATTTTCGCTTCAATATTATCAAAATCATTATTTTTTAATATTAAATCTGAAAATAACTCATGATAATTTCCAAGATATTTTTTAATATAAGAAATGTTCTTCTTTTTTACCAAATCAATAAATTCATCATCTATTTCTATTTTCAACTCACTACAAAGTAAATTTATAAAATTCGGAAATGATATTTCAACGATGAATTTTGAAGTAGAAATTTTCTTTAACAGATTAATAATATCGGTCATTACCAATATACAAGAATCATTATCAGCACCTATAATTTCAAGACCAAGCTGTGTTGACTGTCGATCCTCATATAATTCACTACTTTTCTTAAGAAGAACATCGCCAACATAACAAATTTTTATAGGCAATTCATAGCTTTTTAGTCTTGTTGCCAGAAGTCTAGATATCTGAAGTGTTATATCATTTCTTAGAACAAGTATTTCAGAGGATATAGAATCACTCAACGTAAAAGAGCCCGAGATATCTTGCGCAGAATAATTTGCAGCAAATTCAATTAGCGGGGTTTTAATTAATCCATAACCAGAATTAGTAAAATCCTCGATTGCGATATTAATTTTTTTGTGCAAACTTTCCGCTTCTTTAAAAACCAAGTCGTAGAAACCTATTGGTAGAAGATTATTTTTATTCATAACTATTTCCTCCGATTCTTAGTATTGTATGCTGAAAATCAAACATCGCAAGTTTTTTTTCAAGAAATTGTCCTTCGCTTAAACTTGATACATAATTGCAAAAATTTATTTCTCTAACGTTTTTTAAATTATTAAAGCCATTTCTTATTATTTCGTACCATGAATCGCTGTCATTATCTTGGCCATATCCTGTTATGTAAAGTTGGTCCTGAGCCCTAGTCATTGCTACATATAATAAACGAAAATACTCAGACTTTAAATCATGATTTCTATCAACAAAAGGATTTTTTGGCAAAAATTCAGCGGCACTTTTATCGGCTATGTAAAATGGCAGTAGGCTATTATTTTTATTAGTTTTGTCAACAAAATCATACCAAATAAAATTATCTTTATTGCTCGGTAATTTTAAAAAACTAAAACAACAATCTGGCATTATCACTATAGGGGATTGCATGCCCTTTGCCGCATGAATAGTCGCCATTGTAATGCTATTTGAAGAGAAATTTTGGAGCTCAATTTCAATTGAAGAACTCTCTATAAAATTAACTAATTTTTGAATATTAAATAATTGTTGTTTTGATAATTCAAAAATTTTTAACAAAAACTTGTCAATAATATCTTCTGCAATCTCTCCACATTCCTCAATATATGAAGCTATAATTTCATCGCTAATATAGGATCTAAAAAAATTATAAGAATTTAAATTTTGAGATCTATCAATAACAAGTTTGAGAGATTGAATAAGATCTTGATTATTTTCTTCATCACTAAGAATAGCTTCATACAAACTAAGTTGTTTTTTATTTTTATCCATAGCTAATTTATACAACTTATCTTCACTAACTAGAAAAAATGGCGATTTAAGTAAGCAGGCTAAATTAAGGTCATCGGATTGCAAAATTGAAAATTTTGCAAGTGCCATTAAATCTTGAATTATTAAATTCTTATTAAAATTAATTTTCTGCAAAGCCTTATAAGAAATATTACTCTTTTTTAGTAAATCTTGAATAATTTTATAAACTTTATCTGTTCTTCTCCTAAATAAAATCATTATATCCTGAGCCCTAATTTCTTTTCCAGTTGATTCAAGAATTCTTTTTGAATTGAGCAAGTCTTTTATTTTATTTACAATAATTTTGGAAACGAAGAAGGCTTCACTATCTTCAATATTTCTATCAAATCTATGGAGATTCATTTCCTTAATATCATTATTTAAATCCTTCTTTTTTGATATAATTGGCCATAACTCAATGATTCCATCGCCAAGTCTTGATGATAAATGCTTTTGATAATTTTCTTGCAATAAATTATTTGTGTTCAAAAAAGTGCTATCCACCAAATCCAATATATTCTGAAGAGATCTATGAGAATATTTAAAATCAATTTTTAATAATTTATCATAACCAATTTTTTTTGAAAAATAATTATAAACCTCGCGAGAAATATTTGGCTTTGATCCTTGAAAACCAAATATTGATTGTTTATCATCTCCAATTATAAAAATTGTTCTATTGTAATTTCTTAAAGTATTTCCAGAAAAAAAATCATCTGTAAGAGCTTTTATAATTTGCCACTGACTATCGTTAGTATCCTGAGATTCATCTACCATGATGTGATCAAAAAACCCATCCATTTTTAACAATACCCAATCTCGATATTGTCCATTAGCAAGAAGCTGATTTGCCTTATATATTAAATCACTATAATCTAAAAAATTATTTTTTTCTTTTAATTTTTTGTAATCCAAAATAATTGCATCAGCAAATTCAATTATAAAACTACTATGGAGGGCAATTTTAAAAGAGTTGATTTTTACTAAATATTTAGAAAATTCACCTTGCAAATTTGAAATCTCTGAATCAACTAGCTTGATAAAATTATCAGTAACAATTTTTTTGCGTAATTGATTTTTTGAGGTATAGAAAGTCGATTTTAATTTCGAAATAAACTCTAAATTATCGCCATTTTCTAAAAAATTATTTATAATTTCTACAAAATTTTTATCAGTCTTATTTTTACTATTTTCAAGGGCTTCGACAATTTTTTTTAAATCATTATAATTTATTCTTTCAATAAATTCACTGTTAATACTATCAAAACTTTCATTATATTCGATGCCAAGATTTTTGTATAACCCTCTCTTAAAATTATCAATTCCACAAAAATTATTTTTTAGTAAATCTATCTCCTCTCTTTGCTCTAGAACTTTCTTGGTAATTTGCAAAAATTCTTTTTGAGAAAAAATTGATGATAATTCAAAAATTATTGATCTTAATTTACTATCAAAATTTGAAAACTTGAGAACATTTTCTATTGAAGAATCAAGCATCTTTTTTTCAATCACGCTATCGATAATTTCAAAATTTGGACTAATTGAGGTTTCAAATGGAAATATAGATAATAATGACTGACAAAACCCGTGTATAGTCTGAATATTTATTTTTGAATTATCTTCTATAATTGTTGCAAATAAGTTTCTGGCTCTGATTAAATCGCTATTACTAATTTTAGAATTCGTTAATTCAAAAATTTCCTTCTTGAGATCTTCATCACTTTTAATAGCATATTCCGCCAATATTTCATTGATCCTGCTGTGCATTTCTCCGGCGGCATTTTTTGTAAAAGTTAAACATAAAATTTTATTCGCCTCAACACCCTCCAATAAAAGCCTAATCACTCTATCAACCAAAACTTTGGTCTTTCCAGAACCCGCTGATGCAAATACCCAGCATGAAAATTTGGGATTAGATGCCTGTAATTGTTGATATCTGGTATTTTCTAGCAATTCCGTGTTTTTTAACATCTTAATCCCAAAAAATATTGAAAAATAATAATAAATTGATAAAATCTAAAGAAGCTTTTTCAGAGCTTTAATTAAAGCAGATTTTAAATAGTTAAGTTTACAGTAATTTATTATAATTTGAAGAGGTATTTTTAAAGCATCATCATTGTTATAAAGAAAATTAATTTAAAATAAATTTTATGCAATTTGAAGTTAACAAATCGACATTACTAAAATCACTAGCAAATGTTAATGGTGCAGTTGAAAAGAAAAATACCATACCAGTTTTACAAAATGTAAAAATTGAAGCTTCAAATGGAAAAGTTATTTTATCGGCAACAGATATGGATATTTTGGTCACCTCATTCTTTGAAACAAAAATGGAAAGTAATGGGTCAACAACTGTTCCCGCTCAAATGTTTTATGATATTGTGCGTAAAATTGAAGATGGAAAACCAATTAAAATAAATCAAGAAAATCCCAACATATTGCAAATAATTGCGAATAAATCAAAATATAATCTTCCTTGTATTGACGCTTCTGAATTTCCAAATTTTTCTGAAGGAGAAATTGCAGATGAAATCGAAATTGAATCAGAAAAATTTGCAAAAATAATTGATAAAACAAGATTTGCTATTTCCAATGATGAGACAAGATATTATCTAAATGGACTCTTTATCCATGCAATAAAAACAAGTGATGGCTATGAACTTAGATCCGTTGCTACAGATGGACATAGACTTGCTAATGCCAAAATTTTAAACAATAATATAAAATCCTCTTTTGGAGTAATAATTCCAAAGAAATCAGTTAATGAAATAAGAAGAATAATTGATGGAGCAAAGTCTATAAAGATGTCGGTCTCTAAAACAAAAATTAAAGTTGTTGCAGACAATACAACAATAATCTCAAAACTTATTGATGGAGAGTTTCCTGACTATGAAAAAGTTATGCCAAAAAATAACTCTCAAATAGCAAGAATTAATAAAAAAAACTTGTTTGACTCGGTTGATAGAGTATCAACAGTTGCAATGGATAAGCATCGCTGCGTGAAAATGTCTGTTGAAAATAATAAGGTTACTTTACAAATTAATTCAAACGACGGAAGCTATGCCCACGAAGAGCTTGAAGTAGTATATGGCGGAGAAAAAGTAGAAATTGGATTTAATTCAAAATATTTATTAGATGTGATTAATCAAATTGATAAGGATGAATTAATGATGAAATTTAAAGATGGAAACTCTCCCGCTCTTGTTGAGACTCAGGACTCAAATGCTGTCTTTGTAATTATGCCAGTAAGAATTTAGCTTTTCTTTGGTGGAAATACAAATTAAACAATTAATCTTAGAAAACTTTAGGAATTTTGCTTCAAAGAATTTAATTTTTGATAAAAAACTTATCATGATTTGTGGCAATAATGGTATTGGCAAAACCAACATTTTAGAGGCTCTAACTATGGTTGGAAGAAATCATTCTCTTCGACAGGATGATGTTGAAGATATGTTAAGAATAGATAATCAAACTCAAAATAAAAATCAGCAATTTAGTATATTTTGTCAAATTGAAAAACATGATAATATTGATTCGATTGCTATCAATTACAACAATATCACAAGAAAGAAAACTATATATATTAATAAAGAAAATATTACAAATCGTAATAAGGAAAACAAAAATAATTTGATTAACTTTATTTGTTTAACTCCTGAACTAGAGCTTCTTTTTATTTCACAAAAATCTAATAGGCGTGATTTTCTTGACAAGATAGTTTGCGATATCGATATTTTTCACAGCAAAAGGATTAATGATTATCAAAAGCTTATAAAAGAAAGACTATTATTATTAAGTAAAAATAACAAAAATAATGATAAATGGCTTGAAATTATTGAGAATAAAATCTCTGAAGTTGGGGTTTCTATTGCAATAGCAAGGGTTGATGCGGTTGAATTTTTTAACAAAGCGATTTACTCATTTTCTTCAAAATTTCCAAAATCTGAATTAAAAATAATTGGAGAAATAGAATTGCAGGTAAAAAATATGAAGGCAATCGAAATGGAAATTTATTACAAAGAACAGCTTGTTCAAAACAGATTAAGAGATAAAGAAAGTTTTAAAACAAACTTTGGAGTGCATCGAAGTGATTTTTCTGCTATTTTTATTGATAAAAATATGGACGCTCATTTATGTTCAACTGGAGAGCAAAAGTCTATAATGCTTGGCGTTACTCTTGCTAGAGCAAGAATTTCAAGCCAATATCGCAATCAACCAACAATCATAATTCTTGACGAAATAATGTCTCACCTTGATGATAATAAAAAAACAAATCTTTTAAATGAAATAGTAGAAAGCGGTCTTCAATGCTTCTTTAGCACAACATCACCTTCCTTGATACCCAGAAATTTTCACGATAACAAAAGAATTGGAATAATAGATTTATTAAAAATTTAGAAATATCTTGCCCAAATACCAAAATAATGCTATAATGATATCATATAGATAAAAATATATGAAATATGACAAGAAATTTTTATAACACAGCCCTAAATGATCAGCAATTAATGCCAAATGAAGATGAAATAAACAAATTTTGTGAAAAATTAAGAATTTTTCTTAACCCTCTATCCAAAATAGAGGATTTAGACTCTCTATATTTATATCTTAAAAAACTTGGGAAAGAAAGAAAAATAATGGCACTTTTTAACCACAATTTTTCATATTCTCAAGACAAATATTACATTCACAGTTCTAATTCCATTGAAAAAAAGAGGCTTGGCGATTTGGTTGTCCATCTACTTAGCCCAATAGTAGTTGAAGAAAAATATCACGATATACTAAAAAATAATGTTGATAGAAAATTAGATATATTAGTAAAAATGACGAATCGCTTACATGAACATGGTTTTATGCCGCACGGTTTTGTAATTAACGATTCACATCGTGATATAATTAAGAAAAGAATCACAAATAATATGGAACAACAATTGCAATTGGTTAAAAAATATGGAAAAAAAATGGTTTTTGATACAGAATCAATGCACATAGATAATTTAGATGCAGAACATTTAGCTCTTGATATTGAAGGATCAACTTTCTATCCACCCCAGCAAATATCTAGAAGCGAAATGCAAATTGCAGAAAATGAGATAGCAATTTCTTCTCAAACAGTATTTGATAGCCCCCCTCAATCATCACCCACGCCGAGATTGGAATCAGTGATATCAGGATCATTTCAAGATCAACAACAAGAATCTCATCGCGAAGAAACAACAGCTAATGAAAGTCTCCATCAGAGACGAAATTTAGGCGCAATTTCTGTAGACATTCAACCTCAAAGGGAAGGAAATGTATCAAGAGAAATTAATCTTTCAGATATTCCCCTTGTAGCTGAAACTAGGACAAGCGAATCTTTACTCAGAAGAGCATGGAATTCAATCAAAAAATTATTTACAAAGTCAGCTAAGAGCTCTTCAAGAGTTGCTCCAGCCGTCGAAGAAGATATCACTCAACCACAGCTAGGACAAGCTTGGCAGCATGATTCAGGCGATACAAGCTTATCTCAACCCAATTCACGAAGACTATCGGGAAATCCAGTTAGAGGCGCCCCTAGATAAAATATCTGTTTTTTTATTTATTGATTTTAAGATTTAGAATTATAAAAATATAGTTTACTTGAGTTGCCGAGGATGTTTCTTGTAATAAATTACAACCTCTAATAACAAATTTTAACTTAATTTATAATTATAGTGAAAAATATTTCTGTGATAATATTAGCTGCCGGTAAAGGCACAAGAATGAAATCATCTTTACCAAAAGTAATGCACAAAGTTGCTTCAAGAGAAATGATAAATCTTGTAATTGACGAAGCAAAAAAACTAGCTCCTAACGAAATTTCAATTGTTGTCTCTGAAGATTTTAAGCACTATCGCAATGAGATTGTTGATAAACACAAAAATAGTAAAATATCTTTTGCATTACAAAAAGTTCGAAAAGGAACTGCTGATGCAGTTAAAATAGGCATCAAGAGTTTAAAAAAAACTAGCGATAAAATTCTTATATTGTATGGAGATACTCCTTTAATACACCAAAAAACACTTCTGGCAATGATTGAAAAAATAGATGACGGAAGTTGTTTATGTGTATTAGGCTTTGAAACCAAAGATGAAAATATGTATGGAAGGTTAGTTCTGGATGTAAATGGCAATCTTGAGAAGATAATTGAATTCAAGGATGCCAGTTCAAAAGAAAAACATATTTCACTATGTAATTCCGGGGTTATAGCTGTTAAAACATCTACTCTTAAAACCCTCATTTCGCAAGTTAAAAATAATAATGCAAGCAAAGAATTTTACTTAACAGATATTGTTGCAATCGCAAGAAAGCAAAAATTAAAATGCGGTTTTATTAAAACAAATGAGGATGAAGTCCTTGGCGTAAATTCAAGAATAGAATTATCAAGAATTGAGAATATTAAGCAAAATGAATTGAGAAGAAAGCACATGGAACAAGGTGTCACGTTAATTTCTCCAGAAACAAATTATTTTTCTTTCGATACAGAAATTGCAAGTGACGTAGTTATTCAGCCCAATGTCTATTTCGGGAAAAATGTTGTAATAGAAAGTGGCGCAGAAATTAAATCTTTTTCTTACATTGAAGGGGCGAAGATTGGCTCTAATTCTATAATTGGCCCATTTGCAAGAATAAGACCTGAAACAATTATTGCTCATGATTGCAAAATAGGAAATTTTGTGGAAATAAAAAATTCTTTCATAAAAAAGAATTCAAAAATTAATCACTTAAGTTATGTAGGGGACTCTATGGTTGGAACCGATGTTAACATTGGCGCCGGAGTTATTACATGCAATTATGACGGTTATAACAAGTATAAAACAGAAATTGAGGATGGTGTTTTTGTTGGATCAAACTCGGCATTAATTGCCCCTGTTTTAATAAAGAAAGGCGCTATAATTGGCGCAGGAAGCGTTGTTACAAAGAACGTTGCACCTCATGATCTAGCGATTGCAAGATCAAAACAGGTTAACATAAAAAATGGAGCAAAAAAAGTTCGCTCAAAAAATAACAAAAAAAGCAAATGAAGAATTTTGTAACAATATCTCTATTTCTTATATTTTTTTGTAAAAATAATTTTGCCGCAAAACAAGTCGAAGAAAAGGATTTCTTTGCATCGCTAAGGGCATCAGAAACAAATGTCAGAGCCGGACCAGGTCAACAATATCCAATTAAATTTATTTTTAAAGCAAAGAGTGTACCTGTTAGAGTTATTAGCGAATATGATAATTGGAACGAAATCGAGGACTTTGAAGGGCAAACTGGCTGGGTAAGTCAAAGCCTTTTAACAAAAAAAAGAAATCTCATGATAAAATCTCCTCAACAACTAACCAATATGTATTCAAAGAGTAATGAGAAATCAAGAGTTGTTTTTAGGCTAGAAAATTACGTAATTGGCGAATATCTTGGATGCAATGATGAATGGTGCATTATTAAAGTTAAAGATAAAAAGGGATGGGTTAGGAAAAATTCTTTATATGGATGGTAAGCTTAAATAAGATTTACAATCTTTTCTATCATTACATCCCCTAGATCCTCAATATTTTTTACAACAATTGAGTTTTTGTAAAATTCATTTACATCATGTCCTATACCAACACCAACAAGCTCTATAGCTTTATCTCTCTGAATAACATTTATCACATGATTTAAGTGATTACATAGCACCTCTTGATCATTTGTAGAATTTGTTGAATCATCAACAGGAGTTCCATCTGATATTATAATCAATATTTTTCTTTTTTCCTCTCTTTGAATAAGCCTTGATCTTGCCCATAGTAAAGCTTCTCCGTCAATATTTTCTTTTAAAATTCCTTCTCTTAACATAAGCCCAAGATTTATTTTTGATTTTTTAAAAGTTTGATTTGCAGATTTATAAATTATGTGCCTAATATCATTAAGCCTTCCTGGGTTTGGCTTTTTGCCAAGCTTTTCCCATAATTTTCTTGACTTACCACCCTTCCAATCCACAGTTGTAAAACCCAGAATTTCTGTTTTTATAGAAAATCTTTCTAGGATTGAACTTATAACCTCACAAGCCATTGCCGCCATGATTATTGGACTTCCTCTCATAGATCCAGAATTATCAAGTAATATTGATACAATTGTATTTTGATATTCATGATTTTTTTGTGTGATAAAAATATTATCATTAGTAGGATCAGCTATAATTTGACATAACTTCTTGCGATCAATAACACCCTGATTTTGAGAATCTTGTAAAGTATTTTTTTTTGCGATCAATTTTCTTTTAAGCGCCAGAGATAATCTCTGAGACACAACATCAAGCTTTTCTATTCTGGTTTCAAGACTTCTCCTTAAATTCTCAAGCTCGATTTTTGTAATTATATCTAGAGGAGAAATAATTTCATCATATTTATTGGTAAATATTTTGTATAATTTTTTATACTCGATATGTTCTTGCACTTCACTAGCGCTGTTTTGCCTAACTTGAGCATTTGAAGGATTCTCTGAATTGAAATCTTCCACTAACTTATTCTCTGTTTCTAAATTATTGATTATCTTATCTTTGTCTTTACTTTTATCATTCTCCTTTAAATCCTCTTTTTTCTCAATATAACCCTCTTCATTTGTAGATTCTATTTCGTTTTTTTTGTAGTCATTTGAATTATTTTTTTTATCCTCATCGCCACTATCATGTTTTTTATCATTATCGATTAGCTCAATAATCTTTTTAACATTTAAGGCAAAGATATCTTGATTTTGACAATAACGATCCAGAGCTTTAATATTTTTTAATATTTTTTTATTAATTAGCAAGTTATCAAAACTATTATTTAAGCCCTCAACATTAAAGACATTTGATAGCAAAATTAGTGAGTAAATATTTTCATCATTGATTTTTCTATTAAATTTTAAATCATTGTCGAGTTTTGCAATAATATTTTTTGACATTCCAAGAAAGTAATTTTGAATATTTATTACTACTCTAGATTTTTCAAAATGATCAAATATTTGAGATTGTATAAAATTGAAATTAAAAGAATTTTTGTAGTATTCATGAAGATCATTATTACTAAGAAAATAAAATGATAACGCCATATCAAAAGACGCTCTAGAATCCTCGATTGAAGATGATTTTGGTAAAATAATTTTATCTCCTAAAATCATATCGCGACCAAAATCAAAGTAATTATTTTCTTTAAAGCCATATTCTATGTTAAGCAAATTATTTTTACTAAAAGCTTTAGATAAAGATATAATTGTTTTATTGATATGCTGAATATTCATTTGTATAATTGTCTTGTAGTTCTAAAATATTTTAGATTTTTTTAATAAAAAATAAATGATTATATGAAAAACTATTTAATTACTGGAGCTACAGGATTTATTGGAAAATATTATATAAATGATATTTTAAATACCCAATCAGATCAAATAGCTGAAAATACATATGCTCCAAAAATTCCTAATCAAATATTTGTATTAACAAGAAACAGGGATAAGGCCAACAAAATCTTTAATAACAAATCCATTATTGCAATTACAAATCTTCAAGAAATAATTGACAAGAAAATTGATATTATAATAAATCTTGCAGGAGAACCAATCGCAGACAAAAGATGGAGCGACAAACAAAAGTTAATATTACTTAAAAGTAGAATAGAAACCACTTCCCAAATAATTGAATTTATTAAATTGAATAAGAATAGGCCAGAAATTTTTATATCCGCTTCTGCAATAGGATTCTTCGGGTCTCATCAAGATGAGTTACTTTTTGAAGAATCGCCATTCCACGATGAATTTACTCATTTTCTTTGTAAAGAATGGGAGGAGCAGGCGAATAAAGCCCGAGATTTTGGCGTAACAACATGTATAACTAGGTTTGGCATAGTTCTTGGTAAGAATGGGGGAGCCTTAAAGAAAATGCTACCATCTTTTAAAATGGGGCTTGGTGGAAAAATATCTTCTGGAAAACAATTTATGTCATGGATTCATATCCAAGATGTAACAAATGCAATAAATTTTCTTATTAGTAAAAATATTTCAGGGACTTTTAATTTAACCTCTCCAAACCCTGAAAGAAATATTAATTTTACAATAAAGCTTGCAGATGAACTAGGTAGACCTCATTTTTTTTCAGTACCAGAATTGATGATAAAACTTATTTTTTCTGAAATGGGAGAGGCCCTTCTTTCAAGGGGATGTCGAGTTTATCCAAAAAAATTAATAGATAATGGATTCAAATTCAAATATGAAAAACTTGAAGATGCTTTATATGAAATTATAAATTAATAAATGAAATACCGGTTTAAAATTTACTAAGCCTCTTCAATTTCAGCGATATCAACCAAAATAACCTCAAACTTATCAGTTTTTTTATTTATTTTAAATCCAAAGAACTTTAGAAATTCATTAACCATAAGTAACTGTTCTTCTTCTTTTAGACCCCTAAGATTATGGGCCATATCATTAATCACATCAGAAAATTCTTCTTCGGTTGTATCTGCAAATAATTCTAATCTTTTTATAATTTCTGGATCTTGACTATTTGCAACAATTTCAGAAGTTTTACTAATGTCTTGCATCTGTTTTTTGACTGAATCTTGAGGCAGTTTAAAGTTATTAACTAGAAGATTTTCAAATATCTGTAAAACTGACTGTTCATATCCCTGGAATTCTTTCATAAAAAAAAATTAAGTTAATACTATCCTTAATTAGAATATAAAAATTAAAAAAAGCAAATGTTTTTTAATTTTTTTAAATTTCCGATTCATTTTCCAAATTACCAACAGAAATTCTTAATGTTTGTTTTATTTTGATTTGTTCTGGTGATGGCTGAGACTGTAAAACATCGATTGACGAAGTGTTTTCATCGCTACTAGCTTGTTGATCAAGTTGCTTTAGTGAAGATCTAAAATCTCTGAGAGCGCTCTCAGACCTAGATTCTTCGGTCCCAATGCCGTCCGCAATACTTTCATTAAGACCAGGATTGTCTAAAAAATATTTTTTGCCAGTGGCTTTCGACGAAGTTCCAGCGGGAGGAACAGGCGTAAAATCAGCAGCCGGCAATTCTAAACGCAACGATGGATTTTTCGCAGTTGGGCTTGGCGACGGAGTGTGTGTTCTAGTTAATGACGCAACCGCTTTTTTTAAGGCTTTTAGGTGAAAATCTTTAACAGCCATTGAATCACCTATTGTAATAGTTTGAATATTTGTTTTTGGGGCTTTAAAAGCTTTTAACGCGCTTTGCATTCTCATTACATTAGCAACATTATCTACAAATTTTTCTTTACCAGAATGCCGAGAATCTTCATCCACAAAAGACTCAGATACATCTCTTGTGGATACATCTCTTCTTAGAGCTTCATGAAATTCACTACCCCTCAAACCCTCTACTTGTCTTGATTCAATAGCTTCTTGATTTTGCCTTGCAACTTCATAAAAATCTTGCTCATCCATTTCAAATATATCTTGCAATTCGAAATCATCATTAAGTCTTACAGCTAACATTGCATTTTCTTTTCCATCATTATTTTGCTGCTCATGATAAACATCCAATCCCATATCTCTTAAGGCTGATGCTAATTTTTCTAGCCTCTCTAGTGAATCTTGATAATTTTTTCCAGAAATTATTTTTGAGTTTATATTAACTCCGGAGGATTTTGCTAAACCTTGATCATCAACATAAATTTCTTTGCACTCTCCTCTTGCAATGTGATTTTCCAATGTTTCAAGTAATTTTTCTTTTGCTTTAAATGCTTTATTTGCAACAATTTTTAGCTCATCTTGAATTGAATATTCAGCCCTAGCACTAGAATAAGGGGCAATCCCAGGAAAAATTTCGCTATCACTTGCTTGCTGCTTTTGCTGAGATATAAATAATATCTCCTCCATTACTCTTCTTAGTAATGTTTTTTCTGAATCAGAAAGACCAGATAGATTATTAAGAAATGTTAGAGCATCTTGGGGACTTAAAACACCTCTTTGAACTTCATTTAAAGTAGATTTTATTTCAATCTCATTATCATTTATTTTTCTGCTCATTTCAAATTTCCAATTATTAAGGCATCTTCATTTTTCTTAATGATTGATAATATTTCATCTGCATTTGACTTGTCAACAACAAGAACCATTCCAATTCCACAATTAAAAGTTCTGCGCATTTCTTCATTATTGACATTACCCAGTTTTTGTAGCATTTTAAATATCTCAGGCATATCCCAAGAAGTATAATCAATATTAATAGAAATGTCGTGATTTAATACACGTGGCAAATTTTCAACAAGACCTCCACCAGTAATATGCGCAAGGGCCTTAACTTTTGAAGTTTTTATAGCATCAATACAAGACTTAACATATATTTTTGTTGGCTCAATAAGAGCTTCACCAATTGTATAATTATTGAATTTGCTATCTAGGCTAATATTATTTTGCTGAAGTATGAATCTTGCAAGAGAGTAGCCATTTGAATGAAGTCCACTAGATTTGATGCCAATTAAAATATCACCTTTAGAAGTTTGTTTTGGAAGAATTAAATCGCGCTCGACAGCACCGACAGCAAAACCAGCAAGATCGTAATCTCCTTCCTTATAAATTCCCGGCATTTCAGCTGTTTCTCCTCCTATGAGAGCGCAATTAGCTTTTTTACAACCCAGAGAGATTCCCTTAATAACATCACTCGCAACATCAACATTAAGATTCGAACAAGCAAAATAATCAAGAAAAAATAGAGGTTCAGCGCCTTGGGCTAACAAATCATTAACTGACATAGCTACAAGATCTATACCTATAGTATCATGTTTATTAAGCTCAATTGCGATTTTAAGTTTTGTTCCAACTCCATCAGTTGAAGAAACAAGAACAGGATCTCTAAAATTGCATTTCTTTAAATCAAACAAAGCACCAAAACCTCCTAGATCGGCATCGGCACCAATTCTTCTTGTTGATTTTGCAAAAGGCTTAATACGATTAACTAACTCATTACCTGCATCAATATCAACACCCGATTGTTTGTACGTTAGAGACATAAAATATTAAAAATTATTAAAATCTACAATGGAAGATTATCATGCTTTTTCCAAGGCCTAGAGATATTTTTGTTTTTTAATATTTGCAAAGACTTACAAACTCTTTTACGCGTATTTTGAGGCCTAATAACCTCATCGATAAACCCTCTAGAGGCAGCTACAAAAGGAGAAGCAAATTTTTCTCGATATTCTTCAACTCTTTTTGATTTACTTTCAGGATTTTTTGCATCTTCTCTAAAAATAATCTCTACAGCACCTTCAGGACCCATTACCGCTATCTCTGCATTTGCCCAAGCATAATTAACATCACCCTTAAGATGCTTTGAATTCATTACAATATAAGCACCTCCATATGCCTTTCTTGTGATTACGGTTATTTTTGGAACCGTAGCTTCGCCATAAGCATAAAGTAATTTTGCACCATGCTTAATAATTCCGTTATGCTCTTGATCTGTTCCAGGAAGAAATCCTGGCACGTCGACAAAAGTTATAATAGGAATATTAAAAGCATCACAAAATCTTATAAAACGAGCAGCTTTTTCACTAGCCTTTATATCTAAACATCCAGCAAGCTCCATTGGTTGGTTAGCAACGATTCCTATTGTTTCCCCCTCTAATCTTCCAAAACCAATAATTATGTTTTTGGCATAACCAGATTGTATTTCAAAGAAATCACCTTCATCAAGAATTTTTTCTACCAACTCTTTCATATTATATGGCTGGTTTGGATTTTGAGGAACCAAGGTATTCAAGGAAATATCTACTCTATCAGCCTTATCATCAGAAAGAATTCTTGGTTGCTTTGACTTATTGCATGAAGGTAAAAAATTTATCAATCTTCTAGTTTGCAAAAGAGCATCAATATCGTTTGAAAAAGCAAGATGTGCAACACCACTTTTTTGTGCATGAACAGAAGCGCCTCCAAGCTCTTCTTGAGAAACAGTTTCATGCGTAACAGTTTTAACAACTTCAGGACCAGTCACGAACATATATGACGAATTCTCTACCATAATTGTAAAATCAGTAAGAGCCGGAGAATATACAGCACCACCAGCGCATGGCCCCATAATCAATGATATCTGAGGAATAACACCACTGGCATCGATATTTCTTTGAAATATCTCTCCATAACCACCAAGAGAATCAACTCCTTCTTGAATTCTAGCCCCTCCGGAATCATTAATACCTATAACAGGCGCCCCAACTTGAGTAGCCTTATCAAGTATGTGACATATTTTTTTGGCATGCACTTCACCCAAAGATCCTCCCATCACAGTAAAGTCTTGACTATATACAAAAACTAATCTTCCATTGATAGTTCCTTGGCCAACAACAACACCGTCTCCGGGATGTTTTTTCTCATCCATACCAAAATCACTGCAACGATGCTCTACATAAAGACCATATTCTTCAAAAGAATCTGGATCGAGAAGAACCTCTATTCTTTCTCTAGCGGTAAGCTTACCCTTAGAATGTTGGACATCAATCTTCTTTTGTCCCCCACCCATTCTTGCCTCTTCTCTCTTTGTAGCTAGTTTTGAAATATTTAGGGAGCGCATAATCTTTAATTAATTTTTGCTATTATTGTTTCACCACCGATCATTGTTTGGCCAACGAGGGCATTTATTTTAACATTTTCAGGTAAGTAAATATCAGCTCTACTACCAAATCTTATAATCCCATATCTCTCTCCTAAATCAAGATTTTGACCCTCCTTGATTTCGCATACTATTCTTCTAGCAACCAATCCTGCAACCTGAGCAAAGGCCACTTCAACCCCATCTTTATTTTTAACAACAACTATATTTCTTTCATTTTCGATACTAGCTTCATCAAGATTTGCACTTAGAAATTTTCCTTGAGAATAGATAATTTTTGTTACTAAACCACCAATTGGAGCTCTATTGACATGGACATTAAATACATTAAGAAAAATACTAACTTTATTGACTTTTTTATTTCCCCAACCAACCTCTTTAGGAGCCTCAATTCCGTATTCAACACGCGTTACAATTCCATCTGCTGGACTAACCAATATATTTGGTTCCATGGGAATTATTCTATTTGGATCGCGAAAGAAAAAGATGCACCACAAAGTTAAAACAAGCCCAATTATCCCAAGAATATCACTTAGCATCATTAACAGAATTGTTGCAAAAGCGAATATTAAAATAAACTTATAACCCTCCTTGTGAATTGGAAATGATATCATTTTTAGTAAATCAACAAAATTATTCATATTAAAAAAATTAATTATTATTCTTTATAGCTATTCCTCATTAGCTTTCTGCCAAGCCTTATCAAAATCTTTTAAAGACAATTTTTTTGTCTCTATCTCAGCATTTTGCAATATAAAATCTATTGTTTTTTCTTCAATTATATTTCCCTTTAGCTGTTGAATAGCATCACTATTTTTTTGATAATATTCAATAACAGCTTTTTCTTGTCCTGCAAATTTTTGCATTATTTTAGAAAGCTCTTTATTTATATCATCATTATTTACTTCAATTTTATTTTTTTGAGAAATGTCATTTAAAATAATGCCACATCTAATCATTCTTTGAGCCATTCCCCTTTTTTCTTCTTTGGCTTTTTCTTTTTCTTTGTCATTTTTAAACTTATCTGGATTTGATTTTAACTCTTCCTCAACCTCTTTCCAGATAGAATTCAGCTGTTGATCTACAAGTCCAGAAGGCAAATCAAAGTCATATTTTTTATTTAAAAAATCAAATAATTCCTTCTTAAAAAAATCGCGACTTAAGTTGTCGTAACTTTGGGAAATTTGCTGCTTTATTGCCTCATCAAGCTTTTCTTTATTTTCAAGGCCAAAATTATTTTTAATAAAATCATCATTTATTTCCGGCATTTCCGCAACAAGAACTTGATTGATTTTTACTTCAAATTCAGCTTTTTGTCCAGCATATTTAGCATTGTGATATTCCTTTGGAAACTTAACTTTGACCTTAACTTCATCTCCAGATTTTTTACCTACAAGTTGCTCTTCAAAATCATCGATAAAACTTTTACTTCCAAGCTCTAATTGATGATCCTTAGAACTTCCGCCTTCAAATTCAATTTTATCAATTTTTCCTACATAATCTATTTTTACACTATCTCCAATTTTAGCTTTGTATGACTCCTCTTTAGCAGCCCATTTTCTAAACATTTTTACCAATTTACCGACACCATCTTCAATGTCTTTTGGAGTTAATTCTATTTCTTTTTTAATAACTTTAATTTTTTTCATATCTATCTCTGGCACATCAGGAAAAATTTCAAATGAAGCCACACATTCCAGATCTTTATTTGCTTCAAATGTTTTAATTTCAACTTTAGGCTGAAGTGCAATTTTTAGATTCTGATTCTTAATAATATTTCTAATTTCGCTTGAAACCAGCTTATCAGACTCTTCTGCCATAATCGATTGCCCATATTTTTGTTTTATAACATCAACTGGAACAGATCCTTTGCGGAATCCTTTAAGATTTAAATTTTTTTGAACCGATAATATTGTTTCATTGATTTTATTCTCAATCACAGAGAAAGGTATCGTGATCTGAAAATCTTTTTTTAATTTTTTATCAAATATTGTTTTTATTTTTACTTCCATTTTTATTTTCTATTTGTGATTAAATCATTTCTTTAATTAGCTAGATCAGCTCCATAAAATGATTAAGATAGCAAATTTACATTAAAAAAAACCTGCATAATTTTTATTATTTAATTAATAAATAAACTATATTTATTATATGTACCAAATTTAATTTATCATCAATTTTTTTAATTTTATTTTTGATTTTATTATATATTTTTAGTAAAAAATCTACAAAATATTTTTAAAAAACCAAATTTTTATTGCCAAAAATAGCAAAAAAAATAGATTAAAATTATTTTGAAAATATTTTATGATATTTTTGAGATTATTGGTGGTGCGGATGGAGGGACTTGAACCCACATGCCTTGCGGCGCTAGATCCTAAGTCTAGTGCGTCTGCCAATTTCGCCACATCCGCATATTTTATGAAATTTTTTTAAACTTCATAAATATTTATACAGCTTGAACGCTTATATAGATTCTATTTTTGTATTTAGTTTTGGTAAAGGTAACTATACCAGCAATTTTAGCAAATATTGTATGATCTTTACCCATTCCAACATTTTGACCAGGATGCCATTTAGTTCCTCTTTGACGAACTATAATATTTCCAGCCTCAACAGCTTGGCTTCCATATTTTTTTACACCCAATCTTCTACCAGCCGAATCACGACCGTTTCTCGAGCTACCACCTGCTTTCTTTGTTGCCATAGTGACCTCAAATTAATTAAAGACCCAGCGTTATAAGCGCCATGAGTCCTATATAATGATTTCGGCGATTACGCCTGAATCGAAATAACCTTCACCTCAGTTCTTTGCTGACGATGACCTCTTTTTCTACGAGAATTCTTTCTTCTACGTTTTTTGAAAATAATAACTTTTTTATCTTTGAAATTTTTTATTACCTCAACCTCGACTTTAGCGCCAGTTACCAGAGGCTGACCAACCGTGATCTCGCCTTTGTCATTTTGTGTGCACAAAACTTTGTCAAAAACTATTTTTTCTCCAATTTCTTTATTTAAATTATCAACTTTTAGCTTATCATTAACAGAGGCTTTATATTGTTTTGCGTTGATCTCTAATATTGCAAACATAGTTCAAATTTTTATATTTTAGTTTTTTGTAAATATTGTTTTTTCTAAAAAAGCCGAAAATCTTATATCAAAGACTCAAGGAAAAAACTCTAAATATTAACAAAACAAAGTCTTTATGACTTAAAAAACTAATTTAAATAGCCCCTAAACATAAAATAATTTTAAATATAAAAATTTATGAAGCTATAAAATTAAGGACAAATATTATACTAAATCAAAAATTAAAGTCAAGTATTTTACTTGAATATTTTTTTATATAAGTTAGTATGTGCAATGTCAGCAAATTTTTGATTTTGCAATTTTTTCTTAACGAACATTATTTTTGAATAACTTACCAGATTTAAATATTATTTTGGTATTAGTTCAAGAAAATTTAACTTTAATAATTAATTTTTTAAAAATGCCTTCTTTTTTTAAAAAAACATTTTGCTCCCTTTTAATAATATCTGTTTTTGTATGCTTTAAAATATCCGCTCAAGAAGAGAGGGATATCTATACGGTTGAGGATGTAGCTGTTAATGTTAGCGGAAACTCTCCTGCTGGAGCGCGAAACTTAGCTATGAAAGCTGCTAGAAAGGACGCCTTCATGATACTTTTAACCAGACTATCCCTAGATATAGCGGTAATTGACTCAATCACCGAAGATGAAATTATGGATATGGTTCGCTCTGAACAAGTGTTTAACGAAAAAATTCTTGGCAATAATTATATTGGAAGCTTTACAATTGTTTTTGCAAAAGATTTTGTTGATAATGTTTTAGCAAGAAAAAATACTAAAGAAATTGTAAAAACTCACGAAAAACCTCTTTCCTTTGTAATTATTCCAGTCGAAGTATTACAAGAAAAAAATCTTCTATGGGAAAGTGGTAACAACTGGCGCAAATATGTATCTTCTGCAATAATTGAAAATAAAGCTAGAAATTTTAGAGTAATTGAAGACGATATCGAAAATATTACACTCATAGACCAAGACAATATTTCTAGAATTTCTGCAATTGAAGTTGAGCCATTATTCTCAAAGTACAAAGTTGATATAGTTTATGTTGCTTTTTTTTCTTATGATGACCAAAAACAAAAAGCAAGCGTTCTAATTAGAGGATTCGATAAGTTAAGAAGATTTCAATATCGCTTAGGATTTCTTAATTCTGATAATATGAATCTTCAAGATCTTCAAATTAAAGTTGCTGGAAAAATGATGGAATATCTGTCAAAACTTAAAACTGAAGATATCAGGATGCAGGGGATTGCCAGAGATATATTAAGATTCGAGATTCCAGTTACAAGCTTGTCACAATGGCTTTTGATTAAAAATATTATCGAGAATAGTGGACTCGTTAGCAAGGTCAGCGTTGAATCAATTTCTCGAGATTATGTATATGCCCTAGCCTCATATGGAAGCTCTGCAGAAGCTTCGTATGCTTTTGATAAAATTGGGATTTCATTGTTCAAAAAGGGCAATAATAATTATTTACTAACATTAAAAAATAGTTATCAATGACAACTAGAGATAAATTAATTTTATTTATATTCTCAATTATTTCTTTTTCTTTTTTAATATACCAAATAAGGCTTGTTTTAATGCCCTTCATAGTATCTTTAGTTATATCGTATTTTCTTCATCCACTTATTGAAATCTTTTGTAAAAGATTTTCATTATCAAGACTTTTAGCATCTTCTATTGTAATATTTTGCTTCTTAGCATTATTTATTACAATTATTTGCTTGATAGCTCCCAAAATATATTCACAAATTACTCAATTTGTAACAAACCTTCCTAACTATTTAAGTATATTCAAAGATGAAATATATCCAAAATATGTTACAACGCTTGCAAATATTGGGATAATAATTGATAGTGATTTAAAATACACTTTGTCTGCCGAACAAAATATTCAATTAGTTGATATATCTAAAAAAGTTTTGTATGAAATATTTGGCTCAACCATTGCTCTAATTAATATTTTGTCTCTAATTTTTATTACTCCAATTCTTATTTTTTACTTTTTAAAAGACTGGAACATAATAGTAAATAATTTTAAAAGTCATTTACCAAAAAAATTCGCCCTTCTCACAGAAAAAATCTTATCAGATCTTGATAAATCTCTCTCGGGATTTGTTAGGGGGCAGTTACTGGTCTGCATCGTAATGGCTATTTTTTACTCATTAATACTTTCTATTTGGGGATTAAATTTTGGCTTCGCAATTGGATTTATAACAGGTATACTTACATTTATTCCTTATGTTGGCGCAATAACAGGATTTTTTATTGCGATTTTAGTAGCATTATTTCAGTATAATTTTATATTATCATCAATTGTGCCAATTATTTTTATATTTGCACTTGGTCAATTTATTGAAGCTAACTTTCTAGTGCCGAAACTTGTTGGTTTAAGAATTGGCCTACATCCCGTTTGGATAGTGTTTGGGCTATTCGTTTTCGGAGCCCTTTTTGGATTATTTGGAGTTTTTTTTGCAACGCCCCTAACAGCAATTTTTGGAGTACTAATTAAACATGCTTCTCTTGAATATAGAAAAAGATTTGCCTAATGATTGATGAAAATTTTAACAAACAATATCATGAAAAAAATTTAAAAGAACTTCTTAAAAGTTTTAATGACAAAAGAAATATTTCCCATGATATAAGAAAAGAAATTGATAAAAGAAAAAAGCTAGAAAGTGATAATTTTAAAAATAGATTTAGCCTTATAAATCAAGAAGTTGCATCACTTAAAAACGAACTAAGAGACTCACAATTATTTCTAGATAAAATTGAATCAATTCAAGATGAGATATCATATTCAAAATCATTTAATGATGATAACGATGAAGATATGAGATATTTAATTAGAAATATAAATAAAAATTTAAGAGATCTTAAAATATTATTAAGAGGATAAATGAATTATAATAAAGAAAATATTTTTGCAAAGATTATTCGCGGAGAAATAAAAGCAAACAAAATTTACGAAGATGAAAATATTTTAGCTTTCCATGATATTGCTCCAGCCGCTCCGGTTCACGTTCTCGTCATTCCAAAAAAAGATTATATTAATTTTATTGACTTTTCAATTAAAGCTGACTCGCAAGAAGTTGCAAATTTTTTTACTAAAGTTCGTGAAATTGCACAAAATCTTAGTCTTGAAAAAAGTGGTTTTAGAATTATATGCAACAATGGAAATGACGCCTCTCAATCCGTTCCTCATTTTCACATCCATATTCTTGGAAAGAAAAAACTAGGTCCGTTAATTGTTGGAGATAAAAATCATTAATTTAATTTTATAAACTTTATGAAAGAATCAACAAAAATTATTCATGCTGGTAGAAGTCCTAAAAAACAGGGCTGGATGGTCAATCCCCCTATCTATCAATCTTCAACAATTGTTTTTCCAACTCTCAAAGATCTTATATACGCTGAAAGAGGGTATTCTAATAATGATCTTGTAGAACCCTACGAATTAAAATATGGAAGATATGGTACACAAACAAATTTTGCTTTAGAGCAAGCAATTGCAGATCTTGAAAATGGCTACAATTCATTTGTAACATCTTCTGGTGCCGCGGCAATTAACACCGCTCTGATCGCCTTTCTCAAAAAGGGTGATCACTTACTTATGGTAGATAACACATATTCACCAACAAGAGGGTTTTGTGATAAATTTCTTAAGAAATTAGGTATTGAAACAACATATTACGATCCATTAATTTCATCAGATATTACAAAATACATAAAGAAAAATACTAAAGTTATTTTTATGGAAAGCCCTGGATCTTTAAGTTTCGAGGTTCAAGATGTAAAAACAATTTGTAAAATTGCAAAGAAAAAAGGTATTGTAACTATTCTTGATAACTCTTGGGCCAGCGGTATTTATTTCAAACCACTTGATCATGGAGTAGATGTTTCCGTTATGGCACTAACAAAATATATAAATGGCCACTCTGATATGATAATGGGAGCAATAACAATTCAAGAAAAACATTTTCGTGTGATGTATGAAGCCTTTAGATATATGGCGGTTACTGCCGCTCCTTTTTCTTCATATATGGTGCAAAGAGGACTAAGAACATCTAAAATTAGAATGGATCATTGCTTCAAATCAGCGCTAGATATAGCTAAATGGCTGGAATTAAGACCTGAAGTAGATAAAATTTTATATCCAGCATTAGAATCAAGCCCTAGTCATCAGCTTTGGAAAAGAGATTTTACAGGAGCCGCAGGACTTTTCACGGTTATACTAAACAAGAAATATTCAAATGAATCCCTAGCAAGAATGCTAGACAAACTTCACTACTATAGCATGGGTTATTCATGGGGGGGCTACGAATCTTTAATTCTTCCTGTTGATGCTTCATCTATTAGAACAGCAACTAAATGGCCCTATACAAATAGGACATGTTTAAGAATCAACATTGGACTTGAGGACGTTGAGGATCTTATAGAAGATCTTGATGCGGGATTCAAAAGATTATGTAAATAATGAAAATTAAGGTCGCCACTTTTAATGTTAATTCTATTAAAGCGAGGATTAATAACGTTACAAAATGGCTAAAAGCAAATCCAATTGATATATTATTATTACAAGAAATTAAGTGTATCGATGAAGAATTTTGTTACGAGCAATTTTTTGATTTGGGCTATAATTCCATAGTTTATGGGCAAAAAAGTTATAATGGAGTTGCAATTATCTCAAAATTTAAGCCAGAAGATGTTATAAAGGGTTTACCTGATTTTTATGAAGAAAACCACTTTAGCAGTAAAAACTATTCTGAGGGCGAGAATCTTGATCTTTTTGACCAAATCAAACCAAGCCAACAATCGCGATATATTGAAGCTGCATTTTCGATAAATAAAAAGGTTGTAAGAGTTTCTTCAATCTATGTTCCAAATGGCGGTGGAGATAAATCTGATAATTTAGATATAACTAATAGTGAAAAATTTAAATATAAAATAAACTTCTTTAAAGCACTAAGATCAAGACTTAAGGAAGTTTTAAATTATGATGAAATTTCAATATTTGGAGGAGATTTTAATGTCGCCCTTGAAAATATTGATGTATTTGATCCACTAAATCTCGATGGTCAAATTTGCTTTCACCCCTTTGAAAAAGAGAATATGAGATCAATTATAAATCTTGGATTAACTGATTGCTATAGAGTCCTAAATCCAAAAATCCCAGGTTTTTCATGGTGGGATTATAGGGGAAATTCTTGGCAATATAATAAGGGTATGAGAATAGACTATTTACTTGCTTCCCCGCTTGCAGCTGATAAAATCATTTCTTGTAATGCTGAAGATAAAGGTGTCAGAGATCAAGAAAAAGCATCAGACCACTGTCCAGTAGTTTTGGAAATTGAGGTATAATTCATAAAAGTTTTTTACAAAAATTATGAATATTTATAATTTTCTATTAAGAATTACTTTCGGCAGAGTTATCAGTAGCAAGAAAATCAAGCTTCTCTTTAATTCTTGTAGCTTTCCCAGTTAAATTACGCAAATAATATAATTTCGCTCTGCGAACAACACCTTGTTTCTTAACTTCAACAGAAGCAAGAAGGGGAGAGTAAAAAGAAAATTTTCTTTCCACACCAATTCCACTACTAATCTTACGAACTGTGAAAGTAGCAGCATAATTCGCTGTTGCCTTTGTTTTAGCTATAACCACTCCCTGAAAGGCTTGAAGACGGGTATTGGTACCCTCAGTAATTTTATACTTCACAGAAACTGTATCTCCCACTTTAAATTTTGGTAGAGAACCTCTTGCGGATGATATCTTCTCAACTTGACTTTTCTCGAAATCTTTAATAATATTTTTCATAAGTTCAATTTTTTATTATGCTTTTACTTCCAATTCAGCTTCATTAGCAACAACTCTATCAACCATTTCAACTATTGCCATATCTGCCTTATCTCCTGTTCTAAAACCACATTTTAAGATTCTTATGTAGCCACCATTGCGATTAGCTATTTTTGGGGCTAAATTTTTATACAAAGAATCAACTATTTGCTGATTTCCAAGCAATGATATAATTCTTCGACGATTAGCAAGGCTATCTGTTTTGGTAAGAGTGAGAATCTTCTCTACAAAAGGACGAAATTCTTTGGCTTTTGGAAGTGTAGTTTTTATAAATTCATTTTTTAGAAAAGCAATAGCAAGGTTTCTCATAAGTGCTTTTCTGTGGGCAGTATTTCTGCTTAATTTTCTTCCTTTAATTCTATGTAACATATATTAAATTTTATGCGTTAATTTATGACTATACAAATTCTTTATTCTTCATTTTTAATAAATCATCTATATTTTGCGGAGGCCAATCAGGAAGCTTCATTCCAAAGTTTAAGCCCATATTTTTTAGATTTTCTTTTAACTCATTAAGTGACTTTCTTCCGAAATTTGCTGTTTTAAGCATTTCCGCCTCAGACTTTGTAACAAGGTCACCTACATATATGATATTTTCATTTTTTAGGCAGTTATATGATCTAACAGAAAGCTCGAGTTCATCAATTGTTTTAAGAAGATTTTTATTAAATCTTACTTCGGCTTCAATTTCTTTTCTTACCGGAGCATCAATTTTTGCTACATCAAAATTAATAAAAACTTGAAGCTGCTCTTGAATAATCTTAGAAGCAACCCCTAAGGCATCTCTTGGAGTAATTGAACCATTAGTCTCTATTTCAAGAATTAGTTTATCGTAGTCTGTAATCTGACCAACACGAGCATTTTCAACTTTATAAGAAACTTTTTTCACCGGAGAAAATAAAGCATCAACTGCGATTGAACCAATTGAATTATCAGATTTTTTTGAATTTTCCGCAGCAACATATCCTTTTCCTGACTCTATTGTCATTTGGATATTAATTTTTGCACCTTTTCCTAAAGTGCAAATCAATAAGTCCTTATTAACAATATCAACACCAGCAGGAGCTTCTATCATTCCAGCATAAACAGGACCCGCTTTATCGGCAGATAATTTTATTATACAAGGAGAGGCATCATCTTTTGTAATTGATAAGGATTTTATGTTCATAATAATATCCACAACATCCTCTTTAACCCCTTCTATTGTGCTATACTCATGAAGAACATTCTCTATTTTTATCGAAGTAACAGCAAATCCTGTTAGCGATGATAATAAAACTCTTCTTAGAGCATTTCCAAGAGTATTCCCAAAGCCCCTTTCAAAAGGCTCCATTACTATTGTTGATTTTCTAACATCGTCATTTCCTTCTTTAGTAATGATTGATGTTGGTTTAGTGAGATTGTGCCAGTTTTCTTTTAAAATCGTCATAATTAAATTTGTTTATAATTTTTATTCTTTATAACAAACACTACACTCTTCTTCTCTTAGCTGGTCTGCAGCCATTGTGAGGATGGTAAGTTTTATCAATAATAGCAGTTGTATTAACTCCGGCAGCCTGAATTGCTCGAAGAGATGCCTCTCTTCCAACACCGGGACCAAGAATTTCAACAGATGCAGTTGTTAAACCTAGATTTTTTGCCGCAGTAACCGCACTTTGAGTTGCAACTTGTGCAGCATAAGGAGTAGCTTTTCTAGAACCTTTAAATCCATGCTTTCCAGCAGAAGACCAACATACTACATTACCTTGTAGATCGGTAATTGAAATTATTGTATTGTTAAAACTTGCATAAACACGAATAACGCCACTTGAAATGTTCTTTTTTTTCTTTGTAGTTGTTTTTTTTCCGCTATATTTTGTCATATTTTATTTTTTTATTTTCAAACCTTAATTATTATTTGGTTGCTTTTTTCTTATTAGCAATTGCAACCCCTCTTCCTTTACGAGTTCTAGCATTTGTGTGAGTTCTCTGACCACGAACTGGAAGTTTTTTAACATGTCTTATTCCACGATAACATCCAATATCAGCAAGCCTTTTAATATCAGAAGAAACTTTTCTTCTAAGATCTCCCTCTAAAACAGGGTAATCTTTTTCAATTAATGATCTAACCTGAGCAAGCTTTTCCTCTGCAATTTGGTGAGTTCTAAGCTTTGTATCAATTTTTAATTTCGAACAAATTTTTTCAGCAGTAGTTCTGCCAATCCCATAAATATATGTTAAAGATATAACAAACCTTTTCTCTTTTGGAATGTTTACACCAGCAATTCTCGCCACAATTTAATAAATTATATGTTAATATTAGTTACCAAAAAACTTTTTAAAAGTCTTTGGTGCCTAGACCAGACGATCTAGCAAATTAATTAGTTATTTTTAATAACTTTTAGCAAATCTTCTAAAAGAAGGGTGCTAGATTTTACAGCATCAAAAGAATAAATCAAGTCTTTTTTTTGATAATATTCAATTAATTCTTTAGTTGAATCATGATACACTTTTAATCTACTTTTTATAGTAAATTCATTGTCATCACTTCTACTCGCAAATTCATTTGAATTACATATATCACAAATATTTTCTTTAATAGTTTTTTTAAAATATCTGTTATATATAGCACCACATTTTTTGCAAAAAAATCTTCCGGAAATTCTTTTAATTACTTCTTCGTCATTTATTTCAAAATTTAGAACTAAATCGATTTTTTTATCAATTGACATCAATGACTTTTCAAGCATTAACGCTTGATTGTAGTTCCGAGGAAAGCCATCAAGAATAAAACCATATTGGCAGTCTTTCTGAGAAATTCTTAACTTTACAATATCTAAAACTACTTGGTCGGGCACAAGCTTTCCTTCAGTCATATATGACTTAGCCAAATTACCTATTTCGGTTTTTGCATCAACTTCTGATCTAAGCGCTTCTCCGGTTGACAAGGCTGGTATCTCAAGAAACTTCGATATCTCTATAGACTGAGTTCCCTTTCCCGAGCCCGGTGGTCCAAGTAATATTATATTTTTCATGCTCTAATTTTTACCCTTCTTCTTTTATTTTGAGTATTGTATTTTGCAGAAAACATATGGGATTGCACCTGGTTTATTAAGTCGAGCACAACATTCACCATAATCAGAACTCCAGTCCCTCCAAAAGTTAATGGAACTGAATATCTAGTAACCAAGATCTCAGGAGTAACGCAAATGAATATAAGATAAATAGCGCCAATTAGTGTTAATCTTGAAATTATTTTATTAAGATATTCAGTTGTGTTTGCGCCGGGCCTAATTCCCAAAATAAAACAATTACTTTTTTTTAAATTATTTGCAACATCTTCACTATTAAAAACTATTGATGAATAGAAATATGAGAAAAATAAAATTAAGAGTGCAAAAAGAGTAAGATATAAGCTTCCACCTCTAACCAAAGATGATGCGAAAAAATTAGAATCACTTCCGGCAATTTGAGCAAATGCTGACGGAAACATAAGTACAGAACTTGCGAAAATTGGCGGTATAACACCTGAGACATTTATTTTTAGTGGCAGAAATGATGAATCAGACATACCCATTGATTTTATCATTGATGCGTTTGGGTACTGAATTTTTATTCTCTTTATTGTTTTTTCCGCAAAACATATGAAAAGGAAAAATCCTGCAAAAACTGCAAAAAACAATATGAGCATTAGCCATGAGTAGACACCAGTTCTAGAAAGGTCAAATACCTGTACAATAGTAGATGGCAAAGATGATACAATTCCAACAAAAATAATTAATGATATTCCATTTCCAATTCCAGATGTTGTTATCCTCTCACCAAACCACATAAGCATAACAGTTCCCCCGACCAAACTTACTGTTGTTGTATACAAGAATATTTTTGAATCAGATATAAATACTCCACCCTCAGCATTCGCAAGGGCGTAGTAGACTCCAAGCGACTGAAAAAAAGCTAATATTATTGTTAAATATCTAGTATATTGATTTATTCTAGATCTTCCAATCTCGCCCTCTTTCTTCAATTCAGCAATTGAAGGGTACATTGAACTTAAAAGTTGCATTATTATCGAAGCAGTGATATATGGCATTATATTCAAAGCAAATATACTCATTCTCTCAACAGCCCCACCAGAAAATAGATTTATCATTCCAAAAATATCCGCTTTTCCACTTGCAAAAATTTCTTTTAATACTTCTACATTAATACCAGGGATAGGAACAAATGTTCCAAAGCGATAAATCAGCAATAAGAATATTGTAAAAAAAACTCGCCTTTTGAGATCTGAACCTACTTCCGACACTTCTAAATCAGTTTAATTTTTAAAAAGATATGGTAAATTATTATAATAAATTAGGCAAATTTCTTTGCATTTTGTGAATATTTATCAACAATAATTTTTATTTTTGGCATTTCTATATCTGCGTTAGACATTATTAACTTTACAGTCGCTCTTGAGTCCGATATTAGTCCAATTTGTTGCAGCTTCTCTTTATTAAGATCAGTTGAATTGTCAATCGTTTTATCATTTATTAGTCTAACAACATCTTTAATATTTACAACTTCATATTCCTTTCTTAATATGTTTTTAAAGCCTTTTTTAGGCAGTCTCATATAAATAGGAGTTTGTCCACCTTCAAAACCCTTGACAGAAGAATGCCCAGTTCTTGCTTTTTGACCTTTCACACCTCTTCCAGATGTTTTACCCTTTCCAGAACCAATACCCCTTCCAACTCTTTTTCGATATTGTGTTTTAATTTTTGGTAATTTATTAAGTATATTTTCTGACATAAATTTTTATTTCATTCATTTAATCTTTCTTCTAACAAATAGCTAAGCCTTAATCTCAACTACATGCTTCACTTTTTTAATCATTCCCAAAACACTTTGGGTTGCTAGCAGCTTTGATTCAGAGTTAATACCTCTAAGACCAAGACCAATAACATTTGCATATTGCTTTTTTGTCATCTTGCCACCGCTTTTAAGCTGCTTGAGAGTAACTTCTTTATTTAAATATTCACTTAAAGACATAATCAAAATATTTTATTTTTTTGCTTTTGTAGATTTTGTAGTTTTTTTAGTAACTATTTTTTCTTTTGTAACTGATGTTTTGTTATCAAATTCAGCTTTTACTTTTACTGTATCATTGCTTTCTTTTGGAGAATTCTTAACAACAGAATTTCTTCTTTTGATAATTTCAGAAATTTCCTTAGATCTTCTTTCTGCAACAATTTTTGGAGATAATAATTTTCTCATCGCTTCAAATGTAGCCGCAACCATGTTATAAGGATTTGATGTACCAACAGATTTAGCAACCACATCATTTATTCCGGCGCATTCAAAAACAGCGCGCATTGGTCCTCCAGCAATAACGCCAGTACCAGCAGGAGCTGAGCGCATATACACCTTTGCTGAACAAAATCTGCCAAAACTATCATGGTGAATTGTTCTGCCTTCTTTAAGAGCAATTTTAAACATTGCTTTTTTAGCAGCTTCAAATGCTTTTGTTTTAGCATCACTTACCTCAACAGCATTTCCTTTTCCATATCCCACTTTTCCATTTTTGTCACCAACAATTACTAGTGCTGAGAATGATAAATTTTTCCCTCCTTTAACAGTCTTTGAAACCTTGTTAATAGAAACTAATCTTTCTATAATTTCAACATTATTGTTGTTATTTTTAACTTGCTTTGACATTTCTTATTTATTAGTTTAAATTCTACCTATTGGCATTAATATTAAAATTCAAGTCCAGCTTCACGGCAACCTTCTGCCATTGCTTTAACTCTCCCATTGTAATTATATGTTCCCTTGTCAAACACAACCTGCTTGATACCGTCTTTAAGACATATTTTTGCAAATTCTTGACCTACAATTTTGGCTTTCTGTATACCCGTCATCTTTTTTTCCTCGCTAAAGTTAAGCGTTGAAAAAGATTTTAGCACTTTTCCTTGGATATCCACAAGCTGTGCATGAAAGTTTTTATTTGATCTTGATACAACAATTCTTGGACGGCAAGATTTGTTATTTCTTGCTATTTTTCCACGAACTCTTAATTTTCTTCTTTGATAATTTGTAAGCATTTTACTAATAATTAACTATTTTTTCTTGCCTTCCTTACGAAGTATTGCCTTACCCGCAAGCTTTACACCCTTACCTTTATATGGCTCAGGCTTTCTAAACGAAATAATCTCAGCAGCAATTTGTCCAACCAAAACCTTATCTTCTCCAGAAATTACAATAAGATTTGGTTTTTCAATGGTTGCAGCTATTCCTTTCGGCAATGCGTAAACAATTTCATGACTATATCCCAACGTCAAAACTAGTAGATTTTTTTCAACTAATGCTTTATAACCAACGCCATTATACTCAAGTGTAGTTTTAAAAGGCGCTTGCAATCCCTTGATTATATTGTTTATATTACTTCTATCCATACCAACAAACATTGATATTTTAGGAGTTTTTTTATCAATAGCTGAAAGCTTGATAACACCAGAATCTAAATCAATTTTTATACCTTTAGAAATAGTATATTCTTTTTTGACTTTCCCATTATCAAATGTTAAAACATTATTACTTACACTAACCTTGATAGTTGATGGAATAGTAATCGGTAATTTTCCTATACGAGACATAAATTATTTTACAATTCAATTAAAATATTGTTAACAAAACTTCACCGCCAAGACCCTTTTCTCTAGCCTGATGATCAGCCATAATTCCTTTTGAAGTTGATAATACCACAACTCCCAATCCATTATTAATAACAGGTATTTTATCACATGGGGAATACACTCTTCTTCCCGGCTTTGAGACAACTTCAATCTCATTTATAACTGAGGATGATTGATAATATTTTAGATGAACATCAAATCTTTCAACGCCAGATTTTTCTTTTATTTTGCTATAATTTAAGATAAAACCCTCTTCTTTAAGAAGGTGAAGGATATTTTCTCTAATTTTAGAAACAGGAGAGCTGATTGTGGCTTTATTTGCCATGCAACCATTTTTTATTCTTGAAACTAAATCTGAAACCGGATGATTAAAAAACATTTTTTATTTTATTAAATTACCAAAATTACCAACTTGATTTGATCAAGCCTGGAATCTGACCCCATGATGCCAATTCTCTAACAGCAATTCTTGACATTCCAAATTTTCTGAAATTGCCTCTTGGCCTTCCTGTTAAACTGCATCTATTTCTAACCCTAACAACAGAACCATCTCTTGGCATTTGAGATAATTTTATTTGAGAAGATAATCTTTCTTCAAAAGATAATTCTTGATTTTTAAGATTTTCAATTAATTTCTTTCTTTTAGAGCCGTGTAGGCCAACTAATTTTTTTCTTCTATCATTTCTAATTTTTAAGCATTTTTTTGCCATATTTTATTTCTTTATTTTATTGGAAAATTTATTTTTTTAAGAAGGAACAAGGCCTCTTCTTTTGTTTGAGCATTTGTTATTACGTTTATATTCATTCCAAAAGTCTTAACAACATTATCAAGATTCACTTCAAGAAATATAGTATGCTCTTTAATTCCGAATGAATAATGTCCACTCTGATTGAAACCCTTAGAGCTCAAGCCACGAAAATCTCTTATTCTAGGAAGAGCTATATTGACCAACCTATCTAAAAATTGATACATTTTTTTCCCTCTCAATGTAACCCTGCATCCAATAGGAAGATCTTTTCTGAGCTTAAAGGTTGAAATCGCTTTTCTTGATTTTGTAAGCACAGCTTTTTGACCAGAAATATTAGAAACTTGATTAAGAAGATATGATAAGAATTTATTATCACTATCTCCAGCTTTTATCCCAACATTAAGGCTTATCATTTTAATTCTTGGAACCTGTAAATTATTGGTATAGGAGAATTTTTGTTTCATCTCCGCTACTGAATCTTTATAAAGTTTTTCTGTTAGAGTTTGCATTCTATTTAAATTTTAACAATTATCCAATTTTTTTTCCGGATTTCTTTGAAATACGGCTTTTTCTAGAGAAAGGCTTACCCTCTCCATTATCAGTGACAAATTTTACTTTCACAGCTTTTCCATTTTCAATATGAGAAATATTTGAAATATGGATTGATTTCTCAACTTTCACAATTTCTCCTGGATTTTGTGAGGTTGGTTTTTTATGAACTGTAGCAAGATTAACCCCTTGAACAATAACTTTTTGGTTATCGATAGAAATTATTTTACCAATCTTTCCTTTGTTCGAACCGGCTATAACAATAACCTGATCTCCCTTTTTAAATTTATTCATATTTAATCTATTAATTACAATACTTCAGATGCTAGAGAAGCAATTTTTAAGAAATTATTTTGCCTAACTTCACGCGAAACTGGTCCAAATACACGAGTAGCAATAGGCTCCCCGTCTTTATCAACCAAGACAATTGCGTTATCATCAAATTTTACAAAACTACCATCAGGTCTAACAATCTTGTTTTTAGTTCTTACAACCACTCCTTTAGCAACTTGACCTTTTTTAACTTTTGAGCCGGGAATAACGCTTGTAATTGAAACAACTACGATATCACCCACGCCAGTTATCATATGGTTACTACCACCAAGAATTTTAATACATTTAGCTGTTTTAGCCCCTGAATTATCAGCTACCACTAAATTTGTTCTCATTTGAATCATATAAAATCGTCTTAATTATAAAACTTAATTAGGCTAAAGCCCATCTTTTTGTCTTCGAAATAGGTCTGGTACTAACAATTTCAACCTCATCTCCAACATTTACTTTTTTATTAGAACTATCAACTAAATATTTTTTATGTACAGTAATATATTTTCCATATTTAGGATGTTTTTTATAAACCGTAGACAAAGCTTTAAAGGTTTTGTCGTCAATTATGTTTAAAACTCTTACTTTCATTTTTTATGCCTTAATAGTTTTTTTATCATTAATTTTAGTAAACAATCTTGCGATTTGCTTTCTTTTACCTCTGTAATCTTTTAGATTTATTGCCTCTCCAGAGCTTGCTTTGATTCTAACCATCATGAGCTCTTTTTTTAAATTAGCAATGTCAGAAATAGCTATTTTTCTTTCTTCTTTATTCATACTAGATATAATTTACAATTTTGCTTTTAAATGGTAATTTCGCTGCAGCTTTTTCTAAAGCTGTTTTTGCTGAAACATCATCAATTCCATCAACTTCAAATATTATTCTTCCTGGTTTTATTTTTGCAATATAATATTCTACGTTACCTTTACCGCTTCCCATTCTAACTTCGGCTGGTTTTTTAGTTACAGGAGTATGCGGGAAAACCATTATCCAAAGCTTTCCAGCTCTCTTCATATAACGAGTAACTACTTTTCTTGCAGCCTCTATTTGTTTTGAATTTAGCTTACCCGGTTCAAGAGCTTTTAATCCAAAAGATCCATGAGCTAAGCTATATCCAGATGATGCGAAACCTAAAATTTTTTTTCCGCCTTTCTGTGACTTACGATGTTTTGTTTTTGCAGGAACTAGCATTTTTATTTAATTTTACTTTTCTGTTTTAATTTTTTTCTCAACAAAGCCTTTATAAATCCATACTTTAACTCCAATAACTCCATATGTAGTATAAGCATTAGCAGTAGCATAGTCGATATTGCATCTGAGTGTGTGAAGAGGGACTGATCCTTCCTTATACCACTCTGTTCTTGCAATTTCAGCGCCACCAAGTCTTCCAGCAACGCTAACCTTTATTCCAAGAGCTCCGAATTTCATTGCGGATTGCATTGATTTTTTCATAACCTTCTTGAAAGCAGCACGATTTTCTAGCTGTTTTGCTATAGATTGCGCTACCAGAGATGAATTAATATCCGGCTTGTCAATCTCGACAATCTTTACCTCAACTTTACTTCCGGCAATTTTTTCAACCGCCTGATTAATTTTTTCAATATCTAAACCCTTTTTTCCAATGAGAACACCAGGCTTTGATGTTTTAATTATTAAGTTTACTTTATCCGAAGGTCTTTCAATTACAACACTTCCAATCCCGCAATGAGCATAATTTTTTTTGATAAAGTTTCTTATCAAAACGTCATTTATGAGCTTCTTTGCGTAATTTTTTTTATCATACCAAACCGACTCCCAATTTTTATTATTTAAGAGTCTAAAACCGACTGGATTTACTTTTTGACCCATTAAGCCCCCTTATTTTTTGTTACTTTTTTCTTAACTTCAGCACTCTTTTTTGGCGCCTTGTTTTCCTTAACTTTTTCTACTGGTTTTTCAGCAACAAAAACCTTGATATTGCTAAAAGTTTTAAGAATTCTACTTGATTTTCCACGACCTCTAGCAGCAAATCTTCTAAGTGCAAAGGCGCGACCAATATCAATTTTTTTAATATAAAGATTATCTACATCTAGATTATGATTATTTTCTGCATTAGACATTGCAGAATAAATTAAGCCTCGAACTATTGGCGCTAGCTTTAATTTACTAAATTTCAGAACATCAAGTGCCCTTGAAACAGGCATTCCCGAAAGAGTTCCCGTAATTTTCATTACCTTTAGAGGACTTGACTTTACTGTTTTTAATGATGCAAAAGCAATTTTCTCACTCATATTTTATTAACTTTTTTTAGCTGTTTTATCTCCACCATGACCATAAAATGTTCTTGTTGGAGCAAATTCGCCAAATTTATGGCCAACCATTCCTTCTGTAACTGATACAGAAACAAATTTTTTGCCATTATGAACGGCGAAGTTTATTCCCACAAACTGCGGAAGAATAGTTGATCTTCTTGACCATGTTTTTATAATTTGTTTTTTTGAAGAGCCAAGATAATCTCTGGCTTTTTTTAACAAATATCCATCTACAAATGGAACTTTCCACGTTGATCTAGGCATATATAAATAATATCATTTTTTGCCGATAGGCAATTTTATTAAAATTAATCAAGAAATTCAATTACTATTTTGATCTTCTTGATTTTACTATAAATCTATTAGTAGTTTTATTTCTTTTTCTAGTAATCTTACCTTTAGCAGATTTACCAGTTGGAGAAACAGGATGTCTACCTCCTGATGTCTTACCTTCACCACCACCATGTGGGTGATCTACAGGGTTCATTGCCACACCTCTTACAGTTGGTCTAATTCCAAGCCACCTAGAGCGTCCGGCTTTTCCAATAACTATGTTTTTGTTATCTAAATTTGATACCGAGCCAATTGTTGCCATACACTCAAGTGCAAAAAGCCTTATTTCTCCAGACTGAAGCTTAAGAAGAGCGTAACCGCCATCCTTTCCTACAAGCTGAGCATATGTTCCAGCAGCTCTAGATACTGCGCCACCACATCCTGGTTTTAATTCTATATTATGAACTATTGTACCAATAGGAATCACGGATAGTGGCATTGCATTTCCTATTCTTACGTCAATTAATGCTTTTGATGACATAATCTTATCTCCAACTGAAAGCTTATTTGGAGCAATTATATAAGAAAATACACCATCATTATATTTTAAAAGAGCTATAAAAGCTGTTCTGTTAGGATCATATTCTATTCTTTCAACATTTGCGATCACATCCACCTTATCTCTTTTAAAATCAATTATTCTAAATGATTTTTTATGTCCAGCAGACTTGTGCCTAACAGTAATATGACCAATGTTATTTCTCCCAGATTTTTCTGAGATTTTTTTAGTTAAAATCTTTAGTGGCTTATCTTTCCACAAATGACTTCTATCTATTGTAACCAGCTTTCTTAGTGCTGGAGTAATTGCTTTATAATTTTTCAGAGACATTTTTTAAAAAATTTGGAAATTAATTCCTAAATCCGGAAATTATTGTTAATATTATTAAGGCTAGTTAAAATTAATTGTTTGTCCTTGCTTTAAGGTAACTATTGCCTTCTTTCTGGCTTTTGTTTTTCCAACAACGCCTTTAAATCTTTTTGTATCTGGCCTAATATTTGAAATATTAACTTTAATAATTTCAACACCAAATATTTTTTTTATAATAGATGCTACTTCCTTTTTATTGCAGTCTAGGTCTACTTCAAAACAATATTTATTTGATTCAGCAAGCTGTTTATTCGATTTTTCAGTATAAATTAAACCTTTAATTTTATCGTAATTTATTATTGCAGTCATAACTATAATACCCCCAGAATATTGTTTTCAAATAATTTACCATCGACAATCACTTGGTCAAACTTAAGTAAATCATAAGCATTTAAAGCCTTTACGTCTAGCGCCTTTACAGATTTAATATTTCTCGCCGCGCGAACTAAAGACTGGCTATTTTTTGATGAAGAATCAAAAATAATTAGTGCACTTTCAATTTTTGAGCTTTTTAGAGCCTTATTTACCTGATTTGTCTTTATTGTTGAACCAGTTATATCTGAGAAAATTGATATTTTATTATCTCTTAGCTTAATTTTTATTGCATCAGATAAAGCTTTTTTTACTATTTTCTTTGGAATTGAAAAATCAAATGATCTAGGAGTAGGCCCATGACAAGTTCTTCCACCAACAAACTGAACCGATCTTTTGGAACCTTGGCGCGCTCTTCCAGTTCCTTTTTGTTTATAAGGCTTTGCAGTAGTACCAGATATTTCTGCCATAGTTTTTGTTTTTGCAGATCCAGATCTTCTTCTTGCAAGCTGCCATCTCAATGTGTAAGCAAGTGTTTTTGGGCTTTCAACAGCAAGCTCATTTGATATCTTGAATTCCTTTGATGTGAATTCTTGCTTATCACTTTCAAAATTTATTGTTTTTAAAACTATTGAAGTCATATTTTTTAAATTAAATCTTAGCAATTTTTACAACCACGTCACCACCTGCATTCCCAGGTATTGCACCTCTTATAGCTATAATTGATTGTCCTTTATCAACCATTTCAACTTTTAGATTTTTTACAGTTACGTTGTCAACACCCATATGCCCAGCCATTTTCTTTCCTTTAAAAACCTTTCCAGGATCTTGTCTTTGTCCAGTGGAACCATGGGATCTATGTGATATTGAAACACCATGCGATGCTTCAAGACCTGCAAAGTTATGCCTTTTCATTACACCGGCAAAACCTTTGCCAATTGTGACACCACTAATTGAAATCATATCGCCTTTTTTTATTACTGAGTCGATATCAATTATATCATTAGTTTTGTATTCAAGTCCCTTTTTAACTCTTGACTCTTTTATTTTTTCGTGAATAGATACACCTTTTTTATTAAAAGATCCAATTTGTGCCTTACTAATTTTTTTAGCTTTCTCTGCTTTTTTAAATGCCAAAACTAGACTATCAAATTCTTTACCCTCATTTACTTTTAGATCTACAACGCAATTGTCATAAAGTTTTACAAAAGTTAGAGCAGACATTGAGCCGTCATCCGCAAATATGTGGGTCATACCCACTTTTTGTCCTATTAACTGTAACATATTTAAAATTTATTTTTAAATTTTTAGTTTTTTGCTCCGTTTAGCGCAATCTTAATATTAACACCAGCTGATAAGCTTAGTTTCATAAGCGCATCCACTGTTTGAGCAGTTGGGGTTATTATCAGAAGCCTCTTTGATGATCTAATTTCAAATTGCTCACGAGAGTCCTTATCTACATGTGGCCCCCTTATCACTGTAAATTTTTCTATTTGAGTTGGAAGTGGTACTGGCCCTTTAATTGCGGCACCGGTTCTTCTAACTGTACTAATGATTTCAAACATAGCTCTGTCAAGAACTTTGTGATCAAAAGACTCTAATGTAATTTTAATATTTTCTTTTTTCATAATTATCTTTTCTTAACGCTCAATTTATGAGGATTAATTAACAACTTAACCTATTTCAAAATCTTAGAAACTACGCCAGCTCCAACAGTTCTTCCACCTTCGCGGATTGCGAAGCGAAGACCTTCTTCCATAGCGATTGGAGAGATTAATTCAACATTGATTTTAATATTGTCTCCAGGCATTACCATTTCGGTTCCAGCAGGAAGAGATACTGATCCAGTAACGTCAGTTGTTCTAAAATAGAATTGCGGACGATAATTTTTAAAGAATGGAGTGTGACGTCCACCTTCTTCTTTAGTAAGAACATAAACTTCTGCTTCAAAAGTTGTATGAGGAGTAATTGATGCAGGTTTGCAAAGAACTTGTCCTCTTTCTACATCTTCCTTTTTAGTTCCTCTAAGAAGAATACCAGCATTGTCACCGGCTCTACCTTCATCAAGAAGTTTTCTAAACATTTCGATACCAGTACAGATTGTTTTTTGTGTTGCTTTGATACCAACAATTTCAATCTCGTCGTTAAGTTTAAGGATACCTCTTTCGATTCTTCCAGTAACAACTGTACCACGTCCTGAAATTGAAAACACATCTTCAATTGGCATCAAGAAAGGTTGATCAACTGGGCGTTTTGGCTCAGGTATATAAGAATCAACAGCATCCATAAGAGCTTGAATAGCTTGCTCACCTATTTCTGAAGCATCTCCTTCAAGAGCTTTTAATGCAGAACCTTTAATAATAGGGATTTTATCACCAGGGAATTGGTAAGATGAAAGAAGTTCTCTAACTTCCATTTCAACAAGATCAAGAAGTTCTTTATCTTCAACTTGATCAACTTTGTTTAAGAATACTACGATAGATGGAACACCTACTTGTTTAGCAAGAAGAATATGTTCACGAGTTTGAGGCATAGGACCATCAGCAGCAGAAACAACAAGAATTGCACCATCCATTTGTGCAGCACCAGTAATCATGTTTTTTACATAGTCAGCGTGACCCGGACAGTCAACGTGAGCATAGTGACGGTTAGAAGTTTCATATTCTACGTGAGCAGTATTTATTGTAATACCACGCTCTTTTTCTTCAGGAGCAGCGTCAATTTGATCATATCCTTTTTTCTCAGCTAAACCCTTTTTTGACAAATAGGTAGTAATAGCAGCTGTTAATGTTGTTTTACCATGGTCAACGTGGCCAATTGTGCCGATGTTAACGTGAGGCTTAGTACGTGCAAATGTTGCTTTGGTCATATTT